>Ga0210384_10007104_pt1 | contig 11835 bp, 12 predicted proteins | sample IncBWH2MmetaG_FD_160574 | JGI IMG/M metagenome (GOLD analysis project Ga0210384, IMG submission 160574) | Forest soil microbial communities from Barre Woods Harvard Forest LTER site, Petersham, Massachusetts, United States - Inc-BW-H-2-M | ecosystem: Environmental > Terrestrial > Soil >...
CCCAACACTGGCCGGTGAGCGAACATTCTTAGGCAGTCCTTCGTCATGTTCAAACGGATTCCAGGAGCCAGGTCTCCGAGCCGGCCTAGAACCTGCTCTTTACCGATAAAAACCAAGAAACCGAGAACCAAGATGCATAATGCGACGACGCCGATCGCTACACGAGGATTCCTTCTCTGGAAGAGGGTTGAGGCGGCAAACAGACCGATTTGGAGGACGAACGCAATCATTCCGCCACGTGAGCGGGAAAGAAAGATCGTGCTCGCCATCAAAACCGCGCAGAAGGCGACTAGGGCTCGCTTCCCGCCTCTCACCAAGTGTCCCATACTAACGACCAGGGGCATTGGTACTAACATCTCTACCAGTCCCGCATAATGATTGTGGTTTACATAACTCCCATAAATGGCGCCATTGAATCTTGGTTTGTACAGCCAGAAGATCCTGCCGTTAGGGGCCAGTTCCTGAGCCAACGCGAAGAAAGCATAAATTCCTCCGAAAACAATGAGCGCGAAAACAAATTTCTTCCGAGCTCGCTCTTCTCTGACGCATTCTGCTGCGATGAGCAGCACGATCCCGTAAGAAACGTAGTGAAGGACTTCATATTTGCTAACGTAGCCGTAAGCAGATGTCCGCAGGCCAATTTGCGCGAGGATGAGTAGGAAAAAACATAAGGCCGGTAAGTAGAGAGGATTGTTCGATAGCTTGACCTGCCCGGATGCAAACTGCATTCCCGCCCAAACGAGAAACAGAATCACCGAGCCCGCCTCGAAAAGAAAAGTCGACCACTCATGGACAGCGCCGAATGCCAACACGCCAAAAGCCAACAAGACGAATAGACCGAAAACAAGTACCGAAGGCACAATTCTTGGGACCGTACCCTGGGTGCGCTCTGTATCCAAACGCTCCGTTTCCTCTTCGACAATCACATATGATGAGATTTTCAACTTGCAATCCCTAATTGTTTGTCTCTGCCGGCTTGACATCTTCGATCCAAAGCTTGCCCCGGATGAGCGGTGTCGCTGGATCGCGGACGGTTTTCAATGCTAAGAGTCTTGTGTTCGGCCCGGTTTGGAAACGCGCTTCATGCAGGTAGCAATTGCAGGGAGTGCAAAGACCATGACAAACCTCAGGGCCCCCTCCTTTTGTGTGTCGGTGAATCGATGTCGGTGGAAGAGCTTGCAAATTCTAGCACTCCCTCGAAGTTTTCCCATATCGGTTTCGGGCACGTCTAGGGGGCAGTGGCGACACAGGGTAAAGCAGGCGATTGTGACCGTACGAACCTAGCTGTAGTGCGCTTCATTCATTTATGAAGAGGTTGGCGTAGAATGTGCGGTAACTGGGGTATACAGTGGGAAAAGTTCCCAAGCCCCACCCCAATAGTGGCCGGTGAGCCAACGTTCAAACGGATTCCAGGCGCCGGTCTCCGAGTCGGCCCGGCACCTGTTCTTTACCGTCAAAAACCAAGAAACCGAGAACCAAGATGCATACTGCGCAAGGCCGATCGCTAGGCGAGGATTCCTTCACTGGAAAAGGGCCAAGGCGGCAAACAGAGTGATTTGGAGGACGAACGCAATCATCTCGCCACGCAAGCTGGAAAGAAAGATCGTGCTCGCCATCAAAACCGCGCAGAAGGCGACTAAGGCTCGCTTCCTCCCTTTTCACCAAGTGTCCCATACTAGCGACCAAGGGAAGCGGTACGAGCATCTCCATCAGGCCCGCGCAATAGTTGCGGTTTACATAACTCCCATAAATGGCGCCATTGAGTCACGGGGCAACCTGTTTTTTGACAAGCGCGATACGAGATTTTATGCTGGAGCGCACGCGCATCCATTCCCATAGATTCTATGTTCATTCGATCAGAGCTGATCTTTGCCGTCCCGGATTCGATGTGGGATGTGCGCCACACGTTCTCCACGACACGGCGGGCTTTCCTCCCGTGCGATTTGGCGCGAGCGTGAAAATCGTGCAGGCGGTCGAGTGGTACTACCCTGAGGGTTCAGGTGGAACGGAGCGATACGTCTCGGCCCTCTGCCGCAAGATCAGGGAAGCGGGCCACGAGGCTTGCGTTGCAGCACCAGACCCGCAAGGGGTGCGATCCAGGGTGTACGCGCATGATGGCATCGCTGTGTTCCGATATCCCATACCGGCCGAGCCGAGTCGGGACGAGTGTCAAGGCCGAACGATCGTGCGTGGGGCTGAGGATTTTCACGAGTATCTGAGACAGCAGCAGCCCGATGTCGTACACTTTCACAGTTTTGGGACTGGTCTCGGGCTGCACGAAATCAAGGCGGCCAGAGCGGCGCGAGCTCGTGTCATTGCTACTACGCACTCCGCCAGTTTGGGCTTCCTCTGCCAACGTGGCACTATGATGCGTTGGGGAGAGTGCTTGTGCGATGGTATCTGCGAGCCGGCGAAGTGCTCCGCTTGTGCGCTGCAGCACCGCGGGTTATCGAAGCGAATGGCGCGAACCATTGCAGGTTTGCCGACCAGGGTCTCAGGGGCGGCCAACAATCTGCCCGGCAGACTCGGAACAGCCCTGAGCATGAGCGACTTGATCGCTTTTAATCAGCGGCAGCAAGCCGACATGCTGGAGCTGGTGGACGCGTTCGTTGTTCTCACGGGCTGGGCGTTCGATAAAGTAATTGCGAATGGAGGGGCACCGGAGAAAGTCCGGTTGAACCGGCTGGGCTTTTCTGAACTCCCTCCCTCACCGAAAGCCGGACCAGATGCGAAGCCTACGCGTTCTCCGATTTTGGTCGGATACCTGGGCAGGTTCGAGGCAATCAAAGGTGTGGAGGATTTTGCGCGCGCGATCGCAAGCCTTCCTCGCGAGCTGCCCATTCGGTTTGAGTTTCGGGGTCCGGTCAACAGCGCTGCCGAGCGCGATCTGGTCGATCACGTGAAGGCGATTTTACGCGGCGATCCACGGGTGGATTTCGCTCCGCCGGTTGCCCCGGAAGCAGCTTACGAAGTGCTGGCTAGCTACGACGTCCTGTGTTGTCCTTCCGTATGCGTTGAAGGCGGACCTACGGTAGCGCTCGAGGCCCACGCCATCGGGACACCCGTAATTGGCACCCGAATCGGAGGTTTGGCAGAGATCGTAACCGACGGCGAGAATGGACGGCTGGTGCCCCCGGGGGACTGGAAAGAGTTGGCACGCGTGCTGAACGAAGTCGCGGAAAACTCTAATACAACCATTGACAATTGGCGTCGAGAACTCCAGAGTCCGCGGACCATGGATCAAATCTGTGACGAGTACTTGCAACTATACGCCGCGTGCGGTGAAATGCAGGTGGCGTAAGTTCGATCGGGAGGACTGCAGAGACCAAGCAAGATGGCATTTGAACGGATCCAACCAGACACGGCTGAGTGGGCAACGTTTTACGGAAACCACATACAGCGCTACATGTTTGCCTCAGAAAAACTAAAACCGTTAGGAAGGTGTCGGGTCCTGGACGTCGCATGTGGTGTCGGGTATGGATCCAGGTTCATCGCCAGCGAGTGCGGTTGTGAAGTAGTTGGTGTTGACAGAGATCCGAATGCATTGAAACTGGCGACGTCTCGGTTTTCATATCCAGGCGTTGCGTTCATCGCAGACGACTGCCACACTCTTGAGAACTGCGGTCGCAGAGAACAATTTGACGCGATCGTCAGTTTCGAGACGATCGAACACTTGGTTGAGCCGCGACGATTCCTAATGCGTTGCGCGCAACTGCTTTGCCCTTCCGGCATGCTCATCATTAGCACTCCTAACCAAAGCGTGAGAGGTCATTCTGAGTGGGAGTATCACGTAACAGAGTACACGGCTACACAGTTTGTTTCATTGCTAAAGGAGTCTGGATTCAGCGATCAGCTCCTTTTTGGGCAATCTCTTACGCCAATGGGCAGGTTGCGGAGTAGTGTTCGCGGCGAGCTAAACAAGCTTTACGCGAATCCATTTACCCGTATCGGCCGTTTCATCCAACGTACGGTTCGAAATCGCAGAGACGCTGGAGTAGTACTACCAGAACAACCCGAGGATTTTGAAATCGAACCAGTTGGATCTTCCAAAGAGTGTGAGGATCTCGGACACGATGGCCCGCTAGTACTGGTTTGCGTTGCAAAATGCGAGAAATGAGGATCCTCCATACGCGAACTATCCTGTCCCCAATTTTCTGCCGAAATACCCTCAATAAAGTTGGGACAGGTGGTGTTTGAAGCCGAGCTCACACCACGCAGGCTCACGATGGAAACCGCTAAGCCGGAGGTAGCCGCGTCGGTTGGGAATAAATCCACGGCCAACATCTTGAGCGACCGATTGGCTGGTCGACTAGCGTTCAAACATTTGTATGTCTAGCCGAGAGTTCCGTGGGGATAGTACGGTTGCGTGTCCATTCGTCCATATCGTACGATGCATCAGCGAACGTGCTCGGGCTCACGGTCGAAAAAAAACAAGAGGTAATAAGGCCTGGTCGCCCTCTCGACTCCTGCTTGAGCGCGGTCCCATCTTTTCAGCTCGATCTATCTTTTGATATGGCTAGTAGAATTCATTATCGAGCAGCGATCTGCATTTTGAATCTCATCCAGTTCACATCACCTCGTCCCTACTCCGAGCCGAGAGGATTCTGGTTCGTTGGCTTACTTACCACGCAAATGTGAAAAATGAGACCCGCTATTGCCGCTTTCGCGAAAAAGTCATTGAAGGTTCTCGGGCATTATTCTCGTCGTCTTTCGAAGAGTAGATTCAATGGCGTCGCGGTGCTTTGTTATCATGGGGTTGTTTCTAGCAATCTCTCTGATTCGCAAATTCCGTTTCGCCTGCTCCATGTGACGGATGAAGAGCTTGAGACTCATTGCCGCTTTCTAAGGGAGGAATGCAACCCAATTAGTTTGCGTTGTTGGAAGGCAGCTCTGAGTGGAGGACCGCCTCTTCCAGCTAGACCCGTCTTGGTCACATTTGATGACGGCTATCGTTCCGTTTTTACGCTTGCTTGGCCGATCCTGCAGAAATATTCCATTCCAGCGGTCATATTCGTATGCAGCGATCCTGTCGAGAAGCGCGAGTTGCTGTGGTATGACGCTGCCGCGCGCTCGATTGGCGAGCATCGAGTGGATGCAGTGGGAAGGCTTCCATACGCAGAGTGGCAAGCGGCGTGCCGAAAGTTCGACGCGCGGGTCTCCGAGGATGATCCTGCTTCACCATTAAACATCTATGAGGTGAGGGCCTTGGCAGAAACCCCTGGCATTGAAATCGGTGGACACACGACGACTCATGTGCGACTCACGACCGCGAATCGCGAGGAGCAGCATCGACAGGTGGTGCGGAATAAGCAACGCCTCGAGGAATGGACTGGCACGCCGGTTCGAGCGTTTGCATATCCCAACGGGCTGCCCCTAGACGACTACAACAGCGATAGTATCGAAGTAGTGAGAGCCGCGGGTTATGAGTTTGCGTTTACGACGGTTCAGAAGTTTGCCAGCGGTGATCAACGGTTTCTCGAGGTGCCACGGTTTCTGATGTTGGCCGGAACTTCCGAACCTGAACTCGCACACCGCCTGTGCTACTCATGGCCCCGGGTCCCGGTACCGACGGTGTCGTAGCCTGCTAGGATATTGCGTCCGCCAAATGAGATACATTTGACCTGGAAGTTCAAGTGGCGACGGAAATGGTCGGACGTTTGGGAAAAAAATTTCATCCAAAATTGGGTGGACTTGCTGGAGAATGATCCAGATGCCAGTGTCTACCATTATCCTGAACTAGTTCGAGCCTGGGCGGAGACACTAGGGGCTGCACTGGGTGTCTCGCCGATGTTTGGAGAGGCTGAGGGCGACGGGGCTCACGTGCTGCTGCCGTGGGTAATTGTGCCGCAGCATGGACGGATTGCACGGCGTCGCATGCTTACCTACTCGGGGCAATTTTTTTTCGGCCACCATGATCCACTAGTCGAGGGCGGTTATGCCAGCAAGACTCCGTGGCCAGGTTTTTGGAACGCGGTGCGCGACAGTACACGAACCGAGTGCGACGGAGCGCTTTTTCACTTCGTGTCCGAACAGTTTGCCGATAGCCAATTCTCCGAACCTTGCGGAGATAAGACTACAGCCCTGGAACTTGTGGACATGAAGGATTTGGAGGCGGTGCTGGCGAGGTGCTCGAAGAGCCACCGAGGAGATGTGCATCGGCAAGGTCGGCGCCTCGGCGAGCGCGGCGAGATCACTTTGTGGATGGCTGGCCATGCGGAATCAAGTTCCGCGCTCAGCGATTTTCGTGAGAACTTCCTGCGCGCATACGGCTCGATGTGGAATCAGCATCCTGCCGGTAATTTTTTCCAGAAACCTGGAGTGACCGACTTTGTTGAGCGGGTGATCAGCGAGGGTGTGCGCGACGGTTGGGCACACTATTCATCATTGTGCGTGTCCCGAGTCCCGATCGCATGGCTGATCGGTTTATTCTACCGAAAGACTCTTTACTACTGGATTCCCACGTATGACATTCGATGGCAGAATTTCTCGCCAGGCAAGATCTTAGTGGCCAGGCTGGTTGAGCAGGCTATCGCGCGAGGTTGGAATCGTATCAATTTCCTAACCGGTGCCCAGCCTTACAAAATGGCTTGGAATCCTCGCGTTTTGCAAATGCGATCTGTACGTTGGTACAGCCCGGGTGTGCGAGGTCGAAGTTTCAGACTGTACGACCGCACGAGCCGCTTTGCTCGTTTCCCGTCGAAGGAGACCGTGTGAAACGTGAAAATACTCAAATTGCCCGCGGGAACGCAGCCTACTACGAAACGGATTGGGCAGTTTCGGAGTATAACCGTGAGGACGGCCTTCGCCCACTCGAGTTGAAGCTCGTGGAACAATTCTTCCCGCCTCCCCCCTGCAGTGTTCTGGACGTGGCGTGCGGGGCAGGACGTACGACCATGGGCTTTGCCAGGAAACAGTATCGCGTTGTCGGGATAGATATTTCCGATCTTTTACTTAGGGAGGCACTTCGTCGGTATCCCAGCTTGATCTTTCACCGAATGGATGCCACCAAACTCGCGTACCGCGATCAATCGTTTGACGCAGCTATGTTCAGCTACAACGGAATAGATTGCATCTACCCAGTCTCAGGCCGCGTCGAAGCGATGCGCGAGGTTTTCAGAGTAATTAGACCGGGTGGGATCTTTGTGTTTAGCAGTCACAATCTGATCGGATCGATTTTTTCGGGCGGCTACGTGTACTTAGCCGGATACTGGAATGCGGCAAAGTTGCTGTCTCAACAGATCGGAAATCCTGTCGCACGCAAATGGTACATTCGCTACGAAGATCAAGGTGGCGCACAGTTCTTGTATAGCGCGCCACCGGAGTACACCGTCAGACAGTTGGGGAGTGTGGGATTCAGCGTGCTCGCAGTGTGCGGCAATTGCGAGAATGCTTCGCGCCACAAGGTAACCCTGCGCGAGCAACATGTTCATTTCGTAGCTCAGAAGCCGAAATAAATCGCGGCAACTGATCGTACTCATCGTAATAAGGAGAGGTTTTAGTAGATCCGTGTGGCGAAGATATCGATAGTTACTACTGGTCATGTCAGTTCGAATCCACGGGTTTGGCGGGAAGCGGATGCTCTGTCGGCTGCTGGGCACGACGTAGTGGTATCAGGTGTGTGGTTTGATCCGGTCGAAGCTGAACTTGACCAACAGCTGCTTAAATCGCGAAGCTGGCAATTCATTCCGGCTGCTGACCTGCGTGGACCATCATTCTATTCGAAGGCGTATCGTCTGTGGAGTCGCCTGAGAGCTAAATGTGGTCGCGTTCTCCTAAAGCATAGCGTCCGCAATGCCAACGCCTTGGGCTATGCTGTTAGCAGTCTATACCGGTGTGCATTTCGACAGCGCGCTCAGCTTACGATCACTCACCTGGAACCGGCTTTGTGGGTGGGTCTTGAGTTAAAGCGCATGGGCTTTGCGATAGGTGTGGATTTCGAGGATTGGTATTCTGAAGGTTCAACCGAAACCCCCTTGAATACCCCATCCCTGCAGTTTTATAAGGATCTTGAGCGAAGGATTTTGACCTGCGCTGTCCACGTGACGACAACGACTCGCAGCATGGCAAGTGCTTTGCAGGAAGCTTACTCCCCGCGGGACATTACTGTGATCTACAACAGCACTCCGGTTATCGCAGCGGGGCCATCGAGTCCTTCTGACGATACGCTACGGCTGCTCTGGTTTTCTCAAACCTTGGGGAAAGACCGTGGCTTGCAGGATATTTTCACCGCCCTGCCGCTATTGAGAGGGCAGTGGAGCTTGGAGTTGCGTGCAAAGGCTTCTCCAAACATGAGCGGGTGGGTAGAGTCGCAAGTAGCGCCTGCATTACGATCTCGGGTCCGAATTGAACCTACGGTGCCGCCTGAGGAGCTCTCAAATGTCGTGGCGTGCCATGATGTGGGTCTGGCGCTGGAGCGGCCCTGCTGCCTGAACAAGCAGCTTACTGCCTCCAACAAGATTTTTCAGTACCTCCAGTCCGGCTTGTTAGTAGCCGCTTCTGACACGCCAGGTCAGCGGGAAGTGCTCAGTGAGATACCGTTAGCGGGCTTGTGTTATGCGCCGGGAGATTTCCAGGCGCTGGCGAAAATTTTAAATGGCTGGATAAGCGAGTTGCCGAAAATCCGAGAAAGAAAAGCGTGGATATACCGGGAAGCAAACCTGCGCTTCAGCTACCAGCACCAATCGGAGAGGCTGCTCGATAGCGTAAATCGAGCTCTCAGGGCATCGTGATTGCATCAACCATTCGCGTCGTGGCCCAGAAGATAAGGCATGCACCAGGACTGCGTCGCTGCACGAGAGTGTGGGATCTGATTCGGCCTTCTTACCGGCGATTGCTGATAATTCTGGGTCGCGGCCAGGGAGTTTTGGTCAGGATCGCGGGTCATCCCGTAAAGCTGGATCCACGTTTCGCCACGCAGAGCTGGGAGGCAACCGAGACGGAATCGTACCGGGCTTTCGTTTCGGAAATTCATAGCGGAGACGTCGTGTACGATGTCGGGGCGCAACTTGGCACGTATGCGATCTTGGCCGTGCAATGCTCGGCGCCCAATGGGCGAGCGGTAGCTTACGAGCCCATGGACGGCTCGAGGAAGTTCTTAAATCTGCATCTCCGGCTGAATCGAGCAGAAAATCGGGTTATCGTCCGGAGTTTCTGCTGTGGTTCACAGACGGGAACAGCTCGGTTGTATCACGGTCCTGGCAAAATCGATGGCGACTGCAGTCTTGTTCCTCGCTCTGGATCTGAGCAGAGCGATGTCAGGCTGGTAACGCTGGATTCCGAGGTGAGTGAATTAGGCCTAATCCCATCGGTGATCAAGATTGATGTCGAGGGATGGGAGTGGGAAGTGCTGAAAGGCGCAAGAAGAACGCTGGAGCTGTACAGGCCGAGCCTATTGTTGAGCCTGCATCCGCCAGCTCTGACTGAGCTGGGCGTGAGTGATGGCGCTGTCTTGAGCTGGCTCGAGGAAGTCGGTTACAAATGGCAGACCATCGCACGAGATCACGAGGTTCATGTGCTTGCTAAGTGGGCAGGCGAGCGCTGCGGGTGACCCTCATGCTCGTTGGGAACGAGGTTGCTAAAAGATCGACGGTGATTTCCATATCTAGGATGGTTGGATGACACTCCGCATTCTTCTCATAATGGACCCCTTCATCGCGGTGCCCCCACAGCATTATGGTGGTATCGAACGAGTGATTGCAGATCTGGCAAACGGCCTGCACCAACGTGGACACGAGGTGACCTTATGGGCGGCTCCGGGTTCGAGCATTCAAGGCAAAGTCGTGCCATTTGGACGGGAATCGGAATGGACTCGGTGGAGTAACATCCGGAATACGGTTTATCTAAGCTCGCGTCTGTGGGGATTACGTGGCAAGGTCGATCTTATCCATAATTTCGGCCGACTTGCATACCTGACCTCAGTGCTAAGGTGGGACTTGCCCAAAGTCCAGACTTACATGCGCACTGTGGACGCGAACAATATGATACTGGCTCGGCGACTGGGTGAGCGACGGTTGCATTATACGGCGGTAAGTGCCGCGATTCGGGACACGGGGGCGCCCGGCGGCGGGGAGTGGAGCGTAATCTATAACTGTGCTCCAGTAGAGCAATTCACATTCCGCGGCGACACTGATCCCGCTACCGCTCCGCTCGTGTTTTTGGGAAGGCTGGAGCGATGCAAGGGCGCCCATACCGCCATTGCGATAGCCAGGCAGGCAGGTCGCAAACTCATCATCGCGGGAAATATTTCCAGTTTGCCTCATGAACAGAAATATTTTCATGAGGAGATTGAACCTCAGTTGGACGGAGGACAGACTAATTACATCGGCCCGGTTGACAACGCTGCTAAAAACCGCCTTCTTGGAAACGCAGCCGCACTGCTCATGCCGATTGAATTTGAGGAGCCTTTTCCCGTTGTCTTGCCGGAAGCCCTGCTTTGCGGGACACCGGTCATCGCATTTCGCCGAGGGGGAGTGCCGGAGGGAATCGACCACGGCAGAACCGGCTTCTTGTGCGACACGAAAGAAGAGACGGTTGCCGCCGTCCAACAATTGAGCAGGATTGACCGTGCTGTCTGCCGGGCAGAGGCCATTCGCCGATTCAGCGACGGCGCAATTTTGGCTGAGTACGAACAGCTCTATTATCGTTTGCTTGCGTCATGAAGTAATTTCTGGCACTCGGAGAAGGATCGCTCCTGGTCGCTAATCGAATTCCAAAAATATGACCTGTGAGGAGCGTAATGGAGCGCGCCGGGTTTTGATGGTGAGCCCACACTTTCCGCCGGACAGCAGCGCCGGCGCTCATCGGGTGCGTTTGCTCGCGCCCCACCTCCGCAGGTTCGGTTGGGAGCCCACGGTGGTAACGGTAGACCCGCGCGATTACGAGGGACAACTCGATCCTCGGCTCGCCGAACTTGTGCCGCCATCGTTGCGAGTCGTCAGGTGCCGAGCATGGCCAGTCCGCTGGACAAGACTGTGTGGTGTCGGTGATCTCGGCCTGCGGGCGTTCCGAAACTTGTACAGCGTCTGCCATCGTTTGCTGGCCTCAGAGCATTTCGACGTGTTGTTCGTGACGCTGCTGCCCGGATATACAGCGCTGCTCGGGCGTCTTCTGAAGCCTCGATTCGGACTCCCCTTCGTGCTCGACTACCAGGACCCGTGGGTAGGCGCTTGGGGGCAAACGGTTGGCGGCGGTCCAGGCGGCAAAGCTGATCTGAAGAGCCGGGCCACGCGCCATCTTGCCAGTTGCATGGAGCCGCGGGCGGTGCGAGCGGCTGACGCAATCACCGCCGTGTCCACGGGTACCTTTGAAGCGATTCTAGAGCGCAATCCGGCGATGGGACACATTCCGTGTACTGCCATTCCGTTAGGCGGGGAGGCGGCAGATTTCGAGTACCTGCGGAGCAAAGCAGTAGCAAACCAATACTTCGATCCGATGGACGGGAACTTTCATCTCTGCTACGTTGGAACCCTGCTGCCTTTGGGAATGGAGACGCTGCGCGGGTTCTTGCGCGCCAGCGGCTTGTTGAAGAAGAGACGTCCAGAACAATACCAACGTCTCCGCTTGCACTTCTTCGGGACTAGCAATCAACGGGAGCGGAACGCCCCCCAACGCGTCATCCCCGTCGCCAAGGAGTTCGAGGTAGACGACCGCGTCGCCGAGGTTGCGCCCAGAATCGACTACGTCGATGCCTTGACTGTGCTTACGCAGGCCAGCGGAATTCTTATGATGGGCAGTAGTGAAAAACACTACACTGCCAGCAAGCTGTACCCGGGCTTGCACGCCAGAAGACCGATTTTAGCTGTGTATCATGAGGCAAGCAGTGTGGTGGATATTTTG
>Ga0210384_10007106_pt1 | contig 11833 bp, 10 predicted proteins | sample IncBWH2MmetaG_FD_160574 | JGI IMG/M metagenome (GOLD analysis project Ga0210384, IMG submission 160574) | Forest soil microbial communities from Barre Woods Harvard Forest LTER site, Petersham, Massachusetts, United States - Inc-BW-H-2-M | ecosystem: Environmental > Terrestrial > Soil >...
CGAATCGCCGCTGCCGCCCCGCGGCGCGGCTTGGCGGAATCTCTGAAAGGACACACGCTTGTCGAAAGCATCGCGACCGAACACCCCGACCGCGGCGGCGCAGTCATCACCATTGCCGAAGTCCGCGCCTAGCGCGCATGGAAGGTCGCATCATTTCGCCGTCGCAGCGATTTTCTTTTTCTTCGGATTGATTGCCTTGATCCCTGTAATGCTCGTGCCTCTCGGAGTGGCCACCAGGCCCGGCAGATTTGTCCTTCTCTTTCGACTGGCAGAGCAGTTGCTGGGCAGTCCCAGCACATGGTTTGCACCAGCGATGATTTTCGCTGGCGTCTTGGCTTGGTACATCGGTCTGCTTCCACGCGCGATTTCGTTTTCATCCGGGCGAATCGTGGGTGGTGTGCTGGTCGGATTCCTGGCTTATCCGATAGGGTTTTTCGCTATCTTGAACGCTCTCGTGGGACTTTTTGGAGCTGCGCTGGAGAGAGCCTCCGGTGCTCAGGCTACCGTGTCTGAGCAAGTCGTTGGCTACTTAACCCTGGGTGCAGTCATGTTTGTTGGTGGAATGCTCACAGTCGTGATTATCACCGCCGCTTTTGCCATCACTACTCGCTATTGGCCTCGCTTCGCATTGCGCTGGTTAGTCTTGTTGGTTTGTACAACCATTTTGGGCAGCATCATCGCCGGCGTCATCCAGTACAAGATTTCCCTGCCGATGCTGCCGCAGAGTTTGGTATTTCACAATTTCCTCGGCGATCCAATCCAGGTTTTCTTCGGTGTTGCATGGGGCATTCCCTTGGTCGTTCTCGTCGGGGAGCCTTTCCTCGCCGCGCTCGTCGGACACTGGCTATATCTTGCTGCTAAGGAGTGGTCCGCGGATTCTGCGTGGTAGAATAGCTGCCACGGAGAATGGCGGAAGCGGGATCATTCGCGGAGAGGGCGCCCTCTAAGTGCTAGGAGCCTCGATTTTTTGCAAGGCACCTTTGAAAAAATCCACCTCCGGGGTCTTCTACCAAAAGCTGCTTCAGGCGATGGATTTCTTTGCGGTGAGCTGATGCGTGCGTGCTGGGCCGCGACGCTTCTCGTGCCAGGTCGCTAGCTCGAGAGATTGCTGAGCCATTACTGAATGCAGGGATGGGTGTGCTTGCAAATTCATCGTGTTGGTCCGTCTGCCTTGTTGCGCGCCATAGTACATGGTTTCGGACCTAATTCGGAAGTAGTTGGACCCATGTTCAACCCAAGTGTTTCTCGATTCTTGAGAATTCGTCCTCATGGAAAATTCAGCAATTCCTCGTTCACTGGCCTCGTGAGGTCTGGATGGCGCCAAGATCTGCGCCTTGGCTTGTTCAAGCGAGAGGAACGCAGGCCGATCGAAATGGACTCTTCGACCGCTGACGTCTGACCCTTGAAGAAATCTACCGCGAGGTCCTGCACTTCACGCGCAGGTAAAGTTTCATGAAATCCGTTTTCTACGATTATGTGCACGCTATTTGAAAAGCCCCAGCGTACGTCCTCCGCATTGCCGGGCGGTGTTTCACTGCCCATCGAACCACTCAAAAACAACGCCAGTTTTTGCGACGCCCGATCATGGGGGCCTCCTCCCCAAACAACGTACTTCAGCCGTTAGCCATAGGCTGCTCCGTTTCACCTCACGCGCAGCGTCCGCCGCCGAGCGGCTTCGTTCTGACACGGAACTCTGACGTCACTCGATTAGGTAAGGGTTGCGCCACTCTTCCGGAACTGTCGGATGAGTTGGAATGACACATCCTTTGCGGTAGGATTGGTCGACTTTGTATCCTGGCTGAGAGGCAGGACGCAGCATGGGGACGCTGATCCCGGACTTGCGCTATGCCGTACGGATACTGGCAAAGGTGCCGGGTTTCACGGCCGTTGCCGTCCTTACCCTCGCTCTCGGCATCGGCGCCAACACCGCCATTTTTTCCGTCGTCTATTCAGCGCTCCTACGTCCGCTGCCTTATCGCGAGCCCGAAAAGCTCCTCCATCTCGGCGAGTCGCGCAGTCAAGCGGACACCGGCACAGTTGGCGCAGACGTATCCTACCCGGACTATCTAGATTGGAAGCACACGACCAAGAGCATGCAATCGCTCGCCGCTTACAGCGGGGACGCTTTCACGCTTGCCACCGACGGCGGGCCCAAGAACACTTTCGCCGCGCAGGTGACGCCCAGTTTTTTCCAGACTCTCGGCGTGCAGCCGGCACTGGGGCGTGATTTCCTAGAGAACGAAATGCAGGTCGATGGCCCGCACGTGACGATTCTCACCGATGGGTTCTGGCGCACCGAATTTGGCGCCGATCCGAAGATCATTGGGCGCGTCATCCATCTGGACGGCAAGCCAGCCACCATCGTCGGTGTTCTTCCGCGCGGCTTTGAGTTTGCACCCGCCAACTCCGCGCCACTTTGGGTGCCTATCCATCAGACTGGTGATCTCATTACGCGCCGCAGTCTCCACTGGCTGACGGTGATCGGGCGGCTCGCGCCAAGCGCCACTTCCGATCAGGCGCACGCGGAAATGCAGAGCATCAACGCTCAGCTTGCCAGCGCGTATCCAAAAGAGAACAGCTCAATATTTTTTGTCATGGAAAGTCTCAGTGAACAGGTCGTGGGCAAGGTTCGGCCGATCCTGCTGATTCTTCTGGGAGCCGTGGCATTCGTTCTCCTGATCACCTGCGCCAATGTCGCCAACCTGCTACTAACGCGCTCGATCGGCCGGCGCAAGGAATTTGCCGTGCGTGCCGCGCTCGGCGCAAGCCGTGCCAGCCTGCTGTCGCAGTCACTTACCGAAAGTCTGTTGCTCTCTTTTGCCGGCGCTGGTGTCGGGCTTGTCGGGGCTCACTGGGGCGTCAATCTGCTCGTCACGGCCATCCCCGAATCGCAGTTGCAGGCCATGCCTTATTTGCGCAACGCCGGGATCAACCTTGCGGTCCTTCTGTTTCTTTGTGGTGTCACAGTGCTCACAGGAGTTCTCTTCGGGTTGGCTCCCGGATTGGAAGCTTCGCGTACGTCTTTGAACGATGCCTTGAAAGATGAATCGCGCGGTGGCACGAGCGCGGGTCACGCTCGCTTGCGGAACACGCTGGTCGTCGCAGAAATCTCAATTTCGCTTGTCCTGCTCGTCGGCGCCGGCCTGTTGCTGAAGAGTCTCCACGCTCTGCTGGGACAAGACCCGGGTTTCAACCTCCATAACGTGCTGACCTTCTCGGTAAACTTGCCGGAGACTTCCTATCCGAGTGATAAGACGCCCCCCTATTACAGCGCAGCCGCGGTGCGCTTCGATCACGAGTTTACGGAGCGTCTCCGCAGCGTGCCGGGTGTGCTGGACGTGGGGCAAGCCACCGGAATTCCCGCGAGTGGCGGGAGCGGCACCATCCGATTCGTTGTCGAAGGCCGCCCAACCGCGATTGGCCAGGAAGATGAAAGCCAAATCATCACTGTCAGCAAGGGCTATTTTTCTTCACTCAGGATCCCTCTCGCCGACGGCCGTTTCTTTACTGAAAATGATTCCAAGGAGGCCCCTGGAACGGTGGTGGTAAGCCGCGCTTTCGTCAAAGCTTATTTGTCCGGAGAGAATCCGATCGGCAAACGCATCCGTTTCACCTACAACGCGAAAAATCCTTTCCTGCAAATCGTGGGAGTGGCAGGGGATACGGCGTCCATCGATATCGCGGCCCCACCTCCTCCCATTATCTACACGCCCAACGACCAGGGCCCGGCGACCTACCTGAGCTACATGGTGCGCACAGCAGGCGAGCCATCCGCATTCGTAGGGGCCGTGCGCGCCGCCTTGAAGGAAATGGATGCTCAGCTCCCTTTGATCCAGCCGCAATCGCTGGAAGAAATAGCCAATCAATCTCCTTCGGTTTTCCTGCGGCGATACCCTTCATATCTGATCGGCAGTTTTGCTGCGCTGGCCTTGATTCTTGCCGTTGTAGGGTTGTATGGGTTGATCTCGCATATGGTCCTCCAGCACACCAGGGAAATCGGCATCCGCGTGGCTCTGGGAGCGCAGCGCAGCGACATCATGAGATTGGTTCTCGGCCAAGGAATCCGCGCCACGCTCGCCGGCGTGACCATCGGCGTCATCGCCGGCCTTGCGCTGACGCGTCTCCTGAGCAGCTTGCTTTATGGTGTTAAACCGGGCGACTGGCTCACGTTCTTGAGCGTGGCTCTTCTGTTGCTCGCCGTTGCAATAGCAGCGTGCTCCATCCCGGCTCGACGCGCCACGCGCGTCGAGCCGATAGTCGCGTTGCGATACGAATAGTCCTTCGCACAAGTGACCCGCAACCTTTCCTTAGAACAGCCTCTCCGAAACGTGTGGGCTTGCGATGTCCCTACTCGCACCCACGTGGACGGATAGTCCGCAAGCCTGAATTATGGCCATCCCCGACGATTGTTCCTGAGTGACGGGCAACTCTGACCTTACAGTCGCGGCAGTACTCTGATCATTGATCGGTGGCACGGAGGCCACCGGTCATGAAGCAGAAACCAAGTTCCACAAGAAGACGCAGTAGCACCAAGTCCGTCCTACGTTTGCCCGACCTGGAGCACGCCAAGGCCGCAGTGTTGAGTAGCCTCAACTCAGCGGACGCAAAGTGGGGCTATAGTCATGCTAGCGACGAAGTCGTTGACTGGTACTGTTCGGAACCGCGCTTGGCGTTCAACAGAATAGTGGTCATGCGCTATCGTTCGCATCTCGAATCCCGTCAACTCGCACCCGGCACAATCGATCTGCGTCTTGGCGCAGTCCGCCTCGCGTACGTCAGGACGAGCCAGAGCCCCCATGCCAAACGATACGAACGCACTGCAGAATTGTGAGCGGCGCTGATGATTGGGGCGTTCACCCGTTCGTACCTCTCGGAGCGAAGCGCATCGCAACATTGGCGACCAGCGCTACCTCGATTTTAGCATCATGCCTCCTAGCAAATGGAGACAAGGGCGGAAGGAGTAGGTCTTGCTCAGCCAAGGGTACGGCTATGCTGATCTTGCACTCTTTTGGGTTGACATCTTACCCGAACGCGGGCATGCTGAGGTTATATGTCTACCCAGGAAGCCAAAGACCGCCTGGAACTCTTGCAAGGCACCCTGGATCTGCTGATCCTGCGCACACTGATCTTTGGATCGCGGCATGGCCAAGGGATCGCGCGCAATCCAACAAACGTCCGAGGAAGAGCTGCTGGTGGAACACGGAGCGCCCTATCCCGCCCTCCAGTGGCTGGAGGAACGAGGCTGGATCTCCCCCAAACGGGGCACTTCCGCAGATAACTGGAAGGCGCGCTTTTGTTCCCTGACCTGCGTCGGCCGTAAACAATTGGTGAGGGAAACGACGAAGTGGAAGCAGCTGGCGACAGCCATCGGGCGGATTCCGGGATCCAAGGCGGAAGGGAGCTAGTCCATGTTCCGAGGCAAACGAAGGGTGAACGATTTCGGCGCGGAAATTGAAGTGCACATGCAGCTCGAGACGGAACGCTTGCGGGAGCAGGGGCTAAGCGAGAACGAGGCCCGAACCGCCGCGCGGCGGGCATTTGGCAACGTCACGCAAGCGAAGGAGCGATTCTACGAATCCCACCGCCGTCTTTGGTGGGATCACCTCCAGCAGGACATCCGCTTCGGCCTTCGCATGCTGCGTAATTCTCCGAGTTTCAGCGTTGTCGCAATCCTCACTCTGGCCCTGGGCATCGGCGCCAACACCGCGCTCTTTTCCGTTGTGAACGCCGTATTGCTCCGCCCTCTACCCTTTGAGAATCCCTCGCGCCTCGTTTGGTCGTGGGGAGACTGTTCACTCTGTGCTCAGGCCGCGGTGGCGCCAGCTGATTTCATCGATTACCGCGCGCAGAATCACTCCTTCGAATACTACGGTGCGATGGCGGGGGGAGATTCCCTTTTCAATTTGGCGGGCAGTGATAAGCCTACTCAGATCAAAGGCTCGATGGTGACGGCCGGCTTCTTTGATGCACTTGGCGTGCGGCCCCGTTATGGCCGCGTGTTTGAGCTATCAGACGAAAAGACGATGGATCCACAGGTTGTAATCCTCAGCCATCATTTGTGGCAAGAACGGTTTGGCAGCGATCCAAACGTGATTGGAAAATCTGTTACGCTCGACGACAAGACGCGCACGGTTGTCGGTGTCCTCGCGAATGACATCTCCGTGCTTTCGCAAGCCGATGTTTGGTTCCCAGCCCCTTTTCAAAATCAGGGAATGCGAAGCCGCCGCTCCCATTTCCTCCGGCCCGTGGGGCTTCTAAGGCGCGGCGTTACGATCTCTCAGGCACAAGCTGAACTGAACACCATCGCCGCACGACTTGGACGCGAATACCCCGATACGAATGCCGGGTGGAGCCTCCGCCTTGAGCCGCTTCAGAGTGTTCTCGTCGGAAGTGCCCGGCTTGCCTTGTTGGTGCTTCTGGCCGCGGTTGGGCTCGTGTTGCTGATGGCGTGCGCGAATGTCGCAAGCCTTCTTCTCTCGCGAAATACCGTACGGCAACGAGAGATTGTCATTCGGATGGCGATTGGAGCGGGACGATCGCGTCTAGTAAGGCAGTTGTTGACCGAAAGCCTTCTTCTCGCACTCGCGGGAGGTGCAGCCGGGATTCTCCTTGCCAATGCAGGCGTGGAACTTTTGAAGGGGCTCGGCCCGCATAGTCTTCCGCGTCTCGATGAAGTGAATGTGAGTGGTGTCGTGCTGGCTTTCACGTTCGTAACCGCGATTTTCGCAGGGGTCTTGTTCGGTCTTGGGCCGGCGTTGAAAGCAAGCCGTAGGGATATGGCGCAAAGTTTGCGAGAAGTCGGCGCTTGCGGTGATTCACATTCGAAGCATCGCGCGCACAATGTGCTTGTCGTCGCCGAGATTGCACTCTCGGTGGTGGTGTTGATTGCCTCGGGCCTTTTGCTCAACAGTTTCTGGCGGCTGATGCGCGTTCATCTCGGGTTCGATCCCGCGAACGTCCTGACGACGGAGGTGTCGCTCGTCTCGCCGAGGTACGACGACGAACGACGGCGGGAATCGTTCTTCCAGGATCTCGAGGTCCGTATCCAATCCGCATCTGGCGCCGGGAGCGCCGGATTCGTTTCCGAGTTGCCCCTTAGCGGCGAGGCTGACGACACATTTTTTACGGTTGCCGAACATCCTTTGGCGAACCCAAACGCCAATGAAGACGCGGATGTCCGGGTCATTGACGGCGACTATTTCGGGGCGATGCGAATTCCACTGCTGGCCGGGCGGGCTTTTGAGCGGCAAGATTCATTGGAATCCCGGAAAGTTGTCATCGTGAACGAGCCGTTCGTAAAGAAGTATTTCCCGAACGAGAGCCCGATAGGCAAGCACCTGAAAATGTTTGAAGGTAAGCCCGAATTCGTGGCGCGCGAGATTGTCGGAATCGTGGGAGGCAACAAGCATTTCGCATTGCAGGAGTCTCTTCGTCCGGCAATGTTCACACCAGGATCTTTCATGAGAATGAATGTGGTCGTTCGCAGCGCAGGCGATCCGGCAATGCTTACGACGGCCGTGCGCCAAGCCATTCGCGCGATCGATCCGGATGAGGCGACTTCCGCGTTCCGTACGATGGGGGATGTCGTATCGAGTTCGGCCGCAGGCGACCGTTTCAACGCACTCCTGCTCGGGGTTTTCGGCGGCATCGCGCTGTTGCTTACGGCGGCGGGAATATTTGGCGTTCTGTCTTATCTGGTGATGCAGCGTACTCGCGAAATCGGTTTGCGAATGGCGCTCGGCGCGCAACGGACCGATGTTCTGCGTGTAATTGTAGGGCATGGAGTGCGGCTCGCTCTGCTGGGCCTGTGCATCGGCGTCGTCACAGCGGCCGTGGTGACGCGCTGGATGTCCAGCGTTTTGTTCGATGTCAAGCCGACCGATCCGCTAACGTTTGTTGCCGTGGCTGTGGTCCTCGGCACCGTTGCTTTTCTCGCGTCCTACATTCCGGCACGACGAGCGATGCGCGTCGATCCCATGGTTGCGCTGAGATACGAATAGCGCTTCGCGCAACCGACCAGCAACCTTCGGGTGTCGGAGTCTGCTTGGACCCATGGTTCGCTGAGCTCTCGCGCATGGAACTAGCGGCGTACTGGCGGCATCTCCACACCTCCCCCGGGCCTGTTACTGCATTTCATCCCCCAAATCCAAGTTCGCAACTAGCGTATTTGTTAAGCAAGCGCCAACGACTTACAGAGACCGACGATTTAACAAGCTTGGCTCCGACGACCGTGTCCCAATGCGGCAGACGTTGCCAAAATGGAAGCTCCCGATTTCAGCTGCTCCTCCGAACTCCGCTATGGCTGAATGTCGTCCATGTAACTCGTTACGCGATGCGCCTCGGTCGGGTAGGACCGTGGCGCGAATCGGGCTTGTTGGATAAGCGACTCGGCACTCCCATTTACCCCATCATCCGCTTCAGATGGGAAACGCTTTCGGGGCTTCCCTGATTCGCTATCCGCTACGGCCTGCCATTTTGCTTGCCGCCCTGGCGGATCTGACTGGGCTTTCCCCCAGCCAACCGAGACTTTTACACCCGAGCTTTCAGGCGGGTCGGTCACCTTTCCCGTTGTCGAGCATAACTACGGTGGCAACGGAGCAAGCTCCACCGGCGGGACTCGCGCCCACTGGACGTCAACTAGCATCGCTGCACTATGTCATTCATTTCACAGCTGCTCCTAGTTTTGGCGAGGCACAGAATACAATCAGGGAAAATAGAGCGGGCCTAGTTCAGTGGCAGAACAGACGCTTCTCAAGCTTCCTCTAGTAAACCCTAACACGCTGAGCTGGCGCCACTTATCTCAAGTCAAAGCACTTGGATTTGGAACATGGAAATGGAACCGCTGCGACGTCGAACGTAAGCACTGATTGGCTTGCCAAGCCAGTCAGGGCGACTGGTAAACCCGTCTTGCCGCAGGGCACGGCTTGCCTTCGTGTCCCTTCGCCCTGTGGTGCTTAATCTCGGCGTATAAGCTCTCGCGTCGTTCTTGCACTTCCGCGCGTTCTTTGTCCCCATGCACCAGATCAGGGCTGAGCAGATTGAGTTTGTTATTCAAAGCGATGAGCTGACTCACCAGTTCGTCTTTCACTTGGCAGTTCATCAATTCATTGTACCCATTATCGCCGTCACCGAGTTGGGTACATTCGGCAGGGGTCTTGTCCTTAGCAATGTGCGTGGCGATGCACATCGAAATCGCTGATGACTCCGGTGAGCGATTGTTGCTGCGCAACTGCAACAAACGCGGCCGTAATCGCCAGTATGAGTACTGCGGTCAGTTTTGTTTCGGTTTTCATTCCCGGCCACCAGGTAGTCAATCTTTTGTCGAATCATCCATCTGCAGGCGAGTGAAACGATCTCGGTCCGCAGGTAAACAAGCCCGCTTGCAGCCAACTGAGATTCGCATTTCCCCTTGTAAAATAACGCGCCCGGAGAGACTCGAACTCCCGGCCTTCTGGTTCGTAGGCAATGGAGGAGGAATTGTGTATGGGGAGCACAAGCCTGGACAACGTACCTGGGCGTGTTCCGGTCGGACTGTGCTACTCATAGTTCCGTTCCGTTGGACGGGCGATTGCGAATAGCTAATGCGAGGCCGGGGAACGGGCAAGATAAGCCTGACGGTATTCGACGTGATACCAGGAGTGCTTCGCCTTAACTTTGAGTGCGTGCACTCGCCCATCAAGCGAGGGTGGTGCGAATTCGAGGCTATACTCGTGTCGAATGAGTTGTGTAATTTCGGCGTATGTACGAAGCAATTCCTTTGTGCTCTTTGGGAAATAGACGCGCCCACCGGTCGCCTCGGATAAATTGCGCAGGGATCCGTCGGCTTCAGATAATACTTCTCTGACATACTGCCAATCCTCGCGCTCATCAAGGGACAGTTTCCTACCTTTCGTCGGTTTCCGCAGTTCTCCAGCTATCGACACGGCGAAAAGGCGCACGTCAGAAGTCATAATTGTTTGCGTAACGATCTGCCAATTCGTCACTGGAGATGTGTCAATCCCACTCGAGAGAAGAACGATACTTTTCTTCCCGGGCAGAACAGCCAGCCAGTGAAGCGTTGCCGCGATGCTGGAGGCCAAATTTGGTTCACGTAAGCTGGCTAGGAAGTTCATATCGCGCAGTGCCGCTCTAGCTTCCGATTTGTCGGCCGTGAAATCGAGCACCAGGTCAGGAGATTTCGAATAGCCAACAATCGCCACGCGGTCTACGGGAGAGACGCTAGCCAGAAGCGAGTTTGCAGCCTCGACCTCACTTTTTCTTAACAAAAGCGCGGCAGGGCCACACTCCAACATGAGAACCACTTGAGCAGGCTCTTCAAGGGAAAGAAACCCTGTGACCGGCTGCTCCACACCATTGTCGAAGATGCGAAAATCTTCGCGGCGCAGTCCTTTGACGAAGTTGCCGTACGAGCTAGTTACTGTTACTCCGATATTGACTCTGTCGACGCTGACACGGATGGCATCGGACGAGCGAGAACTTGGCGTGGGCTCCTGAGCCACGAGGGATGTTGGATCGTTCAGTATGATAAACATACCCAGCAAGTAGAATAGCGCGCTCGAGGCGTACGCCGTCAGTTGGACGGCAATCCAACGAAACGAAAAGTGTGAACAGGAGCTCACCGAAGAATTCTCTCAAGTCTTTGCTATGCTCCTTGACCGAATTTTAGGAAAGACACCGAGAAGTAATGAGCGCGAATGGCGCTCGACGTCTGTGGTCGGCCTTAGCTCGCCGAATTGATTCCCAAATCAAGTTTGCAAAACCGGATAACTCTCTAGGCTTCCAGATCGCCGAACGCAGCATCCTCTATCGCAAGACTTTGTGAATTCATTCACGCCACGCCAAAACAATAGCTACAGTAAACTACTTCGTCACTTCCGTACGGCAAAAGTGTGCCGTCGCGCGCCGCCGGTGATTCACTGGTGGCGTGTCCAATGCTGTGTCTATCGCCAGCTTCTTCAGCGGACCTACTTTCCTGGGAATGGATTCGTTAGGCTGGACTTTCTTCATTTTTACACTGTTGCTTTTCGGAGTCCCATACACACGCTTTTTCCTTCGTCGCGGAAATATCACCTCGTGGCCGATCACCACCGCGCGGGTCAGCAACACGGAAATCTTCGGAGGCGTCCCGCAAGAGTACGTTCCCCGAATTGCCATGCGACCGGGCATGCCGACGGTCATCCCGTTCCACTGCCGCGCGCAATATGCCTATCTCGTTGACGGCACCATCTACTCTGGTTGGTTCGCTCTGTTTGCCAAGAGTCTGGCCGAGGCGCAGGAACTCACCACGCATCCCCAGGACCTGACCATCCGCGTAAAATACGATCCGCGCAAACCTGCGGACTCCGTCCTCGAAGAAACCAGAATGTTCAACCACAAAGTAATACAAGCCGACACCAACCCGCTCAATCCTAGAGTCTGGTAACGAGAGCGAAGTACAATCGTTGTTGCTCTCAATTTCAATGCTTAAGCACGTGCTTCTCGTCGGTGAGGTGGATGCGGTCGGCGTTCTCGAATTGGGACATGTCGGAGAGGATAACGCGGTCGCCCTCTTTTAGTCCGGCCAAAACTTCGACGGTGTTTACGGAGGCGCGGCCGAGCTTCACGTAGATTCGCACCGCTTCTGCGCTGTTGTTCACGATCTTGAATAAGGGAATCCCGGTGTTCTGGGCGCCGTGTACGGGGCGTCCGACCTGGAGAACGCCGTCGATCTTTTCGATGTCAATAGTGCCGTCCACTTCGAGGCCTGCGCTAGCTCCTTCGGGCGCGGTACCGAGGGCGATATCCACGGTACGCGTGTCGCCTGACGTGGACGGGCTAATGCTGCTAACATGCC
>Ga0210384_10007108_pt1 | contig 11830 bp, 5 predicted proteins | sample IncBWH2MmetaG_FD_160574 | JGI IMG/M metagenome (GOLD analysis project Ga0210384, IMG submission 160574) | Forest soil microbial communities from Barre Woods Harvard Forest LTER site, Petersham, Massachusetts, United States - Inc-BW-H-2-M | ecosystem: Environmental > Terrestrial > Soil >...
TAGTTGAAGGTATGCGGCACCTTGAACCCAGGGTCGACGGAGATCGGAACCTGTCCGGCAGTGCCAAGGATGCCGCCGATGGTGGTGAGGTTGCCGAAGGGATCCCAAGACCAATAGTTCGCAGGTATGGTAAGGGTGGTATTTGTGCCGGCAAGATTTGCGACAGCGGCGTCCGCTGCGGCCAGGAACTGATCCGGGGTATAGCCGCTCAATTGCTGAATGTTGCTCATATTTACCGATGTATTTGCCGGAATCGGCGCATGACCGGGCGTTACGACCTTATTCAGATAGTCGATCCCATACAGAGTCGTCCCCAGACCGTTGGGGCACGTGGCACCTGCCGCTTGAACTTGCGCCTCCGTCATAGCGTTCGAAACACAGACGGTGGGACGCCCCAGCTTTTGAAACAGACTCGTGAGAGTTGTGGGGTTACCGTAGAAAAGCCGGGGGAATGACAATAGGCGCTCCCGTTGAATATTTGCGCCACCGAAGCCGGGGATGTCTCTTGCCACGCCTTCGCGGAATTGATCGTAAAAGACGCCAAAGCTGGCATTGACGACCGTTTTCGGAGTGATCGCCCAGGCTGCGCCAATGCGCGGGGAGAAATCCGTCTTATTCGGGAACGTGGAGTCGTAATCCCAGCGCAAGCCGCCGTTGATGGTAATTTTTGAGGTGATTTTCCAGTCGTCCTGGACAAAAACACCATTGTAATTGTTGCGAATGTGAACCAGGTTGTCTTGCGGGGTTGGTCCGGACTGCAGGGTGATCAGGTTGATCCCGGAATTGATCGGGCCAAACGTGTTGAAGTCGTTCACCGTGGCGAAAAGCTGGGTGAAGAAGTTGTTGGGCTCTGTGCCATCGACCTTGGCGTTCTGGAAATCCCAGCCGAATTTGAGATTGTGCCGGCCGAATTGTTTGGCGAGATTGGTGCCCAGGGAGATGTACTTTTGGTAGAAAGAGAAAGAGTTATAGCCCGGGCCAAAAGAGGTCTGGCCCAGATTTCCAAATTCGTCGCCGCTGGTGTAGGTGTCAAAAAGATTAAAGAGGTTGTTCGGGATACCTGACTGAGGATGCGAGGGGCTGGTGCGCTGCGGATTGGCGCGATATTGGAAATAAGAGTTAGTAATCCAGGGATTACCGGTGTCGCCGAGGGTCCAGAGATCGTTGAACCCAAGCATGAGTGTCCGGCCATCGAGGTTTTCGCGCGTGTCTGGCAGATTTATGGAAGCCGTCAACGGCAGATAGTCCGTGATGTGCGTGTTGGTGTAGTTCAGCTGCTCGGAGAGGCGGTGGCGGCTAATATTTTCATCCAGCTTGAATCGCGCACGAGTTTCGTAAGTGAGGGAGTGTTTATTGAACGGCGTTTCAAAGGCAATAAGGCTGGCAGGCAAATTGGGATTGAAGACGAAATTCAAGTCGCGACTCTCAAGAATGCGCTCGGCTGAACCGAAGAAAAAGACCTTGTCCTTCACCATCGGCCCGCCGAAATAGGCAGTGGGATCCCAACGGTTGAGAAAAGGCGCGCCGGTCGTGGCGCTAGGAATGTCATTGGAATCGAATACGGAGTTCCGGAAAAAGGCGGACACTCCCCCATGCCAGTCATTCGTACCGCCGCGCGTGACAACGTTGATGATGCCGCCGGATGCGTGACCGAATTCCGCCTTGTAGCCGCCTGTGACAACCTGAAATTCAAGAATTGAATCCTGGTTGAACTGCGCCGAAGGGCCGCCATTGAAGTTATCGCGGTTTGGCAGGCCGTCGATCAGGAAGAGGGCATTGCCGCCACGCTCGCCAAGGATCGGGGTTGCGTTGTCGCCGGCCGGGTCGGCCTGACGATTCAGCGACACTCCTGGAACGAGTTGCAAGAGATCCAGATAGTTGCGGCCGTTGATGGGCATATCTTCGATCTGTTGAGGTGTAATGGTGCTGCCGGTCGAAGAAGACGACGTTTCAAGAAGCGGCGTTGCGGAATCGACTTCCACGGTTTGATTCAAGGACCCCACTTGCATGGTGATGTCGAAATCCAGAGTCCGATTCAGCGTAACTTCCAGGTTTTTGAAGACTTCAGATTGAAAGCCGTCCTTGGAGGCCTTGATTTCATAAACGCCTGGAGGCAAACTCGCGATGCGGTAACTGCCGTCGCTCTCGGTGGTGACGGTGCGATCCACGGCCAATTCAGAGCTTGTCGCACGGACCTGGACGCCGGCAACGACGAGGCCCTGTTTGTCCTTGACGGTGCCTTCAACCGTGGAAGTGGTCTGTGGCGCGATAGCGGACCCGGAAAGAAGCAGAAGGAGAGTCAGGCTACAATAAATCATCGAATGTTTCCAAATTCCCTCCGTGCCGGGACCACGCCATCTTGGCCATCTTGCATACGCTTCTTGGATTCCCATATCCCCTCCAACCCCCTTGGAACGGCGCGTTGCGCCACCACGCAATCGCGTATTGTTCACAATTCACCGTAATGCAACGGGTGTTGCATTAGGATAGAATCCCCATATTGCGCGCGAGTCTAGGCGCGCGGCGGCGGATTGTCAACTCATTCTTTGACAGTCCATCAGGTGTTCTGGCTGGCGCAACACATGTTGCAGAAATGATACAGTGAATCGAAAAAAGAAATGATGGGAGGCGAAGCAGAAACTGAGGCGGCTTGACAGGATGTAACATTCGTTGTAATTGCGTCACCGTAGTTTGAACGGGCCTTCCGGGTCGCAGAGGTTTTTTGAGCGGGCGAGGAACGGCCCGGCGACAACGCGAGACGTTGGCCATCCGTTGGCTCGACGAGGCGAATAAAGTTGGGACAAACGCTCGAAGTTCCGTTCCGCCAGCACGCCCCAGCAAGTGGGGTTTGCGGGAGGGGGACAGTGGATGAGTGACATAACAGCATCAGCTGCGAAGCAGGGAATCAGGGTTCGGACGATGGAAGAAACCCGGGAGATCAGCGTCTGCGTTGAATTGCAGCGGCGCATCTGGGGTTATGCGCCAATCGATATCGTGCCGGACCAGATTTTTATTGTGGCCAAGAAAACGGGTGGGCAGGTGATGACGGCGTACGACGGAGAGACGCCGGTCGGATTTGCTTTGGCGTTCGCGGCTATGCGCGAGGGGCTTGCTTACTTACATTCGCACATGGTGGCGGTCCTGGACGAGTATCAGAACCGCGGGGTGGGACGGACGCTGAAGTTGGCCCAGCGCGAAAACGCGCTCGATCGGGGAATTAGTCTCATTGAATGGACGTTTGACCCGCTGCAGCTCAAGAATGCGTACTTCAACCTCGAGCGACTCGGCGCCATCGTGCGGCACTACCTACCCAATCTTTACGGGCGCACGTCCAGTCCGCTTCACGCCGGGCTGCCCACGGACCGCCTTGTGGCCGAGTGGTGGGTGCGCTCGCCGCGGGTTGAAGCGGTGCTCGCCGGCAAGCCGCGGACTAAGGGTGCGCATCGCGAACGGATTGGCATTCCCTCGGGAATTCGCGGGATCTGCCTGCATGAACCGCAGCGAGCAGAGGAAATCCAAACAAAGGTTCGCCAGCAATTTTCGGCGCACTTCGTCAACGGCCGCGCGGCCGTTGGATTCGAGTTCGGCAACGAAGAAGGGACCTACCTGCTGGAGCCTTATGAAGATGGAAACGATCACTTTGCGTGAGGTTCACAGGTGCCTGAAGGCGCAGTTTGATACCAGCTTCGGCGTTTCCCGATCACCGCAGGATTATTGTCGTGGAAGTGGTTGCGGACGGAGTTAGCGGCTGGGGAGAGGTCACGGCCGGGCGCAACGTTCATCCGGTAACCGAAGGCGCTGGGGGACACGCAAAGAGTTCGATATGCGTCAACCACGGGAGCCAGCCTCTCGTTCGCCATCCATTTGTTACAAGCGGCTTTGGGTCTACTCTGAATGGGGGAGCCAAGACTGCCAGCTACGACGTCCTTTCCGACTGCGGAAAACAGCGCGTTTTGACTTTTCCGCGCTATCGTTTCGGAGGGAACGTCGGCCGGCCGCGGTGACTTCTTGCCAATTCCGACCTTTACCGACCATTGGCCGCCACGTTTCCGATGCGCTCGAGCATGGGCTTGATCTCCGGGTTTGACATGAACAGTTTCCAGATGAGCCCGGTGCGTTGGTTTTCGATCATGACGGTAATCGGCGCTTGATTGAGGCCCATGAAGATCGGGGAAACCCAATCGTGATCGGGATTGAAAGCGTCGCGCGGCCCGTAAACGCCCCAGACGCGGTCGCCGAGGTCGCGGTAATAGTGTTTGAACGCGGACATCGAGGCTTCGGGCGTGTACGGAAAAGACGCAAGTGCGCCCGTGGGAGTTATATTGCCTTGGTCGTCTTTTAATTCCGGCGCTTGCGCGGCATAACCCCGGGGGCCGTCGCTGGCGGTCAAGCCCCAGGCGTCCGCTCCATATCCTTTGTGGTGACCGGGGTTTTCGATCGAGTAGGCCAGGTTGATGCGGGCCATGTTGCGGTTATTTTCAAAATAATTTGTGTGGCGGTCCGTAAGCGCGTGGGGATCGAATCCCAGGAAAGAATAGTGCGTGAAAAAGAGAGGGCCACCGCGGCCGACCCCTACGTCCAGCCTAATTCCGTAGTAGGTGTGGCCGTTGAAGTAGTGATCCCCGTCGATTGTGGAGCCCCAGCCCCTGCGGTAATTTACGGCAGCTTCGGATTGTCCAGCCCAGCCGGAATAATAAAGATCGGCGGGAACTGAATGAGTAGGCGAAGCGATGGCCAGCAAGTAGACGATCATCACTTCATTGAAGCCGGTCAATCGATGATTGATGTGTGCGGCCCAATTGGCGGACCAGTGCCAGAAGAGTGCATCCATGTCCGGTTCGCGGCGATACCAATCCCACTCCACGGTTTCCCAGAGATGAGTGATCCTCGCGTAGAGATTTCGTTCGGCCTCCTTTGGGCCGTGAAAAAACTGGCGTGCGGCCAACAATCCCTCGACGAGGAAAGCGGTTTCGACGAGGTCGCCGCCATCGTCGAATACGCCAAAGACAGGCATGCTCTCGGCGGTCGTTCCGTTCATGAAGTGCGACCAGGCACCGTGGTAGCGCGGCGCGCGTTCGAGAAAAGCCACTATTTTCGTGAGGCGCTCTAACCCCTGTGCGCGCGTGATGAACCCACGATCGACGCCGGTGACGAGAGCCATAATGCCGAAGCCGCTGGCTCCCGTGGCGACAATGCGGTCATCGCCAGGAATATTTTCGAGGGCCATGCCAGCGTTGGGATGCGCGCCATCCCAGTAATATCGAAAACACGCTTCTTGCAACATGGTGAGCAATTCCTCGTCGCTCAATTGCCGCGTGGCGCCGGCAGCCTCCCCGGACAGCGGCGATTCGCGATACCAGCGGTCGGAAGCGGCAACTTTGTAGTACGCCTTCTCACCGGACTTGCCCAGGAAGTCCGCAAAACGGGTGATGCCCGCTTCTTGGATGCCGATGGGACGAAAATCCCTTCCATCAGAAGAACGGTAGATGACGTAGCGTTCGAGAGCGTCGCCGTGAACGGCGTCCCACGAGACGTCAATGTGGCGATCGTAGCCCCTGGCGATGACATTGCGTGGGGCGGTTAGCGCCGTCTGCGGGCGCGAGGCCTCGGTCGCGGAATCGAAGTCGATCTTCATTTCGTCGAGGATTACGGTGTGCGGTTTGCCGTCGGCGGAATTCTGGCTCAACGTCACGCTTTTCAGTTGGTTCGGATCGAGCGGGTGAATCGAATAGCTCAGAAAGTGATCCAGAGGAATTTTTATTTGCACCCACTTGTTCGCCGGAATATCGGAGGCGAATTTACCTAACGGCAGCGCAGCCGAGAAGTTTTCCTGGGCGTCAGACACCCAGAGCAGCGGCAAATTGGCGGCGGAAATTGACTGTTGGGAATAAAGCCAGAAAAAAAGAGTATCGCCGAGGAAAACCGGATGGCGATTTCTGAAGTTTACAAGGTGGATTGTCGCTTCCCAGCCGCCGCCAGCATTGGAAAGCCATTCGAAACGCAGCGCGTTCGGAGGTGTTCGAAAGATGGCGGTTTCCACGGGGAGTTTTCCATTTTCGAGCGCCAGCTTGCTGGGCGGTGAGACGTGTCCCTGGCTGTAGAAATAGCCGCTGGAGGTGAGGCTGTTATCGAAAAAAAAGTGACGGTAGTAGTTCGAATCGGCTCGCAGCGGCGAGGAAAAAAACAGCGAGACTGCTGCATAGATAAGGAGTCGACGAGACCGCGTGAGAAGGTGAATCGCCGTGCCATGGGGCTTGGCAGCAAACGACCTGGCAACGTGTTGGTCATTCATGTATCGCTCCTGATCTCCAAAAAAAACCTTGCAACTTCGGGACGGGCTGCTTGTAAACAGGCCCAGGTTCCTGATTCCGCCGCCCTATAGCGGGTCTCAAAGGGGGCTTGAAACAAGCGTTTCGACAACCAAGCATCGAGATTAAGAATCGTTGACATTCAAAAATGGCATCATTATACTCCGACGAAACGAGTACTTAACCGATTTAGCTCGGGGTGCACAGCCTATCGGGAACAGTTTGGGGGGAGGATTCGCCATGAACGTGTCTAAGATTTCCCTGCGTGCGCTGGGAATGTTGGTCTGCTTAACTCTAGCTGTGTGCTCGGCACACGCGCAGTACCGGGCTTCGATTCAAGGAGTGGTAACGGACCCGCAGGGTGAACTGGTTTCCGCGGCCACTGTAACGCTTACAAATCACGAGACGGGTCAGATACTGACGACAACGACGAACGAAAATGGAATCTACAACTTTTCTGGGCTCCCTCCGAGCCAGTACACCCTCGCAGTGGAAAAGGCAGGCTTCAAGAAGAAAGTTCTCGCAGACGTAGGCGTAATCGCCGAACAGGGAAACGCCGTCAACGTCCAGATCCAAGTCGGGCAGGCGTCGGAAACCGTTACAGTGAGCGGCGATTCCACGCCTTTGATCGACACCGAAACCTCGAACCTCCAAGGCACCGTGACCAGCCAGGACATCCAGAAGCTGCCATCGTTTGGCCGCGATCCCTTCCAGCTGTTGCAACTTGCTCCAGGGGCGTTTGGAGATGGCGCGCAAGGTGCGGGTGGCGGCACACAAAACCTGCCAGCGAGCTCGATGGGCGGCAGCGGTGGCACGGACGGCATCTTCAAGATTGAAAACGGTGGCCAAATCACAGCAAACGGCGCGCGCGCGGGCGATAACAACTATCAAATTGACGGCGTCGGGACCACCAGTGTCACCTGGGGTGGGGCGTCCGTTATCACGCCGAACGAGGACTCCATCAAGGAAGTCAAAATCCTTACCGACAACTACGACGCAGAAAACGGACGCTACCGCGGTGCGCAGGTTCAAATCATCTCCCAGAACGGGACGAACCAGTATCATGGCAGCTTTTTCTTCAAGGCCCATCGGCCAGGGCTGGACGCATTCACAAAGTACAACGGCTATGGCAACAGCAATGTGCGCGACAGCGACCGCTTTAACGATCTGGGCGGGAGCGCGGGAGGTCCCATCCTGCATAACAAGCTCTTTGCCTTCTTTTCTTATGAAAGGCTGTCCAACAACGCGGCCAGCAATACCACGAGCGGCTGGTACGAGACTTCGCAGTTTCGCGCCTTGGCTCCTTCCGGATCAAACGCTGCAAAATTCCTTTCCTTTGCGGGGGTTGCTCCCAACGGTGGCACACAAACGGATACGCTGGCCGGCCAAACGCTCAACTGCGCTTTCCTCCATCTAACGGAGGGAACCAACTGCCATTTCATCGCCGGCCAAGGACTGAACCTCGGTTCTCCGCTAACCGCTGCGCTCGGAAAGCGCGATGCCGGTTATGTCAGTAACCAAAACCCAGGCACTGGCGGAAACGGGAGCGGCGGCGCCAACAATCTTACGAACACGCCTGATATCGCTTTTTATCAGAACATTCTCAACCCCAGCTCTAGCAGCCACGTCCAGTACAACGGGCGCCTGGATTTTAATGTCACCAGCAGGGATCTGATCGCTTTCAGCATCTACTACGTGCCGAACTCTAGCTCAAGCATTAATGGGAATGGCGATCGCCTGATGAACAGCTTCAACTCGACGTACATCAACCGCGCGGAAACGGCGATCTGGGATCACACCTTCGGTCCGACTTTGATCAACGAAGCGCGCGTCAATGCCGCGGGCTGGATAAATAAGGATCTCGCGAGCAATCCCAACGGCCCATTCGGACTGCCGCAAGTGAGCTTCAACGGCACAGGCAGCATTACGGTGAACGGGTTCGGAATCGGCTCCTTCAACGGCTTCGACCAGTGGACCTACGCCGGAAAGGATGTGCTCACCAAAGTACACGGCGCGCACACCATGAAGATGGGTGGGGAGTTTACCCGCCTGCTTTCCGTTGACGCTCCTTTCTGGGCCGACCGCCCTGGCTACACGTTCAACAATATTTGGGACTTCCTGAATGACGCTCCGGTTCAGGAGAGCGCGCAGTTCGATCCGAAGACCGGTGTGCCCTCTGCCCTTCGCAAAGACCTGCGATCCGACATCGTAGGTCTTTTCTTTCAGGACAACTACAAAGTCCGGCCTAACCTCACCATAACCGCCGGATTGCGGTGGGAGTACTTCGGCCCGATTTCTGAAAAGAACAACAAGTTGGCCACCGTGGAGTTTGGCACCGGGTCCAGTTTCTTCACTAACATGAGTGCGCGAACCGGCGGCAGCCTGTATACCGCCCAGAAAGGGAACTTTGGCCCGCAACTCGGTTTTGCCTGGAGTCCAAGAGAGATCGTTGGGCACGATTTCCGCAGCCGACTGGTTTTACGCGGCGGCTTCGGAATGGCGTATAACGGCATCGCCCAGTCGAACTCACTGGATGGCCGTTTTAATCCGCCCTTTGTGGACAATGGCCAGAGCTTTTCGGGAAATCAGATTCTTTACATCAACAGCTTCCCGGCGGACGTGCACAATCCGAACGGTTATGCGTCAAATCCGAACGCCATTCTGACCTTCGGTAGCAACAATCTTCCGACCCCTAGCTGTTTGAAGCCCGGCCAAAACAGCGGCTGCATAGACCTAACCGCATACCCGGCGACTTGGCCCACCACGTACACGTACCATTATACTTTAGGGGGCGAATATGACTTGGGTCATCAATGGGTCGCTTCGGTTGGATATCAGGGCAGCACGACGCGGCACCTGACAGAGCACTACAACCTCTATGATGTTGGCGCCGCCAATGGCATCGCTCTCAACCCGATTGTCTCGGGCGTCATCTTCTATGCGGATGACGGCTCGGCTCGCTTCAACGCTCTCCTGCTGGAACTGAAGCACGCCTTCAGCCAGTCTTTCCAGCTAGACACGCAATATCGGCTGAGCCACACGCTGGACTCCGGATCCAACGCCTACGCGGGCGGCTTCTATCAATTTAACCTGGCCACCGGCTTTGCCACGTCTGACTACGATACCCGCAACGCTTTCAAGGTATACGGCATCTGGTCCCCCACGATCTTCAAGGGCAAGAACAGCTGGATGGAAAAAGTTGCTGGCGGCTGGACGGTATCTGGGATACTGAACGCACACAGCGGTTTCCCCTGGACGCCAGTGTATAACAATGGCGAAGTCACCCAGGGATTTGATCCGGTCTTCAACTTTGGAAAGAACTCCGGCGGCTCATCCAATGACGCCGGATCCGGCAACCTCCTACCGGCGAAGTATCTCGGTGGATTCACGCCGAATTTCCGCAACTCGGCCAACGTGAACGGCGCAGCAGCGCTATTCCCGCCTCCGAGTACTTCTGGGGGGACGTTGTTTCCGTGTCTCTTTCCCAATCCGCCCGTTGCACAGTGTCCGGCCGGCCAGCTCGGTTTTGGACCGCTGCCAACCTTCCCGGGAATTGCGCGCAATTCCTTCACTGGACCAAGCTACTTCGATCTGGACGCCACCCTCAGCAAATCCTTCGGCTTGCCCAGAATGAGAATTCTTGGCGAGGGCGCGAAACTGGAATTTCGCGCCAACTTCTTCAACCTGTTCAACAAGCTTAATCTGTACAACCCCCAGGCTGACATCTTGAACGCACACTTCGGCGAGGCGCAAAACGCGCTTGGCGCTCGCGTGATCGAGATGCAGGCCCGATTCAGTTTCTAGTTTTTCCGGAGGCGAATCCATCGCAGGCGCCTCCGCTGGCTTGAAGCAAAAAAGCTGCCGACGAGTTCTCCCCTACCCCGGGAAGCTGACTCGTTGGCAGCTTTGCATTTACACTATTCGAGTGCGCGTGTTCTCATTCCGCTTCTCACGTCTGCCCAGAGTTTCTGACTCTGCTGCTTCCGCAGGCAGGTTACGCCTTCTTGTGAGCTTGTCGCTCGCTGTCTTTCTGTGCTTCCTTCCTGACAAGGCCCTCCCGCAAACGAAGCCTTCCTCAACGAGCTTTGTCACTCTTTCCAAGCGAGCGGCCGAGGCGCGCGACGCCGACCGCCTTGAGGAAGCCGCAGCCCTCTACACGACCGCCCTGTCACTGCAGCCGAAGTGGGTGGAAGGCTGGTGGTCCCTGGGCACGATCGAATACGACCGAGACCATTATGCGAAGGCCGCACTGGATTTTGAGAAAGTGATCGCTCTGGATTCGTCGAACGGCACGGCGCACGCGATGCTCGGCTTGTGCCAGTTCGAATTGGGCAAGGACGAGCCGGCGCTCAATAACCTGCTAGCGGCCGAACGGTTAGGCGTTACAAAAGACGTACGGTTGCGCAATGTTGCGCTCTATCACATGGGAATTCTCCAGTTGCGCGCGAAAAAGTTTGGCGATGCCAAGGAAACGCTGGGGCACTTGGCCGTAGACGGCGTCAGAACCAAGGAATTGACCACCGGACTGGGCCTTGCCGCGCTCCTGTTGACACCCCGGGGATCGCCACTAGAAGGCACGCCGGGTGCCGACGTCATTGAACGGGCAGGAGAAGCCGAAGTGCTCTTGGATTCCAACGAGTTCGATCAAGCGAAACAGAAGTACGCGCAGTTGACAAGCGAATTCCCGGATTACCCAAATCTGCATTTTGCTTTTGGCAGGTTACTGCTGGAAACGCATGATACCGACGAGGCCCTTGCGGAATTTCAGCGAGAATTACAGCGTGATCCGAAAAATGTAAATTCGATGCTGGAAATCGCAGCTGTGCTTCGCATGACAGACCCGCAAGGAGCCTTGCACTATGCGATCGAGGCGGCCAAGCTGACGCCGCAACTGCCATTCGCTCATTACCTGCTCGGTTTGTTGCGTTTCGACACAGGAGATCCAGCGGCCGCAATTCCGGAGCTCGAAATCGCTCAGAAGGCGTTTCCTCAGGAGGCTGAAGTGTACTTCTCGCTCGGCAACGCCTATGGAAGGGTGGGCCGGAAGGCTGATGCAGCCAAAGCTCGCGCGGAATTCGCCCGGTTGAAGGCGGAGGCAGCAAAGCAACCAGGTCCAAACATCTATGGAGTCCAGGTGCGAACCCTCGGCAAAGAGAACCCCAACCAGTGAGCCATTCTTCCAACTTACCTGCCTTCCGCAAGCGTTCCGCAGGCAAAGCTGGCTTCACTCGCCGCGAGTTCTTGCGCGGAATGGGTGCGCAGGCAGGATTCTCGAGCGGGCTCGCGCTTGCCGGTGGGATTCCATTGCTTGGAGGTTCCTCGAGAGCTTGGTTGGCCAACCCCGAGCAGACAAAGCCAACTCTCTTCGAGCAGGTTGCAGCTGCGAAGAGCGGAATTTCCTGGGTACACGTAAACGGGCGATCGGATGCGTACTACCTTCCGGAAACTACGGGAGCGGGCTGCGCATTTCTCGACTACGACAATGACGGCTGGATGGACATCTATTTGGTCAACAGCGGGCG
>Ga0210384_10007110_pt1 | contig 11829 bp, 9 predicted proteins | sample IncBWH2MmetaG_FD_160574 | JGI IMG/M metagenome (GOLD analysis project Ga0210384, IMG submission 160574) | Forest soil microbial communities from Barre Woods Harvard Forest LTER site, Petersham, Massachusetts, United States - Inc-BW-H-2-M | ecosystem: Environmental > Terrestrial > Soil >...
GATAGAGATCACCTCGCCCTCCAACACCTTCGACGAACTGGCCCGCAAGACGCGGCAGTACCTCGGCGGCGGAAGCCGCTCCGTGTGGATCTTGGTCCCCCCGATGCGCGACATCCACGTTTACGCGGCCGGAGCGCATCCGGCCATCCTCTCCGCCGAAGACTCCTTGGAAGATAAAGTGCTGCTTCCCGGTTTTGCGGCGCGCGTGGGCGACCTTTTCCAAATCTGAGTTCAGACCAAACAGCTAGAATAGTCGAACACAGGAGCAGAGTCGGTTATGGGCCCCCTCAAGCCACTGATCGAGGAAAAAGTTTCCGTGGCTGTTTGAGGAACTGGGCTTCAGAGCAATCGCCTGGTCGTATAACCCCAAGGTCTATTGGGATTCGATGCTGACGCTGGAATCCGATACGCTACGCTTGCGCTTTATTCGAGATCGCGGAGAGATTCGGGCCGTCCTCGCCTCCATCTCTGAACCGGAAACGTGGTGGGATTTGGTTTCCCTTCTCGAGGTGATTCACGGCGAGAAACCGGAGCCACAATTGGAGGGCGTCGCACCCCTCGTGCGCACAAACCATTCTCACTTAGTGCAAGCCCTGGGCCCTCAACTCTCGGAAACCAAGAAAGAGCTTGAACGACTCCAGGAAGAGAGGCGCCGGGTGATGCAGGAGTGGCAGCGTTCTCGGAATTACGAGAGGCGCCGGGACCTGTTCAATATCGGAGTCGCCGAAGTGGTTCGGGTTTCGATTCGCGTTTTGGGCTTTAGCCTCCTCGTATTCATTCTCTGGTCGATAGTCCACGGCCCGAATCGTTAGAATAGTGAATGATGCGTCCTTTGTTCCTAGCGTGCGTGGCCTGGGCCGCGATCTCCGGATTGTGGGCTCAAAAACGCCCCTTCGACGTCGAGACCATGCTCAGGCTCTCGCGCATCAGCGAGCCCGCGCTGTCGCCCGATGGCAAGCTGGTGGCCTTCACCGTGCAGACCGTCGATCTCGACAAGAACACCAGGCCGAAGCAGATTTACGTGGTCCCGCTCGAGGGCGGCGTTCCGCGCCAGATCACGTATGAGGGCACGAGCAACGAGCGCCCGCGTTGGTCGCCCGACTCGAAGCAACTCTACTTCGTCTCGAACCGCAGCGCGTCGGCGCAAATCTGGGCCATGGATCCCAACGGCGCCCAGGCCCGCCAGATCACTCGGCTTTCGACAGAAGCCGGCGGCATTGTGGTCTCGCCGGACGGGACCAAGATCGTCTTCCAGTCCAACGTCTATCCCGAGTGCGGCGCCGACGATGCTTGCAACCAGAAAAAACTCGATGTCGATGCAAAGAATCCGGTCAAGGCGCGCATCTACACCTCGCTCCTGTATCGCCATTGGACGGAGTGGCAGACCAATCGCCGCCAGCATCTGCTGGTGATCGATTCGGACGGCACCGGCGTAAAGGATCTGACGCCGGGCGCGCACGATGCGCCGCCTTTCTCTTTGGGCGGTCCCGATGGATACGCGATCTCGCCCGATTCGGCCGAGCTGGCTTTCACCGTCAACATGGATGCCCAGCCGGCCACTAGCACCAACTCCGATATTTACACCGTGCCGCTGGCCGGCGGCGATGCCAAAAAAATCACCATCAGTCCGGGAGCCGATGACGCGCCGCTGTACTCGCCCGATGGAAAATACCTCGCCTTCCGCTCCCAACAGCGCGCCGGATATGAGAGCGACCGCTTCCGGTTAATGGTGCTCGAGCGTGCCACCGGCCACACCACCAACCTCACCGAAAATTTGGACCGCTGGGTCGAAAGCTTCACCTGGTCGCCGGATTCGACGCGCCTCTTTTTCACGGTGGAGGACCGCGGCGCAACCCAGCTTCAAATGATCGCGGTGAGCGGCGGCGGCGCGCGCGTCATCATCCCCGGCCAATCCAGCGTGGATGACGTCCAATTCACCTCCGACGGGCGTACCATGATCTACGCCGAGAACACCGGCTCGCGCCCCACCGAGATTTTCCGCGTGCCCTCGTCGGGCGGCGCGGGCGCGGCGCTCACGCATTTGAATGACGCGCTGCTTTCCGGCGCAGCACTCACGCCGCTCGAAGAAATGTGGGCCGATAGCGCCGACAGGACACGCATACAATCGTTCCTCGTCAAGCCGCCGAATTTTACGCCCGGCAGAAAATATCCTGTGCTGTTTCTCATCCACGGCGGTCCGCAAGGGGCCTGGGGCGAGTCGTGGACCTACCGCTGGAACGCGCAGGTATTCGCCTCCGCTGGATACCTGGTGGTCGAGCCCAATCCGCGCGGCTCGACCGGCTACGGTCAGAAATTCATTGACGAGATCAACGCGGACTGGGGCGGAAAACCCTACGAAGACATCATGGCCGTGGCGGATGCGGTGGCCGCACTGCCTTACGCCGACGCCGACCGCATGGCCGCCGCCGGAGGTTCCTATGGCGGCTACATGGTTGACTGGCTCCTCGGCCATACCCGGCGTTTCAAGGCTCTGGTAACGCACGCCGGCGTCTTCGATCTGGCAAGCGAGGCCCGGGAAACCGAGGAGTTGTGGTTCCCTCTATGGGAGTTCCGCGGCATGCCGAACGACAATCCCGAGGTCTACGCCGCCTGGTCGCCCAGCTCCTTCGTCAAGGAGTTCAAGACGCCCACGCTGGTGTTTCACGGCGAGCTTGACTACCGCGTGCCGGTCGGACAGGGGCTGCAACTTTTCACCGCGCTGCAGTTGCAGAAGGTGCCGTCCAAGCTGGTGCTCTTTCCCGACGAGGGCCACTGGGTGCTCAAGCCGCAGAACAGCATCCTCTGGTACCACACGTTCCTCGATTGGATCGGCGAGTGGCTGAAAAAGCCCTAGGACCGCTTACTAACGTGCGCGGCTCAGAATCGTAATCCGTTAAATGACCCACCCACAGAGCAGCGACCGTGAGGGAGCGGTAGGCGCCCGAACGCGGATATTCGGCGGTTACTCCTCGCTCCGCACGGGCTGCGAGACTACAGCGAATTCAGGAACGCTATCAGGTCCGACTTCTCTTGAGCCGTGAACCCAATTTGGAACCGGGCATCGTAGAACGTCACGATATCCTGTAGCGTTTGCGCGCTGCCGTTATGGAAGTACGGCGCCCGAGCGGCCAGCCCGCGCAAAATCGGGCCCTTGAACTTGGCCACATCGGCATACTTTCCGGTGATCATCGCGCGGCCGGGATCGGTCGTCTGCACGCAGGTGGTGAGACTGGGCCTTTGGCAGATTGTGACTACGGGAAGATAGCTGATGTCGAGCGCATTTTTGCCGCCCGGCGGGTCCGCCACTCCAATGTTCAGCGGAGCCGATACAGAGTGATTGCCCGCATTAGGAGTGTCGTGACAAATCCCGCAGGTGGACACAATTGTTTGAGGCCCGGTGACGTTATTCGAGAACGTGGTCCCGTTCAGGCCCGCCACGCCGGTGATCGTAAATGTTTTGGTATTGAAGATCGCCTGTCCACGGGCAATCGCCTGCCGGGAAGGAACTCCGACATTTGTCCACGCATCGAAAGTATGGAAGATCTTAGTGCTGAAATTGAAGGGAACGGGGTTCGCTGGATCCAGCCCGACCGGATCGTTGATACCGATGTAGAATCCTTCGTCGCTGATGGCCTGCGGTCCTCCCTTTGCACCCAGGGAAGACAGACTCCCGGCTACGTTATCGTTGGCCTGACCCGTGTACAATGCCATTTCGAAGGCCACAATAGCTTGCTGCTGCGCCGTCGTCGGTCCGGGAGCAAGCCCCTGAGCATGGCCCATAGTGGCATCGACCGATTGATGAGCCAGGTCGTCCAAAAGCGACTGCGGATAGTTGCCGGAGGTGATCGGCGTCGTCCCGGTTTGGGCCGACGATTCGCGCCCATCGAACATGACTGTGCTCAAAAACTTTAAGTTGGTAGCCGGCAGCGGCCGCCGGTACATCGAAACGACATCCGTTTCATTACAGCTATACGGATTACTCACACCGGTTACGTCGAAATCGCGGGTCGCAGGAACCGCCAGGGCGATACGAATCAACCCCCGGGTCCGCAGCAGGCTATACGCAGCGGAGCGGCCCGCGAGCGTCGAAACATCGATGTCATGATCGCAATTCGACCCGTCGTTGGTGCGGAAAATTGGATCGAGCCCTTGCGATTGATCGAAGCGCGTCTGCACGTGGGCTGCCGCCACCGTCATCGCATCCCCCGGTTGATGGCAACTGCCGCAACTGCGGCCATTGGTGCCGAGACTTTGAAAGAACGGCCCCTTCATATCAAGGGAGCCAGTCTCACTGTAAGTTCGAACCACGCCGCTCGGGTCGTCGAAACCCGCAAGATTGGGCGTGATCGGCTTGCCTGACTGCGCATGCGTAAAATTCACCGGCGTCATTAGGATCACCAAGACAACCAGCGAGACCCCCGCATTTCTAAGGTGAAGGCTTATGCCGCGGACGATCAGCTCCCGGCACGCCAGACTCACATTGATGTGTTCCGTTTTCGCGAGTTTCATTCAGTCCCTCCGTCCCGAACCATACTTTACGCGCGATTCCCAACAACGGGCGTCTGCGCCGCGCTCAGCCGGAACTCCACTCTCCGATCCGGCACCTAAGGTTGCGCGCGCCTCTCCCCAATTGGTTGGACCGCGTCAGGTGAAGTATATGGAGGAAGCGGTATGATAGACAAGACCCTAAAAGGCCTAAAAAGCCGCTGTTTGTAAGGATCTTCCATGGGCCTGCGAAGTCGGCCGATGCGGCCGAAAGATGTCGCTGAATGCGCCAGGATCGTAGCGGCGCACCCGGTGATCGGTCCGCGCTATGGAAGCGCGATCGCGGACTTACGCCCGGCTTGGCTCCGGTTGCTCTCTTGCGAAGCCAAATGCGCAATGGTCCTCGAAGAAGTGAACCGTTCGCACGCGACTATTTGCTTTGTGGGCGTGAGCATATTTGTCGGCGACAATTTCATCCGGGAAATAAAAAACCCTCTCCGATGGTTAGGACCGGAACTCGCAAGGGGGATGATGCGCGGAGATTTGCCGCTGCTTTCCGGCAGACAGCTACGGGAGGCGAACTCACGCGGGGGGCTGAATCTGATCGTATGGGAAGGTTGCATTCGCCCCGAATTTGAGCAGCACGCGGAAGTTCACCGCAGACTTCTCAAGCTGTTTATCGAGGAACACTGCGGTTATCTTTGGAAAGAAGTGATCGCCTCGCAGATGGAGAGCGTGGAGCGCCTTCAATGGACGCTCCAGACCGGCGGCCTGCTGTGGAGTCCGGCGCGCGGCCGCTACGTCGAATCCTTGGATAAAGACCCGCGCGAAATTCTAGAAGAACCCCACCTCATCGGCGTGACGCGAGAGATAGAGCATGCCAGGCCCGGCACATGGGTGGGCTCTCTTTTTGACTATCATCCGCCGCAGCTCGGCTTTAGCCCCAGTGAGCAGCAGCTGCTGCTTTCCGCACTGTCAGACAGAACGGACGAGGAGCTGTCGGACGAGTTGGGTAATTCGCTTTCCACCGTCAAGAACACATGGCGTTCAGTCTATGATCGCGCGGCCTCTTGCCTGCCGGATCTATTTCCACATCACGCGCGAGCGGATCTGCGCCTTTCCCAGCGCGGCAAGGAAAAGCGGCGCTTTCTAATGGCTTACCTCCGTGAGCATCCCGAAGAGCTTCGCCCGGTGTCGCGAAAGCTCCCGCAGCAAGGCGCCGCCCGCACCGCATTTCTGGATCAGGCCGAAAAATGGGGACAGTTACCAGTGTCCCCGAAGCGCTAGCTACCTAGCCGCGACCGAAAACGGGAGCCATCTGAGTTTTCGTATCCTGTTGGTTAATGTCAATCGAGTTCCGCAACGTATCCGCCGGCCCGCTCAAAGAGTTCACTGCCAGCGCTCCCAACGGAGCCATCATCGGTGTCGTGGGCGGCAAGAACTCCGGCGTGACGGAGCTGTTGAAGCTCGCCGTCGGGGCGATGCAACCCTCTCAAGGAGAGGTAACGGCGCCACCCGAACGCCGTTTCGTCGCGCTGGGCGAGCCGATGAATCTGGCCCCCGCGGCCGTGCTCGCGCTCGATCAGGCTCTGGCCACGCAGGACGCGCTGGTGCGCGCGCGAACCCTGCCCGGTCTCGACCGCCTGCGCCGCTCGGGCAGCACCGTCTTGCTCGCATCCCATGAGGACCGGCTGCTCGAAACGTTGTGCGATGAGGTTTGGTGGCTGGAGGCGGGCGAGCTCGCGGGCAAGGGCGACCCCCGGGAAACCATGACGCGCTACCGGCGCTTTGTCGCCGACCAGGTGCGGGCCTGGGGCGAAACGCTCTCGCCGCGGCTGGCCCCCTCCTTCCGGCGCGGCGACGGGCGGGCGGAGGTGATCTCGATTGAGATTCTGGGAGCAGATGGCCAGTCCACCATCGTGTGGAAGAGCGGTGAGTACGTGAGCGTCCGCGCCACGATTCGTTTCCACGACGCGATCCAGGATCCGGTCATCGGCATGTTGATTCGCACGCAAATCGGATTCGAAGTCTATGGCACCAACACCGAAATCGAGGGTCTGAAGATTGGGCCGCGCCTGGCGGGCGAGTCGGCCACGCTGGTGTTCTCGTTTTTGTGCGATCTCTGCCCCCAGGCCTACACGCTCACGCTCGCCTCGCACGATTCCGATGGCACTCCGCACGATTGGCTGGATGACGCTGTCGCATTCACGGTGGTGGATGAGCGCCACACCGCGGGCGTCGCGAATCTGCGGGCCAAAGTAGTGGTGGAACCAAGGCCGGAAGGGAAGATTTAGATCAGCCTGTGGGCTGAAGCCCACAGCTGCACGATAAATCGTGCGCCACTATTTGCCTTCAAGCAGGAATGTGGGCGCCAGGCCCGCGAGCGTGGAGAATCCGGCGGAGCCCGCCACCTTCAGCCAGCTCGAAGCGCCGTGCACTTTGCCCAGATAAGAATGCGGGTGCACTTCCACCTGCATTTCCTTCATCACCAGGCTGCCGTACTGGAGCAGCGGGAAGACGGCGCGCGCCGGCTCCGCCACTTCCTGCACCACGTAAGGAGTGCGCATGGCTTGCCGCAGTGCCTTCTCCCAGCCCAGCTCGTCGGTCTCTGCGCCGCGGAAGGTGTTCTGATCGGTCGCATCGTCGTTAGGCTTGAGCACCAGCTTGGAGCGGTGCTTCATCACGAAGTCCGGCAGATCGACAGTGTGGCCGCGATAGGTAGTCTTGGCGGCCTGCACCAGGCGGGTCCACGGAATGTAATCCTTGATGGCCTTGCGCTCGGCCGCGGGGAAGCGCGCGGTGGCGGTGTCATCGGTGAGCAGATCGAACAACATCCTCTTGGTCGCGACTTCGGTGCGAAAGCTGTTGACCATGCAGACCGCGCGATCCTTATAGGCGCGCACCAGCGGATGCGTCAAATCGAAACGCACCAGAAACTCCTGCACGCGCATGCAGCGGTATACCACGTCAATGGCCAGGTCGCCTCGGCGTAAAACGCCGTTGCGATACTCGAGTTGCTCCGGCGCAACCACCTCGGCCTGCAATCCTTCGCGCCGCATGTATTCGGCCAGCAGCGCGTTCTCGCTCGCCTCTACGGGTTGAAAGGGCGCGTGGGATTCCACAATCGCAATGACGGGTTTCTTCTGCTTGCCGCCAAATTCCTTGTAGGTTTTTAGCACGGCCTGCAGCAGGAACTTCGTTCCGCTCAATTTGGTGAGCTTGTGTTTCTTGCGAAATGCTTTGACCGGAGGCGCATCGAAGAAAATGTCGGCCAAGAGGTCGCCGTAGATCACTCCTGAAGGTCCGCCATCACGATGCCCCACGAAGCGCAGCGAGCCGTTCTGCAGACTGGCATCGAGCAAGCCCGGCATCGTCAACGAAGAATAGCCGGGATCGACCGCCGCCAGCATTCGCTCGGCCGGCAGCAATTGCATACGAGTCAATAGCGCGGGATTCGACAGCACCATCTGCTCCGCCCGATGAATTGCGGAGAGCATAACACCGGCCGCTTTTTGCAACGACACATATTCGCGGGTCGTTAGAAAATGCGGCCGCAGAACCGGAGAGACCGGCCGGCTGGTGAGCTTCTCGGCCTTGAGGCGCTCCTGTAGCGCCTCGGCCCAGGCCAGGTCGATGTACGGTTCACTCTCAATTAACTTGTGATAACGGGCGATCGCCTCGCTCACCTGCGACATGGTTATCTGGAGGTTAGTATCGCACGGCAAGTCCAAAATTGGAAAGCAAACGGGGGTGCTTTCCAGCGTATATCTATGATTTATAAGGATTTTGTCGATTTTCTGGGCGAGTTACTTGGGCCGGCCGCGCTCGTCATACAGCATGGATCGCCGGACCCTTCAGGGCGGCTGCCCATCGGCGCCGATGGCGACCAGTTCGGCGACCGTGGCTTCTGGATTGCGCTCCAGGCGTTTCGCATTCATGTTCACCATTCTAGCTCGCGGTGGTCTGACAATCTGAGAAAGCAAAGAATCGTTTGTTCATCGACCCACTGACTCAGAAATTAATGGATGAACTCGTTGTGGGGCGGACCCAGGGAAGGATGTCACTTGCCTTTCAGTCCGTCGCGCCAGGCGATTACTTCGAGTTCGCCCCGGACTGCGTCCTCGACGCGGACCACGGGGTGCACCTGGAATACAAATGCAGGGAGCATGGAGCAGAACTTGTGAATCGTGAGTGGATCGTCGCATTCCATCAACATATGCCCACCCCACTCGCCCACGCGTATCACGAAAAACTCGATCTTGAAATTGGCCGGCGCCTTCCACTGGCCAAACACTTCGAGGATCCGCTTCTGGGCATTCTCATACTCTATAGGCGAACCTTGCGGGCGTTCGAACCAGCTGATTACATATTGCATATTCTTCTTCTCCCTTGGAAATGGTCTGACCGATCACAGCGCTTCACTCTACTCCCTCGGCGATAGGTGTTGCGCGCCCGGAGAAAGCGGTCTGTTAAGCGATTTAACAAGTGTACTCGGTCAGGAGAGCGCTTAGCGCCTGGACGACGGCGCATCCGGAAGCTATCTTACCAGTTCCGGCCCGAAAGTCAGCTTGTGGGAAAGTTACAGGCTGAAGGGACGCGTGAGTTTCTGAAAATCCCTCGATTCCACTTAATATAAGTTGGCGCTTATGGGCCACGGGCCTGCCCCACTTCGCGAATTCTTCTGCGAACTTCGGACTCACCACACTATCTCTGGTTGGCTTTCAGGACTTTTTTCCGCAGGCGGATGGATTGGGGGGTGACTTCGACCAGTTCGTCCTCGCGGATGAACTCGATGGCCTGCTCGAGGTTCAAGAGACGCGGCGGAATCAGCCGGATGGCTTCATCCGCGCTCGAGGCCCGCATATTGGTGAGCTTCTTTTCTTTAACGATGTTGACGTCCAGGTCGGCATCGCGCGCGTTCTCGCCGACGATCATGCCTTCGTAGACCTCGGTGCCCGGCGACACGAACATGTCGCCGCGCTCCTGCAGATTAAAGAGCGCGTACCCAGTGGTCCTGCCCGCACGATCGGCCACCAGCGAGCCCGTGGGCCGCGTCGGTATGTCGCCCTGCCATTCAATGTAGCCGTTGAACAGCGAGTTCATGATGGCCGTGCCCTTGGTGTCGGTGAGCATCTCGCTGCGCAGACCGATCAGCCCGCGCGAGGGTATGTGAAATTCCAGCCGCACGCGGCCCGAGCCGTGGTTGACCATCTTCGCCATTTTGCCCTTGCGCCCGCCGAGTTTTTCAATCACCACGCCCACAAACCTTTCCGGGCAATCGATCACCAGCAGCTCCAGCGGCTCAGACAGTTTGTGATCGATGGTCCGGGTCAGAATCTCAGGCTTGCCGACGGCCAGCTCGTAGCCTTCGCGGCGCATCATCTCGATGAGGATTGCCAGTTGCAGCTCGCCTCGTCCCATCACCTTGAACGCATCCGGGCCGCCGGCTTCTTCAACTTTGATCGAGACGTTGGTGAGCAGCTCCTTATCGAGGCGGTCGCGCAGATTCCGCGACGTCACATAAGTTCCTTCGCGTCCGGAAAACGGCGACGTGTTGACGGTGAACGTCATGGCGATGGTGGGCTCATCGATTTGAATGTGAGCCAGCGGCTTGGGCGTTTCCGCATGCGTGACAGTCTCTCCGATGGTGATGCCTTCGACGCCCGCGATGGCCAGGATGTCGCCGGTGCGCCCGATGGTTTCGTCGACGCGCTTCAGCCCTTCAAACGAGTACATCTTGGTGATCTTGGTCTTATGGAACGTGCCGTCCAGCTTGGCGATGGCCACCTCGTCCCCATGGTGGAGCGTGCCGTTAAACACGCGGCCGATTGCCAGACGCCCCAGATAATCGCTGTAGTCGAGATTGGCAACCAGCAGTTGCAGAATGTCGTCGGCGTCGCCCGCCGGCGGCGGAATATGGTCGAGAATCGCCTCGAACAGCGGACGCAGAGTCGTGCTTTCTTCCTCAGGCGTGGTCTTGGCGATGCCGGCCCGGCCGTTGGTGTAGATCACCGGAAAGCCGAGCTGGTCCTCGGTGGCGTCGAGGTCGATGAACAGGTCGTAGATTTCGTTCAGCACTTCCGGAATGCGGGCGTCGGGGCGGTCGATTTTATTGATCACGACGATCTGCGGCAGCCGCGCTTCGAGCGCCTTCATCAAAACGTAGCGGGTCTGCGGCAGCGGACCTTCGCTTGCATCCACCAGCAGCATCACTCCGTCAACCAGCTTGAGCGCGCGCTCCACCTCGCCGCCGAAATCGCTGTGACCGGGCGTATCGATGATGTTGATCTTCACATCGTGGTAGCGCACACCGGTGGCTTTGGCCAGAATCGTGATGCCACGCTCGCGTTCGAGATCGTTCGAATCCATAACGCGCTCGGCGACCGCCTCATTGTCGCGGAAAATGCCGCTCTGGCGAAGCATGGCGTCCACCAGCGTGGTCTTGCCGTGGTCCACGTGTGCGATGATTGCAATGTTGCGAATGGACGCATTGTTGTTGGACGGTTGCATTCGGTAATTTAAGTTTGGCCGCGCACAACGTAGCGCTACGCGCACTGTACGCTCTTCTATCCTCTCATGCCCTCACTCCCGTCCGTTGTAATTGTGGGCCGTCCCAACGTCGGAAAGTCGACGTTATTCAATGCCATCACCGGCCAGCGCCGCTCCATTGTGGGGGACGAACCGGGGATCACGCGCGACCGGATTTACGGCCAGGCTTCCTACCTGGGCCGGCCGTTTGAGTTGATCGACACGGGCGGTATTATCCCTAATGACGAGGAGTTCATACCGAGCCAGATCCTGAAGCAGGCGCGGGTGGCGCTCGCAGGCGCCTCGCAGGTCATCTTCCTGATCGACGGACGCGCCGAAATCGCCGGGGCTGAGCGGGAGTTGGCGAGCATGCTGCGCAAGCTGGGCAAACCGGTCAGCCTCGCCGTGAACAAGATCGACAGTTCCAAGCGGGAGGATCTCGCGCACGAGTTCCACACGTTAGGCTTCGAGCACTTGTTCCCCATATCAGCCGAGCATCGGATCGGGTTCGACGACCTGCTCGAACACGTCACGCGCGATTTTCCGGTAGGCGAACCGGTGGCCGAGACCAGTGAGTCGGAGCCCGTGGTTGCCGAGCCTGTAATTAAGGTTGCGATCATCGGCCGGCCCAACGTGGGGAAGTCCACACTGCTTAACGCGCTCACCGGCAGCGAGCGCGCTATCGTTTCCGCCGTTGCCGGCACCACTCGCGACGCGGTGGATGAGACCGTTCATCACTCCGGCATCGATTACGTTTTCGTGGACACGGCCGGCATCCGCCGCAAAGGCAAAACCAAGTTGATGGCGGAGAAACTC
>Ga0210384_10007111_pt1 | contig 11828 bp, 7 predicted proteins | sample IncBWH2MmetaG_FD_160574 | JGI IMG/M metagenome (GOLD analysis project Ga0210384, IMG submission 160574) | Forest soil microbial communities from Barre Woods Harvard Forest LTER site, Petersham, Massachusetts, United States - Inc-BW-H-2-M | ecosystem: Environmental > Terrestrial > Soil >...
ATCAATAATGGAGAAGAAATTCGAGTTGTTCCGGTGGTGGAAGTTACTCTCACTGATTTCCTAGACGTTCTCGGAAAGAAGGTAGGCTGTCATAATGAAGGAAACAGCTCGCCGGACGCCAAATCTCTTACTGCCGGTACAAAATCTCCGACCACTCACTGATTGAATTGTCGAAATAGGATGTCAACTCCTGATTAACGCGCTTATCGTACAAGTGGAACCGGCCAGAATCCTCAATGTCCAGTTATCCGAATTACCAGGAGTTGACTGGTGGTCAGAAGCAAAGGGTATTCGATGATACTCAGATGCATCCGGCTACGCGATGACCTGCGGTACATCTCTTTGAAGTTCCATAGCGCTTGCGCTCGTTCCCTCCCAAGACGTACCATCCCCTCGTTCGGGCCTCGATTAGCCAGGAATGAGGAGACGGGCGGCCATGGCGATCCCCCACGACACTTCGTCTTGCTCCCGCCTCCTGGTCTATGCTCTCGCGTCCGTCGTTGCCATTGAATCCGGCTGCGGCAGCGGATCCAGCTCCGCGGGTCCGCCGCCAAATCCCGTGCCCGCCATTACAACCATCGCCCCCACCACCGCCATGCGTGGTGGACCTTCGTTCACGCTGACTGTGAATGGCTCCAAACTGATCTCCACCTCGACCGTGCAGTGGAACGGCCAGAGCCGCCCCACGACATTTCTCAGCAGCACCGAGCTCCAGTCTCAGATTCCCTTGGACGACATCAGCGTGGCAGGCACTGACGCTGTCACAGTTTTCAATCCCGCTCCCGGCGGTGGCACTTCCAACGCCGCGTCCTTCAATATTCCATGTGTACTTGCCACCACGAGCACCGCGTCAGGGCAGACCCTTGCCCGCCTGGGCGCCTACTATTTCGACGGCTGGTCCGGACCGCTCACGAACTTCCACTTCCAAGGCATGCCCAACGGGCCTTATCAGGATCGCGAGCCCCTTTCGGGTTGGCAGGACAACAACACGTGCGCTGTCGAACAACAGCTCGCCTGGGCCCGCAGCTTCGGCATCGACTTCTTCGTCTTTGACTGGTATTTCAACACGGCGGTCACCGACCCCGGCGAGGATCTCAATTCCGCTCTCAAAATCACCCATGCACTTCCCGACCGCCACGGCATGCAGTACGCGATTCTGTACGTTAACTCGCCTCCGTTTGTCATCGGCCCCGCGGATTGGCCGGGAGCCATAAACGAGTGGATGGGTTTCATGACCGATCCCGCGTACATTCAGGTCAATGGAAAGCCGCTCTTCCACATCATCGATATGGGGCAGATGCGGCAGGCTTTTGGTTCCTCAATGGCCGTCAGCGCTGCTCTTAACCAGTTGCGCGCGGCTGCGCAGGCGCATGGATTCGCTGGTGTCTATATTGTGGGCGGTTTCGGAGTTCCTGACGGATCGTCAGGGCAGGATGGGCTCTTTCCGAATTTGGCCATGGCATTCGTCGACGGGTATGACGCCGTCAGCATGTACGGCTATCCATTTGCCCCTCCGGCAGTCAACGGTGTTTTGCCCTTGGCTAGCCTGTCCGGCGCCGGGAAGTGGATCTGGAGTCAGGGCGCGTTGAAGAGTCCGGTACCGTTCATCCCCGTTTCGATGACTGGGTGGGATCCGCGCCCCTGGGACGAGCGGGAGCCCAACACAAATGACCTCATGTGGTTTAGCCGCAGTCCTCAAGAGGTCACTACTTTCGTGAGCGACGCAATCACTTGGGCGGAGTCCAATCCGCAACTTCGCGTGGAACCTTCTCCAGGTCCTCCGATCGTGCTTATGGAGGCCTGGAACGAGCAGGGAGAAGGCAGCTTCTTATCTCCGACCGTCGGCGACGGCACCAGCTACGGAGATTTGCTAGCGGCCATGCTTGCGACACCGCCGACTCGCTCTCGGACCGTTCTCACCATCAACGATAGTGGACCCACGAATCCCAATCGGACCGCCAGCGGTAAACTCTCCGACGCGTCGGGAGCACCGATCAGCGGAGCTACCATCACACTCTCGGACACGTCAGCGAGCGGTGCATTTGCGCAATATCAACTTTCGGGTCAGGCCCCCGCTACGGCCACACAGGCAGTCGTCGGGTTTCGAGTCAACATAGAGGGCGCCGGCCCTGAACCCAGCGACTTCTCGCTGTATCAGGCCAGCTATATCCAAACTGCGGACGGAATCGAACGCGTGGTCAATGGGGATTTCTCGTTGGGAGCGCAGTCTTGGTCTTTCGGAGGACAAGCTCAACTCACCCCCAGTGACCGCGGAGTCGGCCAGATGGTGCAGGTTCTTGCCACACCGAGCCAGACTGCGGCGCTGACCTCTGTGCCGTTCTCGCTGACGTCAGGTGCCACGTTCCAAGTCTCGTTTTCAGCTCGTGTCGCTCCCTCGTCCTTTGGAAGCGGCTACTTCACGGTGATCTTCCTCAGCGGCGGCACGGAGATCTCACGGCAAGAAATCCCATTGACAGCCAGCAAGCTCATGTTCGCTACGACTACGACCGACGCGGCGGGAAACTATCAATTCGTTCTCACCTCTTTGGGAACTTCACAAGTCACCCTTGAAGCCGCTTACGTCGGCGATGCCCAACACTGGCCCGCCTACGCCCGCGTCGTTCCATAACCTCCTCGTGGACTGGGGCCCACACCTATTGTGAAGGCCGCCACTTCGACCTAGAACGCGCTAGCCGGACAAATGAACTTGATCCAAAACCACATGTCCGGTAAGGCGACTTATCAGGAGCTAGGCAAATTGGCACATGTTTCTGGCCAGATGGTAAACTGAGCAGCGACTCAATCCGCCTTGAGCACAAAACGTGAAGCTTTTGAGATGCTTGTCGACCGTGATCTTGGCTGCACTCGGCTGCCTTCCCACTGTAATATGTGGCGCTCAGAACAAAATCCCGCGAAGTGACCCATCCTTAGAGGCCCCACGCCTAACTGAGGATGGCGGACGCCTACTCTATGAATCTTGGATTCGCGGTTATCGTGTCGGGCCTCTCAGAGGAGCCCTCGGCATGCAGCCGCGTGAGATTAAGCTTGTAATCACAGTTGTAGAGGGTGATGACGTCGAAACCGACGCCAAAACTGCCGCAATCTTCGGCCCTTCTTACAGCATCGCGTTTCATGGGTGCGCGGTCGCAATCGACGGCACAGTTTCCTCCTTCCGCCGCGGGAGCTTCGGTGTGCAAGGAGGCGGCCTCGATCAGCTAACGGAAGAGGAACTGGAACGCTTGAACCATTTAATTGGGCAGCTTCCGGACGACAACTCGAAACTACCCCCTGTAGGTCATCGAATCGTCCTGCAAATCGCAACTGGGAGCGAGATTTTGGCGCGAGTGTACGATCTCGCAAACGCTCCTGAGAAGGTTCTTGAAATCCTTCGCGTCAGCCATTCCGAAATTCGACCAATCACGCTGGACTTTCCCCCTCAGAAAAAGTGGCCCGTCGGCGAGTTGAGTAAAACAGGGATTCCAGCCGATGCCCTTCGCTTCCGCGGACCGGATATCGAGGAGACGACTATCCTGGCAATCAGTCCGGACCGCTACCTGACGGTGCGGCAAGTTCTTCATGACACTCCGGCGGTGACCATCACGGATACTAATCCATCCAACGTGATTTGCGTCCTGAGAGTGCCCCAGCCCGGAAACCGCTTCGTTGGAATTACAAATGCAGACTTCTCTCCTGATGGACGTTATCTAATGCTGTTGACCACTCTCCCCGCAATCAGGATTTACGACACAAAAGACTGGCAGCAGGTCGGCTCTTTGCCGGATGTGCCGCCCGAAGCGTCGCGTTACTATCCATCTCCGGATTGGAAGCACGGTATCGCCGTGTACGCAAATGGGGACGTCGCGCTGTGGGACGCGCCATCTCGTCGGCAGATTGCAAAAATTGATATCGATGGGGAATTGTCTGCGGCCTCCTTTTCTCACGACGATTCGATGGTCGCAACAACATCTGGTCACGAAAACAAAGATCACTCCTCAACATTCCACCTACGTATCTGGAGTGTTTTGACCGGCGAAATGATCGAGGAACTGCTTCCGGTCGAATACACCGCACACGACGACATTGGCGCACCAATATGGTGGCAGGACGGGAGACACCTACTAGCGAAGGTCCGAGATAATCCTTTCCGCACGTATTATGAGATCGGAATTTGGGGCATCGCATCGGGTCGATTTCGGGGAGGATTCTCTGGCTGCAGCTGCTCTCCGGACCCACTTTCCATTTTGCTTCACGATTCCAAGCTTTTCGAACGCTGCCGCGACGGGATGATCCTAATGTGGGATGCAGCGGCTGCCATCGACAAGATTGCCGCCTACGAAAACGCCCAGTCGACAGAAGGTAGATAGGCTCTTTGCTGGTAGCCAACTCCTAGTAAACGCCGTTACCGTACAAGTGAAATCGGCCCGATCCTCAATGTCCGGTATTCCAACTAACCAGGCAGTGCACCGGAAAATTCATAGCTAGGGGTTGGGTGTGTCCGAACTCGTGGTGTAGTAGCCCGAACGGGTTGTGGCGTTGTAGCCGGGGCTGACACTCACCCTGAGAGTGTGGAATTTTGAGGAATGGTTGTTGCCAATAGGAGCGTACGCGAGGGTGTAGTCATGGCGTGCTTGTTCAGTCATGCGTGTTAACGTGAGTTCCATAGTGTAAGTTGAAGTTGCGTAAAAAATGCCGCCCCCAGTTTTCGAGGAGTAGTCGGTCAAATTAAGGAATTTACGTTTCGATTTGGCTGAGCCTGAGGCTAGGGCGTAGACGGAGATATTGTTTTTAAGGAGGATGTCGCGCACGGCCTCGGGAGAATGGTGATTCAGCTTTGGTTCATTTAACCCGTCGGTAAGTATCAGAATGACTCTGCGACGGTCACTGGGTCGTTGCTGAAGAAGTTGCGCTGAGGAGTAAAGCGCATCTTCAAGCGCCTTGCTTGGTCTAGAACCAGAGTATGTTGGGGCAGAGACCGACGGCGGTCCTGTGGTCGAGACCGGATCGGTAACCAGAGGCTGCGGAATGTATGGAGGAGAGGGTTGCGCGGCTGACTGGGCAGATTTTAAGGCAGCCATAAGCTTCATCGAGTCGCTGGTGAACTCGTCTCCTGGGTAGAACAGCATGTCAAAACGGCAGACCATGGCTTCGTCTTGGTTAGCGATGTCGCCGATGATTGAACGCACACTTCTAGCCATCTGCGTTCCTTCCTTCCACTTCAGGTCGTCGTCGACGAGGATTAGGAGCGAAAGAGGAAGACTCTCATCAGTGAAAGAGAGAATACTTTGCTCGACTTCGTCATCGAATACATGGAAGTCGTCCTTGAGTAAACCGGCGACAAGTTTGCCGCGGTCGTCTTTCACCGTAACAGTCAGAACGACGAGATTTGACTCGACCCTAATTTTCTGTCGCAATTCCCGCGTTTGCTTGGATTCCTGCGAGAGACAGGTACAACAGACCAGGTTCGTAATCACAAGAGTGTAAATGGTTTTCTTCCAAGCCATATATTCACCAGAGATGCGACTAGACCGTGAATGAGACGCCACGAAACGTGCCGGGGGTTGTGCCTGGTAAACGCGCTTACCGGAGAAGTGACCTCCTGTCGCCGTTCCGAAAACGAAACAAAATGTTCTGAAATCGGAACGTGATTTGAAACCGAACCGGTCTTCGGCACATGTCCGGTAAGCCGACTTACCAGGAGTTGACCGCGATTGCTAAGAAATTTCCTCCACGATATCTTCCAAGTGGCTGAATCGAGAACCATCCAGATAGAATCTCGGGTTAACAGGGAGGTGTTAGGGCCAATGTCAACACGTCCGTTCACAAAACGTGTTCTCCACTTTTTAGCCTTTTTGCTGCTCCCTCTCGTCGGAGCTCTGGCCACGACTGCGCAGCAGTGGGAACACTTGCCGCCCACTCCTGACTTGCCTAAACCGAATCGTAGCGGGATTGCGGCTGTGAATGGCGTGCGCATCTGGTATGCCGTCTTTGGCCAGGGATCTCCCGTTCTCATGGTTCATGGCGGAGCCGGAAGCTCGAAATATTGGGGGCTACAGATTCCGGTTCTTGCCCGGCAGTACGAAGTCATCGTGCTCGATAGCCGTGGCCATGGTCGTAGCACTCGTAACAGCGAACCAATCACGTATCACCTGATGGCTTCCGACGTGCTCGCCGTCATGGATACTTTGCGCATCCCAAAAGCAGCTCTTGTGGGCTGGAGCGATGGCGGAATCATCGGGCTTGACATCGCCATCAACCATCCGGAGCGGCTGACGAAACTGTTCGCGTTTGGAGCGAATTCCGATACCTCTGGCACAAAGGATGTGGACAAGGACCCCCTCTTTAACGATTACCTTGGCCGATGTGAAAAGGAATATCAAAAGCTCTCCCCGACTCCCGGGGAATACAAAGCGTTCCTAGAACAAATGCAACCGATGTGGGACCGCGAGCCTCACTTCTCGGACGAACAGCTGCGCAGCATCAAGGTGCCCACTTGGATAGTGGACGGCGACCGCGATGAACTCATCAAGCGCGAGGACACGGATCGAATGGCGAGACTCATTCCCGGGGCAGGCGAACTGATTCTGCCAAATGTTAGCCATTTCGCTCTTCTGCAAGACCCGACCCAGTTCAATCAAGCCTTGCTACACTTTCTATCGCATCCCTAGTGCGCCCTAATCGGTACTAGGAGCAAGATGTCCGGTAAGGCGACTTACCAGGAGTTAGCCCGCAGCTGCCAGTGCCGATTGGAGGCGTGACCGAAATATCTTCAATTGCGAACTGGAAGAGAGTATCGTTCTTTTGGGTGTTTCCACATGGCGACCGCGAACGACCTTCGTCGCTATCCTCGTCTTTCCTGTCCAAGAGGGACGATTTTGGCCTGGCAGACTGCCAACACAAGATTTGTCTCGTCTGTGGACAATCTGGCGTTGGGCGGGATGTACATCCGCACTCCTGAGCCACCTCCTCCCGGAACTTTCATCCAGTTGCTGCTCGATGTGCCAGCAGGTGAGGTACGGGCACGCGCTGTGGTACAAACGAGCAAACCCAACCGAGGCATGGGCGTGAAATTTGTCGCGATGCACCAAGAAGACCGAGCGCGATTCGCTCGATGGTTGAAGCGTCTATCGCCCTAGCCCGGTAAGCTGATCGGTTCAAAAAGCACATGTCCGGTAATGCGAGTAATCAGGACTGAGCCAGTTATCAAGGCTAGTCGATTGTAGGAATACTGAAAAAAACAGCTGACGTGGCCAGCTTCAAGTTCTTGGGCGGCGCATGGCAGTCCAGGTTGGGAATAGAGCCACGCCAGTAATTGAGGCGGAGTCGCATTCTTCCGGTATCGTTCAAACGTAAGGGGAACTCCCTAGATTTGCCGGCCTCTAGAACGACTGCGGCTTTCGCGCTGCCCACATCGGGACCAATCATGAGCGTGCCCCATTTACCGTTGTCACGCCGCTGAACCCAAAAAGGTGATGGCGTGCTCTCGACATCGCTTCCATTCACGGACGTTTGCCCGAACTCAACGCAGAATGTGACCGCGCTGTTGCCGATGTTTTCCACCTTGGCATGAATTTCGTCATGCACAAAGTAAAAGGTGCGCCCAAACGTATCCGGGAGGTGCGGGGGAATTGCGACCTTGACTTGGGCGAATGTAGGAATGGCTAGATTCAGCAAAAACATAGTAGCCAGAATGAGGCGCGCCATATCGAAAGTATAAAGCAAAGAGTCGCCAACTCCTGATTAACGCCGTTACCGGACAAGTGCTGACTAGTACTTGATGCATCTGCATCTTTGAATGTTCACCGGTCCGTGCCAGACAAAGTTCCTATGTTTCAGGTGAAATACCACCATGGAAAAGGAGAAACCATTATTGCAAAGAACTTCCAAGGGGAGACTGTTAGCCCGAACGTCGCTCGGATAGAGTTTGTGGCCGCCCAAGAACTAGGAAGTGCGAGCACAATGTAAGTCGGAAGCGTAGTTTTGTAGAACGTCTTGAACCAGTTGCGAGATTCCTCGGAACCCTTCGTGATTTTGAGAATTGCCCGTAAGACCACCCATGGAAAGCACAATGGGAGAATGAGCCAAGAAGGTCCGCCATGGCCTGAGTATGTGAAGTTGAGAACAGGAATTATTGCAAGCGAGAACATTACGATCGGAAAGCTGTATGCGCGTATGACCTCTCGCCAAAAACGTGTGGGATTGTTGTCTGTCAGAGCCATCCAATTAGTTCAAGCAATATACCCCCGCAGCGAATCATGAAACCTGTCAACTCCTGGTAAACGCGCATACCGGACAAGTGCCGATTCAGCGATTCCAGTTGTCGGTAAGGTGACTAACCAGGAATTAGCCCAATCCGTTTCTGAGAGCGTGAACCGCTTTGATTATGCAAAAGGAGAAAAGCCAGTTCCCCAGAAAAACTCCGACATAAAAGGCGGTTTGTGAGCCTATCAAGTAGATAGTAAGACCGCCGAGCATCATTCCAGGGCTTCCGATAAGCGCTGCCCAAATTCCCGCAGTAGAGTGTAATCCACAAAAGTGGTTTATCGCCTTCACGGCACAGGCCCATATGCTCACGGGCACTAGAGCCCAAAGCAGCAACCTTGAAGTTTGACTTCTAATTTCGATAGCTAAGGCTCCTCACCCAGTGGCTTCGTGCGAGCCGTAGAATTCAATGCAATCGACGGAAACTATACTAGAGTGCCTGCAAAAGGCCAGTGCCTGGTAAACGCGCTTATCGGACATGTGGCTTTGGTTGTGGCATTCATTGCGCGCCTGATTTAGGACGGGTCGCGGGCTCAGGAATGCGAATCTTGCGATGGGACCGCAGACCGCGGATCGAACTCCTGAGCAGGAAGATCGCTGGAACGATCAATGCGAGCGCGATCAGCCCAAACATTAAGCCGTCACGCGCATCTCCCTTCCAAGCGTGTGGAGCGTCAATGGAGAACGCGAAACCCAAAATGGCAATACAGGCGCCGCAAACAAGCAGCAAGACGAAGCCAATAATCCCGAGCACCGACCGCGCTATCGTTCCAGTGCGAGTCACTTAGCTCTCCTTGCTGATTAAAGACCGGCGACCCCTCCCATCATTTTATGCGCTAAACATTCCCCGACTCGCAATCTTTCGAGAGTTGTATACATAAGGTTTACGCGGGAGAAGTTCCCGCAACGGTGTACCCGGAAGTAATTCTGAAGTCCTGGTTGACGCGCTTACCGGAGAAGTGAAATCGGCCCGATCTTTAATGTCCGGTAAGGCGACTTACCAGGCACTTGACACAAATCGTGGTAGATTCATGTTAGCAATGCCTTCGTTAATGCAATCGATCTTGGTTGTAATGACCGCTTTTGGTCTTCTTGCTCCCGCGGATCACATGGGGCGGTCCCCTAGCCCTAGACCCAATGCGGACATGGTTCTAGAAGTCATCGCAACCCACACCACTATGGCCAGCGAAGACACGTACGTGTACCTACGGGTGTTTTCCGACGGAACCGCAGAATATCAGTCTCGGAACCACAGCAATTCCGAGGCGAAGGAACCTCTCACCATCATGAAGACGCTGTCTCAAAATGAGTTTTTCCAGATCACATCGGTTGTGCGCAATCCGAAATTAGCAAAGGTCGGACCTAGGTATGAAAGGCGTTACGCCATTGTGGATACATCGACAGAGTGGACGATCAAGATTCAGCGACCGGGACAACCACAAATCATTCAGGTACTAGAATTTGCTCCGGGCCTGGCGAGGATAATGAAACATCCATACCCCGATGCATTGGTCAAACTGGGATGCAACATCGAAAATCTGCGGGATCAGGTATCCGGCGAGCCTAGCTTCCCAGATAGTGAATGCAAGCGGATTCTTCGGACGACGAGTCAAGCTAAGTCCTGATTAACGCCGTTACCGGACAAGTGAAATCGACGGAAAACAACCCGACCTATCGGAAGTCTATTGTCTCGTACATTTCGGTGTCTATGACACCACATCCAACTGGTCCCGGCTTGAACTTCCAATGCGCGACTGCATCGACAGCCTTTTTGTCAATGTCGGCGACACCCGAACTCCGAGTGAGGGTTGCATCAGACACGGTGCCGTCTTCTTGGACTTGGTACTTAATGAGCGGCCCCCCTTTGGATGTCTCCCTTAGGAAGGAACTTGAATGGTCCGTTTGGAAACGTGCTGCGGAGTCGAATCAATTTCGTGCACTCTGATGGCACATTTTCTTTTGGGTGCCCTGACCCCAACAGGCGCTCCATAGACCAATAGTGAGCAACGCAACCGCGATTGTCGGTTTCGTGAAGACTTGGGTACCCACACGTCAAGAAAAAATATAGACCTCGCCGAACCACGTCAGTCAACTCCTGATTAACGTGCTTACCGGACAAGTGCCGATCAGTAATTCCAAATGTCCGGTAACGCAAGTTATGGGATTCAACGGCGTCGGGCCAACGATGAGGGCTCATCATCATTTGCTCGATTGCAGCGCATGCAAGGCCGCGCGGCTCTGTACAACCGGTGGCTCAACATCACCCTTCAACATCAGCCACAGAATGCGGTTATAGAGCTGATCGTCCACACGATCGGGTCTGCTGAGATCCAGACTCTCCGACAAGCGTGCGGCTGCAGTATTCTCCGGATTCTTTTCATTCAAGTCTTGTGTGGGGATTGCTGGATCATAAGGCGTCACGTCGGGCGCGGAGGCGAAGATGTCCACTAGGGATCGGCTGAAGTAATCGAACTTAGAGAGCCGCCCCATGCCGAGGATGTCCTCTATCGCGGCGATCACGTCCGTCGTGTTGATGAAGCGATGCACCGTGCCCGACCGGTTGTAGGCCGAGATGGCGTAGAACGGCGCGCGGTGCGAATCGGTGTGGTCGGGCCCCGCCTGCGCATCGTCTTCAACCACAAAGATCACCGTGTCTTTCCAATACGGGCTGTGGGAGAGCGCCTGCACGATCCGCCCAAGTGCGAGGTCGTTGTCGGCCATGCACGCGCGCGGAGTGCATTTGCCCGGACGCCCTGCGGCTAAGTGGTCCATCGGCAGCCACATCAACTCGAGCTGAGGCATGTTGCCGTCGCGAACATAGCGCTGGAGTTCGGCGATCCAAACATCAGCGCGCTTCTGATCCTGCGTAACCAGATCCATCGGTACGTAGTCAGGATTCACGTCAGCGCGCATGTCGCGTTGCGTCACCGGCCAGCCGGGATTCCCGTTGACCATTTCACCGTAGTCGCGGAAAGTGATGCCCTCTCGGATTGCGAGTGTCCACAGGAAGCCGCGTTCCGGCTCATCGCTCTCTTCGCCGTCCATGTCCGCCCGCTTGTCAGCGTAACCGGAGGGTACGGTCTTCTCACCGTAGTTCGTGACGTAGGCAGCGGTAGACCAGATATGTCCTTGCGAACTGACCTCGGCATTCACGAAGAAACGATCGAACAGGCCGAAGCGCCGCGCGAGCGCGTGGTGGTTCGGAGTGATGGTGATGTCGGGGAAATAGACGAGGCTCGCGTCGCCATCGCCTTCTGTCATGTCTCCGAGGACCTGATCATAGGTACGATTCTCTTTGATGATGTAGACGACGTGGCGAAACGGCGGATAGCGCCGCGCCGCGGGCTTATGCTCCCAGTTATTGGCGGTCACAACGCGCTCGGTGTAGCTAGTTAGTTGCTGCGGCGGCAGCGATGCGGAGAGTACGCGCAGTGTGCCATTCAACTGTCCGAGTGCATACGCTGTCGGCTTCTCGTTCGGCCAGTTCGTGAGCGGTACCGGGCCGTCGGGGTTGGCATGAGTGCCGTGTCCTTTCCCGGAGAGGGTGAGGAGTCGACCACCTACTTCGG
>Ga0210384_10007112_pt1 | contig 11828 bp, 10 predicted proteins | sample IncBWH2MmetaG_FD_160574 | JGI IMG/M metagenome (GOLD analysis project Ga0210384, IMG submission 160574) | Forest soil microbial communities from Barre Woods Harvard Forest LTER site, Petersham, Massachusetts, United States - Inc-BW-H-2-M | ecosystem: Environmental > Terrestrial > Soil >...
GATTACACCCCGAGCGCGCGGGCAACAAAAAAGTTGCGGCCCGTCGCAGACTTTGCGTCCGGTCCAATAATTGAACGGGAGAGCAAAACGATGCGTAAGGTGTCTCGCTGGTTGATGTTGTTCGGTCTGCTGTGCGGAGCTCTGGCGGCCTGGGCCGAAGAAGAGCGGCCATATACCGAGGGAGCCGTGGTGCAGGTCGGTTACGTGCGCACCAAGTACGGCATGTTCGACGAGTACATGAAGTATCTCGACGGCCCGTACAAGAAAATGATGGAGGAACAGAAGAAAGCCGGAGTGATTGTTGATTACAGTGTTCACCAGGCGTTCCCGCACAACCCGCACGAGCCGGACATCATTCTTTTGGTCCGTTATCGCAACTGGGCGGCGTTCGACGGTTTGCGGGACAAGGTCGATCCGATTGTGGCCAAGACCTTCGGCTCGATGGACGCCGCGAGCAAGGGCGCCGTTGACCGAGAGAAGGTGCGCGAAATTCTTGGCGGCCAGGTGACGCAGGAACTGAAGCTGAAATAGCTTTTGTTCCAGCCCTGCGGCGCCCCAGCGGAGCGCCGCAGGTTACACGTCTTTACACTCCGTCGATGCAGATGTACTTGACGACCAGGTACTCGTCGATCCCGTAGCGGGATCCTTCGCGCCCGAATCCGAACTGCTTTTCACCTCCGAACAGTGGGTTCAGCCGTGCTCGCGGATCGGACTCTCGCAGTACGCGCTGTTTCGTGCCAGGGATGTGCGCCGCTGCGAGGCGGACGTTGGCAAGGCACGCCAGCGGTCCGGCTGCCCGTTTCCGATACCGCAAAGCAGTCGCTCGTCCAGGACTCCATGGGGTCGACAAGATGAAAACAGGTCGGCTTTCGAGGTGCGACGGCCAGGTCCGCTGAATGCTGTGCAGCGGTCATTGGATCCTTCAACGGCCGCATTGCGCCGGGGAGCCACGTTTGGCAACATGGCGGAGCGGACTTCGCTGCCTGACGGAATCGGCCAACTGCGGGCACTCGCCTAATTTCCCTATTGCGGACTTCCAGCTCCCATCGAAATACCCGTCGTGGCGTCAGATGCCATTCGATTGCGCCCGCTTCTGTGACGTGTATGGATCAGAGGTCGTCGCGGGCGAGGGAGCAGGAAAGATCACGGTGGGCGTTCGCCTGGGCAAGCAGAACATTAGCTTTGGCCTCGAAGGCCTGCACCGCGTCGGCGCCGGCAGCAAACCGAGCCGGAGGTTCCTTGAGCCCGGAGAGTTGCACGATTGCCTTGGCGAGTTTGGCGGGATCGCCGCCCTGCTTGCCGTCCATGCTCCTCCATGCCGTAACGGTCTCAGTGGTGGTCTTGGCATAGTCGTCGAGCGAGGCCTTAGCGTAGGTGGTGGAGTCGGCGGAGAGCAACTCGGTACGAAAGAAACCCGGCTCAACAAGCATCGTGCGTATGCCAAAGGGGGCGACCTCCGGGGCGAGCGATTCAATCCATCCTTCGAGACCGAATTTCGCACTGGAATACGCTGTGCAGAACAATTGCCCGGCGATGCCTGCGGTCGAGGAAATAGTGATCAGCAAACCGGACCGCTGCTTGCGCATTTCCGGCAGCACGACACGAGTTACATTCATCGGACCGAATAGCAGCGTCTCGATCTGCTTGCGAACCTGTTCGGAGCTAAGCTCCTCGAAAAAGCCGGCGTAGAAGTCGCCTGCGTTGTTAACCAGCACGTCGATTCTGCCGAACTTCCGGACAGTGGTTTGGACCGCAGTTTGAGCATCCTCGGGACGTGTGACGTCGAGCTTCACGGCCAGTAGATTGTCGTGTCCTCCAATCGCCGCCGCGACCTTTTGGGGATCGCGGCCAGTCGCAACAACGGCGTGGCCAGCGGACAGTGCGGCTTTTGCGATGTCGACGCCCAAACCCCGACCAGCGCCGGTGATCAGCCAAACTTGCTGCGTCGTCATGTGGTGCTCCTGTTCTATGCATATCAAAGTGGCAGTGCCCGTGTCGCGAGTACAGCAGCCTATTTGGCGCGCCACCCCAGGAAGATGTCAAGCATATGCGGCTACCCTCGGTGGCTGGAAAGCGATCCATGCCTTCGGAAGCCAGATCGAAGCCGGATGCTTGATGTCCGGTTTCCAAAATACTCATGTCAGCAGTGGGTCGGGTCGGCAAAAATGGGTCGGCTTACGGCGTTGCGAGGCTGGGCCCGGTGCCCGCTCTGAAGCGGGCATCTTGACCGCGAATGACGGGTATGCAACCCTTCGCGGCGTGGGGTAGAGGGATCGCGACCATTCCGCAATTTGTCGGACCCGGCCAGCAGCGGACGTCGAGAAATTTTCCGGAAAGCAGCCATGCGGACGGTCCGTGATAAAACGGTGACCCGCGCCCAGCGGGGCTAGGGGCACTTCACCGAAGATGACGCGTACCAGAGTTAGACGCTTCGTTCTATCCGCCGTCGGGATCTGTGGCGCAGCCTGGGCATCGGCGTGGATTTGGATTTCACCGAGCTTGGTGAACAAGCGGGTCCACGAGCGTGTTGCAATCGGCGCGCGAGGCTCCGAGGTTGCAAAGGCATTTCACGTCAAGCTGCCATTTGAAGTTCGAAGCGCGGCGCACTGCGGAAGTGAAGGACCATCAGACATCACTAGGATTGCCCTCTACGAGGCTGGGAGCCTGCCGGTGGTCCCTTTGCTGGTCTATTTGAGAACGACTACTACCTTTGGCTTTGATTACAACGACGTTCTGGTGGGCGTCAAGACCGCCAGGTGGATTGATGGCCCGTAGTCCGACCGCATCGCTTCCGGTTACGGTTTCTGAACCAGACAACAAGGTCCTAACCCGAGTGGATGAATTGGCGGTATAGGCTAAGAAGGAGTCACGGCCAATCGCTTCCGTTGCGAAGTGCGCCTCGACCGCGAGCGATGGCCCCGCGCATGTCTGGACGTCCTCGTTTCGATTCGCGGTGTACTCATCCGAAGAGGATCAAGTTCATGGATGAAGAGAAAGCAGGAGATGTCGGCTCGATCGGTGCATTTCTGGAGGAAAAGACGTTCCGGGCCCGGACGGTGCTGGTGTTCGGGCAGATCACGGATACGCTGGCCGGCGCTACGGTCGGGCGACTCATCGCGCTGTCGTCGGCATCGGACGCCCCGATCAATCTTCTCGTTTCGTCGCCCGGTGGGCACGTCGAATCCGGCGACGTGATCCACGACATCGTGCGCTTCATCCGCGCACCGGTGAATATGATCGGCACCGGCTGGGTCGGAAGCGCCGCGACGCACGTCTATCTAGCGGCCCCGAAGGAGCGCAGGTTTTGCCTGCCGAACACGCGATTCCTGATCCATCAGCCCAGCGGCGGCGCCGGCGGCTCGGCCTCGGACATCGAAATCCAGGCGCGCGAACTGGTGCGCGCGCGCGAGCGCATCGCGGGCGTGATTGCGCGGGAAACAGGGCGCTCGCTCGCGTCGGTGCTCGCGGATATCGACCGCGATCGGTGGATGTCGGCCGAGGAGGCGATCGAGTACGGGCTGGTTTCGAAAATCATCACCCAGCAGGGCGAGTTACTGGGGTAGAAGATTGGGGGCCGTCCGAGAGCGGGCGAAAGTGGGGGCTACGCGCCTTGCTCAAGCCCGGGCTCTGCTATCGGCTTGGGCGCTACGGCGAAGGCGGATGACGGATACGAAGTATCACAATCAGGGTGTAGTGTCTCCGTGTCGGAGCGAACGGGGGAATCGGCGATGGTACGGGACAAGGACGAGGTCGTGTCTGCGGTAGCTGCTTGGGATCGAAAGGCCGCGGCCGAAGGTTTCCGGTGCGTCGTTTGTTCAACAACAATCACCTACGGGGATCGCGAGGAATTCTTTCGAACAAAGATGTGCGGACGCTGCGCCCAACAGGCGACGAAGGACAACTGGTCCGAATGAGTCGGTGCGTTGCCAGCTAGATGACGGCGGGGCGATCTCTACTGACGACGTGAGGTTCGGCTGATGCCTTGGGTCGAAGCCTGGCTTTGGCGAAGGGCCCCTCGCGGCCAGGAGCGGAAGTTCAGATTCGAAGTGGCAATCGCCCAGAAAGCGGACCTTGCAGGCTCCAACCGTTGGCGTTCAACTTCGCAAGCGACGAAGGGCATTCCGGTAGGCGCTCGATGCCGCTCGGGCCCATCGCCGACTTCTATGACAAGCTCTACTACGGGCTTGTAATCACCTTCAACAGGTCAGACAGCAGGGCGGGCCAAGTCGCCTCAGCTGGTAGCACGTTGGCCGTGTTTGAGGCTTGGTACTGGTTTGTCAGCCGCGTTGCGGTTGACCAAGCAAGGGGGCGCGTGAACGCGATCTTTTCGCTCCGCCTGGAACTGATATGTGTCTTTCTCTTGCTGGGAATAGCGAACATCGCGTACTTCTATAAGAGGCACCCTCGCGTAGAAGAACGTCTTGGCGGTGATGATCTGTGGCCGGCAGCCTTTTACGTCGCCGCGCTGGTGTTTTACGCGGGACCGATTGTTGCCCTGGGTTTTCTTCTGTGGCTACGGAACTGACGCGAATGTCGGCTTTCTCGGACGCGTTTCGTCCGCTTCGGGTCGCGAACGCAGAAATGTTGTGGGTAACGGCGACGCAGCGCCTGGTCCGCAGTCGAGCAGGTAGGAGTCGCGGCGACTGCCGGAAGTCGGGTATGTGGCGCATCGCGGCCAGTGACAGAATTGAACACGGAGCATGCCGAATTCGGCGGTCCCGGCCAATTGCGGCCGGCGGCGAGCGCCGGAAAAAAGTTTGTCCTAAGCGGACGTGACGACATGACAACAATAGACTGAAGCCAGCTCCAAGCCACTGGTGATGAGTTAGCGCTTGGACGTCTTCAGCCTACCCTCTTCGCGCGATCCCGTGTGACCGGCCGCTTGGAATCTCGTCTGAGCGGTTAGAGCTGATACAGCGCCGAGGCGAACGGCACCAACCAGAGCAACGGCACGGTCTCCGCTCGACGTGACACTTCGTTGAATACGACGGTAACCCGGGTCTCTTCATCGGGGGACAGCTGAATGAGTTCGAGCGATGGATCAACTCGGCATCGAACGTTAGTAGCCGCCCTACTCCTGATACTTCGAAATGCATCAGGAGCTCCGGTGGGGCCACCGTCGCAAGTAGCCGTAACCGGCGATGCGGGTCAGTCCGAAAATGTGCGCTCAGCGAATTCGTTCGTTCTCGACGCTAACGGGGCGCTGTTCCGTCCGTTATTCAAATCCACGGGATCTACAAATTCACAGTGACAATCCGAGATGTCGTCGTAGCACCGCAAACCACACAAGCTATTCGAACACTGTCCGGTCCCGTTCTAATTGAGTGGCTCGAGGGGCACGGCACATTCTCCATAGGCGACGGGGCACCTCAAACAATAGATGACCAGGTTCGGTCAATCGCAGCCGGCCAATTACTGATTCTGCTTTGACCGCTCACCATTGATTCGAATTCTGACTCCACACAGATACGGGTTGTTCATCCATGAAAAGCGCGAAGCTGAACGCCGAGTAGAGATTCCCGATGCAGCTGATTCTAAAGAGTCTGATTCAGAGCGATTTCGGAGGTGGTTCCCACGGTAACTTCGAGGCTGTCGTTGCCACTACCGATTCAGGTGGGCCACTCGAGCTATGGCACTGGTTCCGTGATAATTCGGATGCGGCGCTACCCTGGAAGCGGGGACAGCGGATCACTGAGGCGGCGGCCGCCGCTGGCAGCATTATCCAGAGCGACTTCGGTAGCGGCGATCATGGAAACTTCGAGGTCGTTGTTCCACTGTTCGCTGTGGATGGGACCATGGAACTCTGGCACTTTTTCCATGACAACTCCGATGTGAGCAAGCCGTGGCAGCAGGCGCAGCGTATTGCGACCGGCGTCGCGGGCGCAGGCTGCATTATCCAGAGCGACTTCGGCAGCGGCGATCATGGAAACTTCGAGGTCGTCGTACCCGTGGTAGGAACTGGCGGATCGATCGATTTGTGGCACTACTGGCATGACAACTCGGACGTGAACAAGCCATGGCAGCAGGGTCAGCGAGTGGCCGCGAACGTCGACGGCCCGGCAACGATCATTCAAAGCGACTTTGATGCCGGTGGGCACGGCAACTTCGAGGTCGTCGTTCCGCTCATAACGAGCGCAGGCGCGCGAGAGCTATGGCACTTCTGGCACGATAACTCCGATGTGAACAAGCCATGGGAGCAGGGCCAGCGCGTGGCACCCCAGGCCGATGGATCGGGAGTCATCATCCAGAGCAACTTCGGCGCTGGCAACCACGGCAACTTTGAAGTGGTCGTCCCAGTCGGAGGATCCCTCGTGCATTATTGGCACGACAATTCAGATGTGACCAACCCCTGGCAGCGTGGGCAGAATATCACTGACGTGGGACGCGGTTGGGCTTGCATCATCCAAAGCGATTACGTCAGCGATGGACACGGCAACTTCGAAGTGCTCGTTCCTGAGTGCTCCACTTCACTCATTCATTATTGGCACCCTAATCGGGACGTGAATCTCCCCTGGCTGCGCGGCGGCGTCGTCATCGGCGAACCTTATCCGGCGCGCGTGACCGGAGCCGTCAAGGTGGCGCAACTCACTGGTGAATACGATCGACAGGGCTGGAACGGACAGGGCACACCTTCATTCGCTCCCAATCGAACGGAGTCACGCTTCGGAATTCGAGGCACCGATCTCGGCGTGTCGTTTGAGCACGCAGGCCAGTTGTATCTTCTTTTTGGGGACACGTGGCGAGTAAACCAAACCCCTGACGAAACGAACCTGGATGCCATTGCATTTACAAATGATGCCGACCCGACCGGCGGACTCGATTTGACCTTCAACACCTCGTGGCCGTTCGTCCCAGGTATCGATCAGCGTGGTTTCAACGTCCCCGTTGACGGTACAAGTGCGAACGGGAGCATGTACGTCTTCTTCACGACCGATTCCTATAAGCCGGTACCCGCGGTCGACAATACTGTTTTGATGGGCCGGTCCGTGCTCGGACGCTCTGAAGATGGCGGCTACAACTTCGCGAACCTGGGGGATCTGTCGCGGAAGAAGTTCATCAACGTCTCAGTCGAGCAGCAATCGCTCGATGCGGACGCAGCGAGAATGCTTGGGCTACCATTGGGAACGCCGGTGCTATGGATCTTTGGCACGGGCCGATATCGCGCCAGCGCCGTGTATCTAGCAGTGCTGCCGCTAAGCGGCCTGGACCAGCTGCAAGGTCTGCGCTACTGGACTGGTAACGATCACTTTAGCGCCAGTGAGGACGACGCGGTGGCTCTCTTGTGCGAGGGCGACGTGGGCGAACTATCTGTACGCTGGCAGCCCTTACTTCAGCGCTGGCTCTTGCTGTTCAATAGCGGAAATCCGCGTGGCATTCTGATGCACAGTGCCGCCGAGCCGTGGGGCCCGTGGTCTGAAGAGTCCGTAATGATCTTCGACGCCACCGCGCCACTGGCGGCGGGCCCCTGCGACAAATTTGGTTACGGCAAGTTCATGCACGTAAGTTACGCCGTCGCCCAGTGCGACCACGTGCAGGACGACATGTTTCCGCCTTACGCATTTCGTGACGACGACTGGGGCGGAGAGTACGGCCCCTACCAGATCACCCGCTATACACGAGCGGTCCCGAATGAGACGGTCGAAATCTGGTTCACGATGTCGACGTGGAACCCATACCAATCCATGTTGATGAAAGCGTTCATTCCCAATGACTACGTAGCTCACATGCGTCGGGGGCGAGGCACCTCACTTGAATAGCGCAAATTGAAGCATCATCCCATCCATCGAAAGTGTCCTGAAATTCGAGCGAAGCCCGCGCACTTAGCGAAGCCGAAGACCCATGTCAGGCCGTGCTTGCGCATCACGCCATTCGCGTCCGTCTGCGGAAGAGCCGAACGGCCGCGATCAATCAACTGCACGGTTTGCTGGGCGAGTTCGGCGTCGACCTTCCCAAAGGTTGGCGGACGATGCTGCCGAAGTCCGTGCCTGCGCTCGACCAAGCGGACTCGACCGTTCCGGCGCCACAGCAGCCCCAACTTCGCCGCCACCTCGAGGAGGTTCGCGGCTCGACCGCGCAGATCGCCGAGGTTGAACACCAGATCGCATCGTGGAAGCGCCGCCAGGAGGACTGCGAGCGCATCGCCGCGATGCCTGGCGTTGGACTGCTGACGGCGACCGCTGCCGTGGCCACGATCGGAGAGGCAATGGTGTTCCGTTCCGGGCGGTAGTTCGCGGCCTTTCTCGGGCTGCTGACACGTCAGAGAGGCACCGGCGGGCGCGTGCAATTGCTCGGCATCAGCAAGCGTGGCGATACCTACTTGCGCAAGCTACTGATTCACGGTGCGCGATCCGTCATCTTCGGCGTCAAGGGGTGCGACCGATCCGAATACCTGGCTGGGTCGCCTGCTACAGAGGCGGCACAGGAATGTCGCCACGGTTGCGATCCGTCTTCGCCGGACGCGCGTGTCGCCTTACAGGCTCCCAGCTCGTCTTTGGAGTTAGAGGGCTGAAGCACAGCAGCCAAGACAAACGCGGCTTTACCAAGAGTCCATCTGGAAAGACGGCACTCTGGGAACGCCGGTACGCGAATTCTTTGAAGGACTTCTTACCAGCTATGTGCGGTTTCGCGGTTAAGGTCGGACAACCTACGGACACTTTGAAATGTATCGTCGGCTAAGGGAGCAACCATGAGGGTTTCCATCGAAACGTCAATGCGAGTAGGCCGGGGCGCAGCCTTTGCGTCGATCTTCTTCGCGGCGGCCGGAATCCCGTTGGCTAACGCCCAGATCTTGCCAAGCGACGCCAAGCAGACGTGCACCGTGCCGGCCGCGACCTTTGCGACCTGGTTCCAGTCAGGTTCGCCGGCCCTCAACGGCGTGGTGAATCCCGCCAACAGCGGGCTCTTCCCGAATCCGATCGACAACTGCCCGTTCTATCAATGGTCCGAGCAGATGTTTATGTGGTTGACTTCCCCCGCGCCCAGCATCTATGGCGGTGGAAGCCGGGTATTTGACACCGACGTCTTTTACGACGTCTCGCCCCCCGACGCGAGCGGGCAACGCCAGTTCCTCCCGCACGCGCCGGGCCTGATTCGCTTCTTCCCTCTGCGCGCGGCGCAGGTAGGACCGCACGGACTTCAGGTCCTGCTGGACAAGGCGGGAAACATGCTGGAGGTTGTCCATCCGTTGCTCTCAGCGACTGGCAAACCGCTGATTCGCAACACGGCAGGCCGGCTGGTCGAAGTAAGCAACATCAAGGTCGGACGGGCTGGAAAAGCGATCTTTCTAGACAAGGCCGAAAGAGTCATTCGCGTTCCGGAAGTGGAGCGCGGCAAGACAGTTCCAGTCGAGAGAATCCTGCCAGGCATCATGGCCGAAATGGTGCGAAACCCGGCAATCGCCATTGTGACGACTAACCCGCGCCTGTTGGCCGGGCTCAATCCGGCTCGTACGGTTCAAAATTTCCTAATCAACGGAATCCATATCTTCGTGAATTTCTCCGGCAATGTCGTGGAGGTCGAACAAGGACAAGCTGACGGGTCGGTCTTGCTCACGCAGTCCGGCCAGTTGGTCTATTTTGCGGCGATCGTCAACGATGTCTACGCCTACTTCCTGACAGGAACCAAGGATGGAGGCATCACGCCCGCGCCGACCTCATTTCCAACGACGCAGTCGGCGTTAACTCAAATTCAATCCTTCGCCACAGCTCATGGCGGCCCGACCTTCACCGACGGCGTCGCATTGACGATGGAACTCAAGACCGCATGGGTCGAAGCCTCGACACTGACGGACCCCAGCAGCTATGTCACAACGACCGGGCAGATTCCCGTCTACATCACCTCGAATCAGAATCTCTGGGTGGCAACCGGCACGACCAAGACAGTCCAACTCGCGCTTGTCGGCATGCACGTGGTTGGGAGCGTAAACGGGCATCCGGAAATGATCTGGGCCACGTTCGAACATGTCGGCAATACGCCTCTGGGGACCTTCAATTATGATAACGCCAGCAGTACACAAACCGTGACGCAGACCACGACAGGTACCTGGCTGTTCGCTGCCAACGGTGCGGCCGCGCCATTCAACACTCCTCATGCTGATTTCATCGTCGCGCCCAACATCGAGCGTGCCAACGGCTTCCCGATTTCGGGCAGCAATACATTGCGGTGGAAGCCATTTGGCGGGGGCTTCAATCAAGCGCCGAATCCACTCGCGAAAAGCACACCGCTCGGGCCGCCGACGACGTCGGCCTCGAACACGCAAGTCATTTCCATCAACAACAACATTCAGGGAATGATGGCCAGCGCCGGTGCCGGCGCCGACGTTCGAAACAACTACATCATGTCCGGAGCAACCTGGACGGCGGGCGGTGTGCCACCGACCACGCCCTTTCCCGGCGGAAACGAAGTCGGTACCAGTCGACTGACGAACTCCACCATGGAGACGTATCAGCAGGGTCCGGACAACAACGCAAATGGATTTAACTGCTTGGACTGCCACCAGGGGAACATGCTGGGAGACACTTTCGGTGGCGGTCTTAGTCACATCTTTGGCACGTTGAAGGTGTTGTTTTAACCTGGCTGTCCGCGATGGAAATCACAATCGCGATTTCCATCGCAATGAAAAAGTCGATCAGCGCCCGCAGGCCTATCTGGCGAAGATCATTCGCCGAGGGCAGTTCGTCAGTTGCTTGGCCGATGCGGCGTTGGCCAAGCCAACGCGCGGGTTTCGCCCACGGAACGAGGCCGCAGATACTTACGCCAGCCTGATCTTGAGGCTTTTGGGGGCGCGGCGTCGCGGCGGCGGGCGTGAGATGCAGGAGGCGACGGCCTGGCGCACCGGTTGCTGCCGAGCAAATCATCTCGACTGGCCAAGGACAAATCTTGCTTCAAGAGGTTTCTTGAGTCGCGTAAGACGTAATCGGAATGCCCTTTCCCGACATTTGTTCCGGGCTGCGAGCGGAATCTTCCGCGAATCGAAGGCTTCTCCAGATCACTCAAATCAAATTCGCAGGTGCGTCATTGACAGCTCACCGCCGATCGGGAGACTGTGGGGCACGCAAGGGACGTGTGACTAATCGGAGAGGAACATACGCATGTGGAGCAAGGCATCCAAATCAAAGCTTCTCGCCTGCGCGGCCGTTATCGTTTGCGCTTTTCCTGCGCGCGCGGGCAATGTTTATATAAATCCGAACTTTCCGATCACCGGCGGGCCGACCGAGGGACGCTCGACGCTATCGCCTCCGGTCATCGCTGCGGTCGATGCCTGCTCGACACACATATACGTGCAATCCTATATCCCGAAGGCGACAGTCCGTGTGATCCTGAACGGCAGCATCGTGATCGGGACGGCCACTCCGCGCTTCGGGTTCAATGCAGTCGCGTTGACGCGAGCCTTGCATGCGGGCGACAAGCTAACCGCCATCCAGCTCGTGAACGGCTTGAGTAGTCTTCCGTCGAGCCCGCCGATCATTGTCGGCGCGATGCCCGCCACGTTGGCGGCCCCCACTGTGGGCAACGACATTTACGCCTGCGGACAAATCGTAGGCGTGCACGGCTTGCTCCCCGGTGTCACGGTGTCGGTCGCGGACGTCACGGCGGGCGGTGCCATCATCGGCGGCGGCTTCACGCCGAACGACTGGGGCAACGATTGGGTGCCTGCGTACGCTTCGTCGCTGGTTGGCGGCGATCAGATTACGGCAACACAAGCGTCCTGTTCCGCGCCCGCGAGCCCCGCCTCCGGGCCTAAGACCGTCCTCGCGGACCCTAGCCCGATGCTCCCGCCGCAGCTTGATCCGCCGATTGTCGGTAACGATGCCCTGACGATGCATGGT
>Ga0210384_10007113_pt1 | contig 11827 bp, 13 predicted proteins | sample IncBWH2MmetaG_FD_160574 | JGI IMG/M metagenome (GOLD analysis project Ga0210384, IMG submission 160574) | Forest soil microbial communities from Barre Woods Harvard Forest LTER site, Petersham, Massachusetts, United States - Inc-BW-H-2-M | ecosystem: Environmental > Terrestrial > Soil >...
CTTTTGGTTTACCTCTCCACGTTGTTTTTCCGGCGCGTAAGCACCCCCTCCCCGAACCTGTGGTGGTTCGGCGCGCTCTTCCTTCTGGCTGCGGCTCTGCCCGCTGGCTTGGGGATTCGCGCCTGGCGCACCCGGCGCACTCCGCTCAATATCGAGGGTGGGGGCCGGGTCAGTTACGGCGAACGGGAACTATGCGCTGCTGGAACCGTTCGATCGCTCGGTCGCGCGGCGAGCCGAACGACTGCGAAGTTTGTCTGGAGCTCGACGCGGGAAAACTGGTGTCGTTACCGTCCCAGTACTTTCCTGGATTCAACTCGTCCGAACACGCCCGTACCTTCGCTAAGGAACTCGCGGAGGCGTTGGGCGTCCAAGTCACCGAGTGCGTCGGGTTTCCGCGAGGACACAAACCGGGTGTATACTGATGGACGACCAAAATGAAGATCCGGATTGCATCCATGCGTAATCGGTTGAGAGCCGCGATTGTTGCGGCCCCCGTTATCGCCCTCTTCTTCCTGGCAGTAATGTGTCTGGCTGTGGCACCGGCCGCGGGTCAGCAGATCCCCACCCCCGGGCAGTTCCCGGCGTACCGGGCGCCTCACATGGCGGACGGTCATCCCGACCTCAATGGCATCTGGCAAGCCTTTGTCACGGCGAATTGGGACCTGCAGGATCATGAGGCGCAACCCGGACCGCACCCCGAAATCAATGCAGCCTATGGCGCCGGGCCCGCGGGACAGAGCATCATCGAAGGCGGCGAAATTCCCTACCGGCCTGAGGCCCTTGCGAAAAAGAGAAAAAACTTTCAGAACCGCGCCGTCGCGGACGTCAGCAGCGATAAAACATGGCATGACCTTGGCGACCCGGAATTCAAGTGTTATATGCCGGGAGTGCCGCGCGCCAACTACATGCCCTTCCCGTTTCGCATTGTGCAAGGGTCCAGCCCCTACATCCTGATGGCGTATGAATTCACCACTGCTACCCGCACCATTCGCATGGATTGGAAAGGCGAAGCCCCCACTCCTTCGTGGATGGGCTGGTCGCGTGGCCACTGGGAAGGGGAAACGCTGGTGGTCGACGTGACAGGAATGCGAGAGGAGAGCTGGCTCGATCGCGCGGGGGATTACCATAGCGATGAGTTTCACGTTGTCGAACGCTATACCCCGGTCAGTCCGTACCATCTCATGTACGAGGCGACCATTGAGGACCCCAAGGTCTACACGCGGCCCTGGAAGATCAGCTTCCCTCTGTACCGCCGCATGGAAAAGAACGTACAACTGTTAGAATTTAAGTGTGTGCCGTTTACCGAAGAGCTCTTGTTCGGACGTTTCAGCAAGCAGGCAACTAAGTAAGCGAAGTGGAGGCGTCATCAGATGAGTTATCGACTCTGGATTTCGGTCAGTATTCTTGCGGTGGTGCCGTTCGCGCCAGCCGTGGGCCAAGCCTCAAAGGAAGCACCTAAAAAAGTGGCGGCCAAAGCCGCGGCTTCGAACAAATCGGCCGTGCCTCACACCCCGTGGGGCGATCCGGACCTGCAAGGGGTATGGAACGATGCCACCAGCACCCCGCTCCAGCGCGACATTGGAGTGAAAGATGTTCTGACGGATGAGGAAGCGGTTGACTTTCAAAAATCACTTGCCAATGACCTGACGCGCGACCGCCGCGACGGAGGGCCCGAAGTGGACGTCAACCGCGCCTATAACGATCACTGGATGGATTCGCGCCGGTTGAAGATCACGGCCGACAAGCGCAGCTCGCTGATCGTGGACCCGCCGGACGGCAGAATGCCTCCCCGGGTGCCGTTGCCGCCGGAGCGCGAGAAAATCAGAGCGGCGCGCGCGGCCGCCAACGACCGCTTTAACGCCGGGCTTCCTCTGAACTACACCGACTTTTCACTGCCGGTGCAGTGCATCATCCGGACCGACTCGCCGCCCTATCTGCCGACTATCTACAACAACGACTTTCATATTTTCCAAAGTCCAGGATTGGTGGTGATCAACCCTGAGATGATCCACAGCGCCCGCATCATTCCGGTGGATGGAACTCCGCATCTCGGAAAGAATCTTCATCAATGGCTGGGCGATTCCCGCGGCCATTGGGAAGGCGACACACTGGTGGTCGAGACCACCAATTTCCGGACAGACCCCGGCGTGGTCTTTCAAGGCGCCAACCCCGACACATACAAAATCACCGAGCGGTTTTCCCGCGTGGACGCCACCACGCTAAACTACGAATTTACGATCGATGATCCCAAGACCTGGACCAAACCGTGGACCGCAGTCATTCCTTGGAACAAGATCGATCCCGCCGAGCAGATGTACGAGTACGCATGTCACGAAGATAATTACGATATCGTCCACTTCCTGAGTGGAGCTCGCGACCGCGAGAAGAGAGGGGAAGCAAAATGAAGATGCAGACCATACTAAGCGTGAGCGTTGCTGCTCTGGGTATGCTGCTGGCTGTAAAGCCGGCCTCAGCCCATCACGCATTTGCCGCGGAATTTGACGCGAAGAAACCGGTCAAGTTGCGGGGAACAGTTACCAAAATGGAGTGGATCAATCCGCACGCCTGGATCCACATCGACGTGAAGAAGGAAGACGGCAGCGGTGTGGATGAGTGGATGATCGAAGCCGGCACTCCCAACACTCTGTTGAGGCGGGGATTCACCAAGGATTCCCTGAAGGTCGGCACCGAGATCCTGGTCGACGGATATCAGTCCAAGGACGGTTCGCTTCGCGCCAATGGCCGCGACCTTACGCTGCCGAATGGGCAAACGCTGTTCCTGGGCTCGAATTCTCCCGACGCGCCGAAGGAAGATTCAAAGTAAGGCGGGGCTTGCCGTCGCGTGCACGCCGCAGCATTCTGCTCCTGCTGCGGCGTGATGCCTTGCGTCCGTGAACGGGGCTATAGCGTCACCTTTCCGCCTACCTGGGCTTCGGGCCCACTGCGAACCGCGCAGGCGACGAGCTTCAGACCGGACTCTCCATCCTGGTCACTTACCACTTTAACCTCTTGTCAATCATCTATACTGATAGGTGTTTATATGCTTATATGACGAGAGACGCCGCGTCCGAGCCAGAAACCACCCGTCTGACCATCACTTGGTCCAAAGAGGCCGATCATGCCTTGCGGACCTTTCTGGGTTCCCAGGGCATGAAGAAGGGTGACCTCTCGAGATTTATCGAGGAGGCTGTCCGCTGGCGCATTTTTCATCAGACCGTGCGCGAAGCCCGCCGAGCCTTCGCCGACGTTTCCCCGGCCGATCTCCAGAAAATGATTGACGAGGCCGTCGAGGATGTCCGCGCCAAACACTACCGGAAGCGGGCTCAACGGTCCTGATGCGCCCCGTCAATGCGCCTCATACTGGACACCAACATCCTTCTGTCCGCGCTTCTGTCTCCTCTTGGCGCGCCCGCAAAGCTTCTCGACGCTTGGGAGCGCAAGATGTTCACGCTGGTCGCCTGTGACGCGCTCATAGCGGAACTCCGAGATGTCGCCGGCCGGCCGTTTTTCCGGGCGAGACTTCGCGCCAGCGCGGCCGAGCTGCTCGCCGCGGGACTTCGGGACTTCTCTTTTTTTTGCCGGGACCTGCCCTCCCACCCCGTCGCGCCGGACCCCAAGGACAGTTATCTGCTGGCGCTGGCTGAGGCGAGCGAGGCGGAGTTCCTCGTGACCGGCGACAAGGAACTCCTCTCCCTCAAACATCACAAATCCACACGGATCATTACTCCCGCCGCGATGATCGAAGCACTGAAGGCCCAGGGCGGCAAATAAACGGAAGTTCAACGGTCAGGACTGAGTTGAAGAACCTGAGCGACAGCCGGATCGGGGTGCTGGCGGCGGCCTGGAGCGGGCGGTTGAGGCGGCGTCGACGTAGAAACCTACCTACGCTTTCGCGCGCGCGGCTTCCCTGCCCGCGATGCGGCCAAACACCGTCACTCTCGGCAGACCGTGCAGCGCGAATCCGCCGGCCGATTCTCCGCAGCAATAGAGTCCGGGAATGATCTGGCCCTTCAAGTCGATGACCTGGCATTTGCGGTTGATCCTGAGACCCGCGAGGCAGTCGTGCAGGATGGGCGTGGACCAGGCGGCGTAAAACGGAGGCTTCTCGATTTTGTGTTTAGGGGCAGGCTTGCCGAAATCGGCGTCTTTGCCCGCATCGACAAACGAGTTGTAGCGAGCCACGGCTTCTTCCAGGGCGCGGGCCGGAACAGGCTGGAGCTGGTACGGATTCGAGATTTTGCCGGCCAACTGAGTGAGGGTTTCCGCTTCAAAGAAGTAGCCGTTGCGATCGACGTTGGGCGGTTTCGGCTCCCATTCCTCGCGCTGGGCAGCGTCCGCATCGAAGATGGCCCAGATGGGCCCGCCGCCATCGACTTTATCGCCTTTCCCCAGATTCCCGTTGGTGCCCAGGCAGGCGTTGAGGAAATCGTAGGTGTTGTCCATCTCGTTCCAAAAACGCTGGCCGATCTGGTTCACCAGGATCAGGTCTTGAAAATCCTTCACGGTCAGGCCCGACGCGCCGGCGCGATCGAACATGGGGCTTTTCGCGTTCCACCTCAAATTCTGATAGCCGTACTTGCACCCGATATGTCTTGTCTTTGTGACAGTGCGGCCAATCTCGTTCGCGGTGTTCGAGGTGGCCCAGAGCGACGCGCCGATGGCCATGGCCAACATCTCTCCTTCGGCGTTCTGCTTGGTCCAAGGTTCGCCGGCGACCTGGTATTCCTCAGTGAGGCGCGGGTCGAACATTCTGCGGAACTCTACGTTGCCGGAATGTCCGCCGGTGGCGATGATGAAGCCCTTCCTGGCCTGGATGTTCACGTCTTTGCCTTCGAAATTTGCCGTGATTCCCAGAACTCTTCCGGAAGTTGGGCTCTCGCGGATAATGCTGGTCATCTTGTGGCGCAGAAGGAAAGTCACACCTTTCGCCCGGGCGCTGGCTTCGAGGTGGCGGACGAGACCTGAGCCGGGGCTTCCGTTGATGGTTTCATTGAGATTGTCCGAATACGGCTTGGTGACAAAGAGCCTCGGAACGGTGCCGCCATTCTCGATAACGGGCGGCTTTTCGTCGAAGATCACGCCGTTATCGAGCAGAAAGTCGAAAGTGGCGGCGTTCTCGTCGGCCCAGACGCGGATAAGTTCGCGGTCGCCGAAGCGGTATTCCTTGTTTCTGTGGTTGGTGTGATCCAGGTAGACCTGGTCGGCGGAATCGGCGATGCCGTACTTCTTTTGCAGCCTGGTGCCGCCGCCGAGAGGGATTCTTCCGCCGCTGAGCATGGCGTGCCCGCCGATATCGTGGTTGGAATCGATCACGATCACCGAAGCGCCCTGCTCGCGCGCCATGATCGCAGCCGGAAGCCCCGAGGCCCCCGCCCCCGCGATGACCACATCGGCCACGTGGTCAAAATGAATCTGGCCGCGCCGGTCTTGTGCGGCGGCTTGTCCGGTTACGGCGGTTGCGCCAACGCCAACCACCGCGCTCCGCTTAAGAAAATCTCTCCTATTGACGACAGGCTTCTTGTGGTCCATATAACGCTCCAAAACAATCGATCTGGTTCATCATACTAAACGCACCGCCCAACACTGTTGGGCCGGCCACGCCCGCCCAACCTCATCCTGCTGCTGATTATAATAAATGGTGCTTACGCAGGACGGTAGAAGCGACCTCGTATTTCCCAAGCATTTTGACGGAACGCGCTTCTACAATCCGGGTGCTCCCCAGGCCCGCGGGATTCTCGAGGGCCTCCGGTGGAAGCTGACCAGCCAGCCGGAGCCGTCGCCCCGTTTCATCGCGGACGTCCGGCAATCCCTGCCGCCCCGCCGTGTGGACGGCAGCGAAGTGCGAACTACTTTAGTGAACCACTCAACCGTGCTCCTTCAGCAACGGGGTTCCAACATTTTGACCGATCCCATCTGGTCCGAACGTGCGGGTCCGTTCTCCTGGATAGGTCCGCGGCGCCGGAGACCGCCAGGGGTGTCTTGGGACGATCTGCCCCGCATCGACACCGTTCTCATCAGCCACAATCATTATGACCACCTGGATCTACCGACACTTCGCCGTCTGGCGGCGCGCGGGGATTCTACATTCATTGTTCCGGCGCGCGGCGCTCGACTGCTGCGCTCCGAGAATATAGGGCCCGTTCATGAACTGGAATGGGGCGAGTCACTGTCACTGCCTGCCCTCACCGTCCACTGCGTCCCCGCCCAGCATTTCTCCGGCCGGGGAATTCACGATCGCAACAGGACCCTATGGTGCGGGTATGTGATCGAATGTCAGGAACGGCTCGTATATTTCGCGGGAGATACCGGGTTCGGGCCTCATTTCGCCCAGATTCGGGAAAAATTCGGATCGCCGCGCCTCGCGTTATTGCCCATCGGAGCGTACCAACCGCGCTGGTTCATGTCGGCGGTTCATATGGCTCCTGATGAGGCCGTGATAGCGCATGGGATCCTGGGCGCCGGGACCAGCATCGCGATCCACCATGGAACGTTCCAACTGACCGATGAGAGCCTCGACACTCCGAAGAAGGAGCTCATCGCCCGCGCGCACAATGAGTCGTTTCTAGTCCTCAACAACGGCGAATTTGCCGAGATCGATACGCAATGACGATCGACAAGCACACACTCGCGTTGATCAGCATAGTCGGTAGTTCACTGGACGTGCTGGGGGCGTTATACCTGGCCTACGATCTGCTAGGCGGCGAGCACGGACCCCTGCGGACGCTCACTAGAGGAGTCACCTACGGCGTGCTCTTCGGAGGCGGGTACGGCCTCGCCCTAGGGCCGGTATTTGGGCTCGCGAGCGGTGTGGCGCATGGCATCACACTCGGTTGGGAATATACCCGCGCTTCAAGGCACAGTCCGAAACCGGGTTTCTGGTTTGACACGGCCATGAGCGCCATTCGCGGAGCAGGCTTCGGTCTGGGCGCCGCTTATCTATACGGACGCACCTTTGGCGCTGCGTTTGGCGCCCTGAGCACGGTGGGACAGGTCATCGCGTACCGAGTCGGCATTCGGCCGACTCTCAATTATCGACCCTCCACCCGCCCAAGTTTGACCAAAATTCAAGTTCTCGCGGGGGTGAATCGCGCGGTGGGCTACGCTGTCGCCGGATATATCAGCTCCTTAGTGGCGCATCAGAGCGCGAACGCGCTCAGCGTCGGAGTGAAAGCCGGACTGGTGATTGGAGCGGTCACGGTAATCGCCGGCACATTCGTGCCGTTCATCGAATGGACTGCGGATCATGTGCCTGCAAGACGCATGGGGGTCTTCGGGGTTGGCCTGATTCTGATCGGCTTCACGCTCCAATCCGTCCAGTATTGGGTGGCGCTGCTCGACGTGAGTGTTCGTGCTTAATTTACAATCGTAGAGGCCGGCCAAGCCCGGCCCGCACTTTTTTACGTACCCGCCGCCATCCGATCACCACTGAGGTGACCGACAGCGCCCCGCCTCCCAGCATCAGCGTAAGAACCGCGATGTCCCACGCCGGGCGATTGCTGTACAGCCACGGCAGGTCGATCGAGTGCAGCCCGTGATACAGCCAGCGGTTCACGCGCGACCGCGCATCGTAGCTCTCGACCACTTGGGCGGTTTTCAAGTCCACGTAATAGACGGACCGGTCGCGGTCGTCGAATCGCACTCGCAGCACGGGCAGCGGCTTGCGATGATGGCGGTCGATGTAGTAGCTGTCGTAGGCGTCCATGCGGCGCGCCTCCTTCAGCGCGCCGGGACCGGCTTCGGCCATCACCCGCTGTATGCGATTCGCATCAAACTCCATTGACGGCGCGCCATGCATCGGAATCACGCGCGAGCGCCCCGGCGCTTCCACCGCGAGATACACCGGCTCGCCAAGCACTAGCGCCAGCTCCAGTTCCTTCACGTGGAGCTCGCCCGTAACCTTGGCGAGAGCCTCCCGTGGATGCTCGGCCGCGAATGCCGCCGCGGACCATTGCCCTCCACGCAACGCTTTCGCCGGACCCTCCGGCGTGTCATCCGAATTCCAGCCGAACGGGCTGATCGACAGCATCCCGCTCAACACCCATGTGAACGCGAACAGCCCGAACACCAACCCCAGAATCATGTGCCAGCGCGTTTGCCCTTGATACGGGATGCTGCGCGGCTTAGAGGGCGCATACAGCCACACGCCAATGGTCAGCCCGAAGATCGTGGTAAGCGTTCCCAGCCCCGACAACCCGATCACCGCTTTGCGCCACGCTGGATTGTTGCTGCGCAGCGGCGTGAAGTACAGCCAGTGCGGGATGGCGCCGAAGTACGCGCCGATGCGCGAGCCGCGCGTCGTATATTGCACCACCTCGCCCGACTCTTCTGAAACGTACACCTCCTCGCCATTCGCCCACGAGTATTTCCACAACGGCTGCCCGCGGAAGATGCCCGGGTACACCGTCCACTGGTCGGCTTCAGTCGGCTGGCTCGCCTGAGCGCTGCTCTGCTGGCCAGTCCAGGCCGCGGCGATCCTCAGGCCTAGCGCGCCAGAGACGGAGTCCAGCATCTCCCCGTTGTCGGCATACACAATCACCTGCGCGTCCCCGAATCCAAATCGATACACGGGACGTGCGTCGAGCATCGCAATCCACACCCGGTCGGGCGCCTCACTCGTTTCGAGCTTCGCGAAGGCCTGCTGGGGTGAGAGCTGAATGCGCGAGATGTCGAGAATCGCGGCCCGCGCCAGGCGTTCTTCGGCGTGTACCAGCGGGTAATCGCAATACATCAGCACGATCCCCGACGCGAACCACATCACGAATAGCACGCAGCACCCTACGCCCATCCAGCGATGGATCCTGATCGCGAGTTTGCGCGGCGCAATCATCGACTCCGGCAGGGTAGCACGGCAGTATAATGGCTGGCCATGAGGTCACGGCGTTCCCTGCTCCAGTTGATTTGCACGGCGGCGGCCCAGCGGCTGCTTGCCGACACGCCTGGCTCCGCCGCGCGGCCGTTTCGCGTCGCCGTTCCCAAGCAGACGCTCGACCGCATCCTCACGCGCGTCCGCGAAGCGCGCTGGCCCGACCGCCTCGAAGGAGGCTGGCAGTACGGCGCCAATTACGATTACCTGAAGGAGCTCGCCGCTTACTGGACGACGCGTTACAACTGGCGCAAGGCCGAGGAACGGCTCAACACCTTCCCGCAATTCATCGCGCGCGTCGAGGATTTCGACATCCACTTTTTTCATGTCAAAGGAAAAGGCCCCCGCCCCGCGCCCATCATTCTCACTCATGGCTGGCCCGGCTCGGTGGTCGAGTTTCTCGACGCCATCGGCCCGCTCACTGATCCCGCGCGCTTCGGCGGTTCGCCTGAGGACGCCTTCGACGTCGTGATCCCTTCGCTGCCCGGCTTCGGTTTTTCCTCCAAGCCCAAGGGCAAGCCGGTCGGCCCCGTCACCGTGGCCCGCCTCTGGCACAAGCTCATGACGGAGGTCGCCGGCTACTCGCGCTACGGCGCACAAGGAGGCGACTGGGGCAGCCGCGTCACCACGCAGCTCGCGGTCCAGTTTCCGAATGACCTGATCGGTATTCACCTGTGCGGCGGCGGAGCACGCCCCGCGCCCGAAGCTCAGCAGACTGATGAGGAGCGCGCCTACCTCCGCGCCGCCGCGGCTTTCCGCACGGCCGAGATGGATTATTTCAACGAGCAGCAGCACAAGCCGGAGACCGTGTCGTTCGTGCTGGCCGATAGCCCTCTCGGCGCGGCCGCCTGGATCATCGAAAAATTCAAGGGCTGGAGTGATTCGGGCGACAACCTCGAGAGCACCTTCACCAAGGACCAGTTGTTGACCAACCTGATGGTGTACCTGGTCACCGATACCATCGGCACCGGCGTGTGGATTTATCGCGGCAACGCCGACGAGCCTTCGCCTCAGCAGGGCAAGATCATGGTCCCCACCGGCTTCGCTGCGTTCCCGAAAGAGCTGGCGGGCCTGGCGCCCCCGCGCAGCATGCTGGAGCGCGACTTCAACCTGGTGCAGTACACGCGGATGCCCCGCGGCGGCCACTTCGGCTGCTTCGAGCAGCCACAGCTTTTCGTCGAGGACCTGCGCACCTTCTTCCACAAAGTGCGGGGTTAACATCACCCCTCTTGTTTCCCGAATCATGACGGAACGATAATGTTTAGAAGAGCTATGGCACCGTCGAAAATCAAAACATCCATCCGTCAATCAAGTGATCCGCGCCTCTCGCCCGCCTATTCGGTAGCGGAGGCCGCTCACTATCTGCGGATGCCTCAGGAGACCCTCCGCAGTTGGGTATCGGGGCGTCTGTATCCGGCTTCCGGCCGGCAGAAGAGATCGAAGCCGCTGGTCCACTTGGACGATCCGAAGGGCCAATATCTATCTTTCATCAATCTGGTCGAAGCGCATGTGCTCGCGGCCATCCGGCGGCGGCACGGCGTCACACTGCCAAAGGTCCGAATCGCCCTCGACTACGTACGCCGCCAGTTCGCGATTGAACGTCCATTGATCGATGAAGGGTTTCAGACGGACGGACTCGATTTGTTTGTCGAGCGTTATGGCGAGATGATCAACGCCTCACGCGAAGGGCAGCAGGCGATGAAGGAAATCATCAGCGTTTACCTGAAACGGATCGAACGTGATCCTAAGGGAATGCCTATACGATTATTCCCGTTCACTCGGCAAACCGAGTCGGACGCCGCCCCTAAGTCCGATCCCCGCGTAGTGGTGATGACGCCCGCGGTTTCGTTCGGCCGCCCAGTCATCGCAGGGACCGGAATTCCGGTTTCCGCCATCTACGAGCGCTATAGGGCGGGTGATTCTGTCGCTGATCTTACCCGGGATTTCAGGCTAGACACAAGTGCCGTCGAGGAAGCAATCCGCTGCGAAGCCGCCTGACGGAACTGTTTTCTTCATCGACAGATCGCTAGGGGCGGAGTCTCTAAGGCTTGCGTTGGAACAGCGGGACCTATCAGTCAACATCCACGACGATCATTTCAAGCGAGATGAAGACGATCGCATTTGGCTTCGTACCGTTGGGAAACACGGCTGGGTTATCTTGACGAAGGACCAGCGCTTGCGATACCGCCCTCTTGAGATCGCCGCTTTGCGTGACAGTCGCGCCAGGGTTTTCGTGTTGGTGGCTGGCAATCTTCGTGGAAGTGAAATCGCCACGGCGTTCGTGGCGGCCCTGCCGCGGATCTGCCGCATCCTTCATAAGCACTCTGGCCCCTTCATCGCGAGAGTCACGAAGGTTGGTGGGGTAGTATTGAGTTAACTTACCGCTCCGTCTCTTTGTACGTCCCTTTTTTCTTCGCCGCTTCGATCAGCGTCGGATAGAACTGCACGAACGTTGTGTCCACCGCACCGCTTTGTTCATGGCAGGAGTAGCAATCGGCCGTCTTCGGAATCAGCTTCGCCGTGTCGGATTTGCCGAAACCGTAAAATCCCCACCCGCCGCGCGCCGAATCCTTGACGTGCGCCTCGATCGCCGCGACCTCGGTCTGCACGCGACCGTCTTTGTTGATCGAAACCTTGCTGTCGGACTTGCGGACTTCGAGAATCAGCACCGTCTTGTCCGGCCACGCGCCGGTCTTCACGAACGCCTGATACGCCGCCGGATTGACGAACACATTCTCGAAATTCGGATTGCCGCCCGCCGTCGAAGCATACGTCATCCCGATCCCCGACGAGAGAAACACCCACTCCCGATAGTTCTTCGGCAGCGCCATCTCGCCGTCCTTGGTGTACTGAACGTCCTGGCCGAACATCGCGGCCGCGAGGAATATCAGAGGTAAGATCCGCACAATGCTCCTCTATCCAGTCTGCACCGGCTCCCACCGCCGAGCCAACTCTCGAAACGCG
>Ga0210384_10007116_pt1 | contig 11823 bp, 9 predicted proteins | sample IncBWH2MmetaG_FD_160574 | JGI IMG/M metagenome (GOLD analysis project Ga0210384, IMG submission 160574) | Forest soil microbial communities from Barre Woods Harvard Forest LTER site, Petersham, Massachusetts, United States - Inc-BW-H-2-M | ecosystem: Environmental > Terrestrial > Soil >...
GCTCCAACGACGGGGCGTCTGCCCGGTAGTGCGTCGTCGTAGGCGAGGGAACCTCTGAGCACGGCATTACCCGCCTCGTAGTTGATATCGCGCTCCTTGACGGCACTGTTTGCCGCCTCCGAGAACAACAGGAAAATCCAAATCGCTTCACCGCGTCGCATGGGATCCACCTCCACCAGGATTGTGGCGCGACCTAATCCTTGCGGCGCCAAAGCGTTGGATGTCGAGCTGTCCTGCCCAGTTGCTGCCTCTCGCGACCGGCAGAAGTGGGTCAACTGCAGCCTTCTGGCATGTTCCCGCCACACCAGAGCCGCAACTCATTGAGTGATCGAGCCATCACTCTGGGTTCGTAACCATTTTTCCAGATCTGGGCGGCCGCACTCAAGAGTGCGACAAATACGTTACGGCATCCTGGAATATCGGGGGAAGCCAGGTCATTCGCCGTCAGCTCGACGTCAAGGAGCACAATTACAAACTCGTGCGCCCCGCCGCAGGCAGACACCTCGCATTGTCGGCCCTCAGTGCACCAGGCAACCGCGAGGCTGACAATTCTTACCCTGTGATGATCGCAAAGTCTGGAGAGTCGTTCTTGCTTTCCGGGATATCGCAATTCTCGACCAGTAGAGCCCCGCGCACATTCGGACCAACCCAGAACCCGTGGCGCGCGGAGGTGCCCAATCCATATCTGACAATTCGGCAATCCACGAGCCGCGACTCGGTCAGCGCGCGAACCTGGCCAGGTTCCTTCCGGGCAATCACCGCAACCCCATCTGAGATGCTGTCTGCAATGTGCACATTGGAAATACTCAGGCCGGAAATATCGCGGTGATCCACACAAATCTGCAACGCCGCGCGCCACCCCCAAGCGTGGTCAAAGCCGCCGCATCGCGCGAGTTCGCAGTTTCGGACCACTGTGTCACCGCTGAAATTATTGTCGATATGTAATTCATCGTTTGACGTCGGAAATGTCGTGCTAATCAGGATCCCCGATCCAACGCCAATATCCGAAAAGCGGCAATCCTCGATTCTATTGTCCGCACCACCATAGATTGCCCCGCCATTGGCCAGAAACGGCACTTGTCCCGTGCAACGCCGAATCACATTATTTCCGGGGCGGGGCAACTCCTGCGTGAACGTCTGATCGTGTGGCGTTGGCCAGATGGCGAAGCAATCATCGCCGGTATTCCGGGCGGTGCAATTGTCGATGACGCAATTGCGAACATCCACGCAGAGATTGATCCCGTCGGCCAAGGTATTTCGAATGCGGCAACCCACGATCTGGACGTCGTCACACACATAGAACCACATGCCCACTTTGGTGTGCTCCACCCACACGCGTGACACGGTGCATTTCTTGGCATGCGCGCCGAAAATGCCATCGTTTTGCTCATTGTCATTGCGGTACGTCAGATTGCCGATCAGAGACACGTCGGCGATGTGACTGTCCGTTCCGACAAGCTTAAGCCTCACGCGCCGGTCCGGATGGTCATACAGCTCCTCGTCGCCGACAAACGACGTATGCCACATGCCTGCGCCCTGCATCGTCACACCGGACGGAATGGCTACGTCGCCGGTCAGCTTGTAGACACCCGGCGGCACCCACGCAGTCTTGTGCTGACGAGCCGCCTCCGCAATGCAGTGTCTCAGCGCAGATGTATCGTCGGCCGTGCCGTCGCCACGTGCCCCAAGGTCGGTGGCGGACAATGATCCTTCCGGCCTGGAAGGTGGCGGTGCTACATCCTCCAGGTCAACCAAATCGATGATACAGAAAGTGCCATCGTCGCCGCCCTTCGCCAGCCGGACAACATCCCCGGCCGCCAGCTCAATACCCATTAGCCTGACTTCATCGTAGAAGTGGCGCGGCTTACCGGCGCGTGGATCGTTGGTGAAGGGGTAGTCGCCATACAGCCAGGAAAACTTCGAGTGAATCGGGATGGAGCGCGACAGTTGTCCATTGCGATAGAGGTGGAGGCTAGAGCCTATTCCACCTCCGTCGGGCGAGTCGGGCAGCGAGTACCGAATCACCACGGCGTTTGCATATGCTTTTACGGTGAACTCGACGTACTCGCCCGCGGCTCTCAGCTTCACGCATCTCTGATTCGAGGACTCAGTCTCGACGCAGTTGGGCTCGTACTTGGGCCCCATAAGCATCCCCGTCGAGTGCATGTCCTCCGATTGATAGGTCTGCCAAGGCAGGAGCGCCCCTATACCTGGGCGTTCAGAAACGCGGTGGGGCCCTGCTGCCGCAGACGGCGGCTTGCGGCCGGTCGCGGCCCCGATCGGGGCGAGTGCCGCGGCACCCAATGCGCCGGCGCCAACGGTAAGAACTTCCCGCCTGTTCCACATGAGGTTCCCCCGGACCCATTGTATTGCGGCAGCACTCCGAGCAACCAGCCTGCCTACATTTTTGGTCCTACGCTGCAGTCCGACAGTGTGCGCTTACAAATTGCCACTCACAATTTACAGGGGTGCACCCAGTTCCCCTTGGACAATCGATCTAACGGGCGGGACAATCCACAGTGTCTGTCCCGGCGCACAGGACTGCGCATTCCCCCACACCACAAATGCACGCGATGCAGAGTTTGTCGAGGAAGCGGAAATCTCTACTGACGTATCGGACACCATTATCTGAAATCGATCTCCTTTATACGCCAGACCGAATTCCAGGCTCTTCCACTTTCCATAAAGGCCAGGGTTAATTGTCACGGCCCTTTCTCCGGCGGACAGTCCCCCGAAGCCAAACACCGCCACCATCCACGCTCCAGCGTTCGCGGCCGGATGAGACCCGCCCGTAAAGATCGTCCCCACGTACACCTTCGAGGCGCCCTCGAGATCAATCGTGGCCGTCTTCATGAAGTATTGGTATGCCGCTTCTCGATCCCCAAAGGCCGCCGCCACCAGCGCATAGGCTGATGCGCTCAGACTGGACGCGTGCTCCGTACGCGGCTCGTAATATTCCCAATTGGCCTGCTTGACCTCTCTGGAATACAGGTCCCTGAACACGCTGAGCATCATGACGACGTCGGCCTGTTTAATAACCTTGGTTGGGACTGCCAGCCCCTGGCTCGCGCCAAGATATTCGTCCGGGTGCAGTCTTTGCTTGCGCAGTTCGTCCAGAGTCACGTCCTTCAGATCAAAATAGCCATCGAATTGCTCTATGACGCCTGATTTCGGATCCGGTGCGGGCACGTACAGCTGTTTCGCTGCATTGGCAAAAAGCGGTAGTTCCTCGGCAATCTGCAGGCGGCTGACAAGACTTGACAGTTCGGATGGGTGCTTGTTGCCAAGATAGCTGGCGACTTCCCCGGCAATCTCGAAAGTCGTCCTGGCAATCATGTTGGTGTACGCGTTGTTATTGACTCGCTCGTGATACTCATCCGGGCCGATCACGTCCAGAATTTCGTACCGATTCTTCTGCTTCTTGTAGTACGCATAGGAGTAGTAGAACCGCGCGCACTCCAAAATCACCTCGGCGCCACCCTCGAGGAGTAGCGCGTCGTCCCCCGTGAGCTTGAAGTACTCCCACATCGCGCATGCGACATCTCCACTAATGTGCACCTGCTTGTCCCTGAAATGCGTGCGCAACTGCCTGTTTGTTAAAGGGTCTCCGATATTGAAGTAACTGCAGGCATCGTCACCGGTGTCCTGACTCTCCCATGCGTAGAACGCACCCCGGTAACCCACACCCTCGGCCCGTGCCTTCCTGCGCGCGCCGGGCAACGTCCCAATGCGATATCGAAGCAGCTCCACCGCCTTCTCAGGATAGGCATGGAGAAAGAAGGGCAGCATGAACATCTCGGTATCCCAAAACACGGCTCCCTTGTAGACCTGCCCGGATAGGGCGCGTGCGGGAATGGAATTTCCGCTACCCTCAACCGGGGCGGCGATTAGAAGCTGGAATATGCTGTACCGTAGCGCCAGCTGGGCCTCGTCGTCGCCGGCGATGCGCACATCGCAGAGGCGCCATTTCTCGGCCCAGCGTGCATTGTGCTCGGCCAGACAGACCTGATATCCCGAACCAAGAGCCGCCTTGACGTCCCTTACCGCCGCGTCCGCGGGGCGCCCATCGAGGCGGTCATTGTCGGTGTAGACGGCAAAGTATTTCCGAAAGACATATAACCTGTCGACGTCCAGCGCGAGATCCACGATCCTTAGGTTCTTTCCGGCGCCGGCCTCATAACTCACCTTGCCAAAGGCAATGTCACACCCTTCTGCTACGGCAACGCTTTTAGAGGCCTCGCTTGTGGTGCCCCTCACCACCAGCACGTCGCCTGCTCTATCGGCGCTCATAGCCACCAGATGCGGGCCGTTCAAATCCCAGATGTCACAATCAATGCCCGTGGCGATCCGCAGTGCGGCGCTATGGCTGCAGCGGATGCCATATTCAATAAATCCCAGGTGCGGATTGTGCGCACTCAATACGCGGGTCGAGTGAATGATCAGCGTCTTTTCCCCAACCCTAAGTGTTGTCTCCCGCCTGAAGACCGCACTCCTAAGATCAAGGCTGTGCCGGTGGCGCAGAGGCGGTGCGGTCAGCGCCGAGACCGGCTCGCCATCGAGTGCAAGCTGTGTAAATCCCCCGTTCGGGGCATTCACGGGCTCTCGCCACGCATCTCCGACGCCATCGAACAGACCCGCCAGCGTTACGGCCACGAGCTCGCCGCGCCCGTATTCGTCCAGAGTTCCTCGATACCCCATGTAGCCGTTGCCAAGTTGATAGATATTCCCGGTGCGCATCACGCTGTCGCGGTCGCCCGAGAACTCCTCGCAATCCACTGTCCAGAGCTTGCTCATGCAACTTGCACGCCGCTGCTGTCGTCTTTTACAAACGCCATGACCACCGCGGCCAGCACCATCGCCGCACCCCCCAGGACAATCGCGTAGATGGCCTGCCCGTGGAAGACCGTCCGTACCAGCAGGCCCAGAGTGGCGGACGCCAGGATTTGGGGGATCACCACGAACACGTTAAAGAGCCCCATATAGACGCCCATCTTGGCGTACGGAATCGCACCGCTGAGAATCGCGTAGGGCACCGTAAGAAGACTGGCCCAGGCTATGCCAACCGCCGTCAGCGAGATCAGGAGCATGCTCGGGTCCCTGAATACGTACATCGACATCAAACCCAGGCCACCAATGACCAGGCATGCGACGTGAGTTCTGACACGGCCAACTGCACGAGCCACCACTGGCAGTAGAAAGGTCACCAGGGCGGCGACGCCGTTGTACACGGCCATCAGTACTCCCACCCAATTTGCAGCCGCGTTGTAGCGCTCTGAGCTTGGGTCGGTCGTTCCAAAATGGTAGCTCGTCACTGCAGCGGTCGAATAAATGAACATTGCGAACAGTGCAAACCACGTGAGCATCGTCACCAGTGCGAGCCGTTTCACTGTTTCCGGCATCAGCTGGAAATCACGGACGATCTCGACGATGCCGCCCTGCTTGCCAGCCCCGTCACTTCTGGCGGCGGCGATCTGCAGGACACCGTAGAGGGCGGCCCCCAGGGAGAGTATGTACAGCCCCGCATACCACTGCTGGGCCCAAACGACATAGGTACTAAACACGCCAGCACCGAACAGGATTGCCCCGCGCCAATAGTCCCTGCGGGTGCCAGAGCTCCGGCCCTCAGAGTCGTTCGATGCCGCAACTGGAGCGTGCGATGGATTGAAGCTGCGCAGCTCCTCTGGTGAATATTCCCGCACTGACAATACCGTCCACAATACGGTGGCCAGGAAGGTCACGCCGCCCACATAGAACGACCATCTCACCGACGGCGGTATCTGCCCGGGCGGCGCCGTGTTGGCAATATGAAGCCATTTCGTGAACACGTAGGGGCAAAGCGAGGCGATGACGGAACTGACGCCGATGAAGAACGTTTGCACGGCAAAGCCGGCAGTTCGCTGCTCGGCTGGCACCGAGTCGCCGATCAGTGCCCGGAAAGGCTGCATCGTCACGTTGATTGATGCATCCAGCATCCACAGCATGCCGGCGGCAATCCATAGAGTCGGTGAATTGGGCATGATGAGCAGCGCCGCTGACGACAGCAAAGCGCCGACGGAGAAATACGGCTTGCGCCGCCCCCATTTGTTCCAGGTTTTATCGCTCATATGGCCAACAAGGGGCTGTATGACCAGGCCAGCTATGGGAGCGGCGATCCAGAGTATTGGAATGTTCTCAACCTTGGCGCCGAGAGTTTCGAATATTCGGCTCACGTTGGCGTTCTGCAGGGCGAAGCCGAACTGAATTCCCACGTATCCAAAACTGAGGTTCCACAGCTGCCAAAAGCTGAGGCGCGGTTGTTTGTTCATATCTCCAATTGTCCCTACGCCTAATCGCCTCTAATTTGACCGATCGACACAGCCTTTGAACCACTCATTGACCTCTGCGAAGGAGATCTCGGACAGATCATGTACGACGAGGTCGGCACCGCTCCGTCGCAGTTCCTCGCAGTTGCCCGCGCGAGCAACGCCGAGAGTCAGACCAAACCGACCAGCGGCACCCGCCACAACGCCGGCCGCAGAGTCCTCGACGATCATGGCGCGAGAGGGATTCACCTCGAGCATCTCGCAGGTCGCTCGAAACAGATCCGGCTCCGGCTTTCCCCTGAGTCCCAGGTTCTCCGAGATCACTCCGTCGATTCGCGCATCAAACAGTTCGGTTATGCCTGCCTTACGCAGCATTACCTCGCAGTTCTTGCTGGAGGTCGCCAAACCCACCCTGACACCTTCTTGCCTGAGGCTTTGGATCAGCTGGATTGTGGAGTCGAAGACCGGCACGCCGCGCGCTTCGATGTCTGCCATTAGCAGCTGATCCTTCCTGTTTCCCAGCCCGCACACCGTCTTGCGATCGGTTGTGTCGCCCTGTACTCCGAGAGGCAGGGTCAAGCCCCTGGACCGAAGGAACGCCGCCACTCCCTCGTATCGTGGACGCCCATCCACGTACGCCAGGTAATCGCCTTTGGAGAACTCCAGAAACGGCACGCCGTGGGTCACCGCCTCGCCTCGCAAGAACTCCTCAAAGGCCAACTTCCACGCCGCTGCGTGAACGTCGGCCGTTTTCGTGACGACGCCATCCATGTCAAACACAGCCCCTTCGCAGTACGTCACTTAGCCGACCTCTCCATGTCGATCCATTTGTTCGCCACCTCGTGGAGCGCTGGCCGACACCATCGCTCCATAGCCACGACTCATGCACATTCGACCCGCCACCCCGAACGCCGTTGCGCCTGGGCTGGTCACGGATCTGCTCCAAAGGCACGCCACGCCTCTCTTGCAGCAACGCCAGGCGGCGTATGGCCCGCGGTCCCTGCACGCAGGGTCTGTCTCTGCCGAGTGCCGCCGCCACAATGCCGGAGTGCCAATGGTCTTCTTGCAACTCGACGGCACTCCAGGGAGGAACCGGAACATTCGATCTATATCGGCTCAGCGCCACCCGCTGCAAAACGCCCGGGTGAGCGCACGCCGTTCACCCGTTTACCATGGTGGACTTCAGCCGACGTTCCAACGCAGCCCTGACCTCGCCGCTCATGCTTCCGAGGGCCCCCTGCAGTGCCTTGGGGATATGCGCAAGGGCATCTTGATCAGAATTAAAGATGTAGTGATCGAACACGGCGCGCCAATAGTCGCGCTCCGGCCCGGGGAGATCCTTCACGGCCAGCAGGGCAAGCAGAAACGAGTTGAACGGATCTTCCAGACCCTGGGTCTGCTTCCCCCACCAGCAATTGACCATCGCGTTGAATGAGTCACATGAAGTGACGTGGTGCCACCAATGGCGTGGCACAAATAGTGAGTCTCCCGGCCCAAGCTCTGCCTGGAACGCCGAGCGCAGCGCGGCCTCGAATCGCGGGAATTTCCCAAAGTCAGGTGCATCACAGTCGACAACCGAAAGAGGTGGCGGACGTTCAATCGGCCCGATGTACAGGTTTGCAACTTGATCGGGCGGGAACAGCAGGAACCTGCGACGACCCGCGATCACGCACGCGAGGTTGTGATCGCGATCGTTGTGGATTTGCGTCTTGACGCGACCCCCAATCCACAGACGCGGCTCATAGTGGGGCAATATCCCGAGCGGGTTTTGCCGCGCGAATCCAGGCATATGTGCGGCGAGGAGCAGCTGCTGTATGGCGACTACGGGGGCCCCTGCCCGCTCCCCCAGTTGCAGCATGCGACTGAACGTCTCCGCAATGCCGCGCTGGCTCTTGGAGAATGTGAATTCACCGAGGTCCGCGGTGTATCCAAAGCGACCGCGGCTGCTCGCCGGTGCCTCCATGACTGTACAGGGGATCCCGATATCCATCGACAACAGATATCCAGTGAGCGCCAACGGGGATGTCTTTCCTGCCGTAAGCGCCGGCCAATGATCGACCAGCCCTTTGATGATGACAGGCTTGGATGCGCCGATGGCGGCCTCCAACTCCGGTGCAGTCGCGACCGGAACGTCGTGCGCCACAATCCCGTGGCCCACGATGGCTGTGCTCATCCTCTCCGCGGCCGTACTCACGCTGCCGCCCGACCGCACAAGACCGCGAGATATTCGTCATGCTTCGGCTCTGCAGTGACTTTCGCCCGAATCATCTCCAGCAAACGCTGACACTGCTCGGCGATCCGCGGCGGCGCCAGGGCATCGGCGCCCGGCCCCCACGAATCCGGCACCAGCCCCAGACCGCAGAACAGGGCCTGCCAGCTACCAGACAGGAATGTCTCGTCTTCCATCGGCGCAATCACACCGCGGGCGCGGAAGGTCTCAGCCTTGTGCAGTAGCTCGGCCGGCGCGGCATGCTGGCGCGCCTGCTGCCAAAAACTCCCAGCGAACGCCGAAAAGGCATAGTAGCCACTCTGGAAATCACGCAAGCGCTCAAACATAGAGCGCATCTGCCGACTGTATTCAGTGCGCTCGGCCCCATACTCCGCACTCGCCGGGAACAATGACAGGAGGTGCACAATGCCAAGTTGCACGGCATGAAGGCTGAGGTCGCAAATGGGATCAAGCAGGCCGATGAGCCAATCGCCACACAATTTGCGCTCCACAGTTGGCGTCGAATGCCCGGACTCACCGACTGAATCGAGATGTCCATGAGAGCGCTGCCGCCCACACGGGCTGCCAGTCGCGCCGCCTCCTCTTCGCTGTGAAGTCCGCTCGAGTAAGCGTGGGCGACGCCCGTCATCGCCTGCGTCGGATAGAGTGCGGTCCAACCAGCGCGGGAGACCCGAACTTCTGAAAACGGCGGAACGGACGTGAATCGGGGCGCGCGCGCCATCAGCAGGCGATCTACATTGAAGTGTGTTTGCCAACTAAGCCAGTCGGACGCGGGCGCTCCGCCGATGAGTCTCGCCGCGCTCCCGGTAACGTCTACATATAGGTCTCCCTGAACCATACGCCCGCTGTCAAGCACCAGCCGCTCAATTGAGCCGTCGGCTTCAGAGCGCACGACACCGACTCCGCTCTCCTCGTAAACGGTTACACCAAGCGTAAGCGCCAGCGATTTGAGTTCGCGGGCGTAGGCGAACGCCGGCACGTGGTAGGCGTATTCCGTGCGTCCAAGGGCAGCCACTTCCGCAGTCGGACGGATCATGCGTCCGTAGTGTGCACCCACGGCCGCGGGGCTAAAGCTGTCCAACGGCGCGGCAAAGCCGTGGCGCTTAGCCTTCAGCCAGCAGGGGAAAAACGCGACTCCGTCAATCGCAGTACCATAGGGCCCCCAAGCGTGAAAGAAACTCGGCCTGCGGCTCTCTGTGCCGTCCACGATCAGTTGCCCGAGTGAGAAGCTACCCGCAGTCGATCGCAGCAGCGGCGCCTCTTCCACCCCCAACTTTGAGTGAAAGGGCTCCAATGGAGGCAGCGTGGCATACACCTGGCTTGGTGCCTGCGCAGCTTTCAATTCGACCGCACTCACTTTCACACCGATGGGACCAAGTGCACGCGCCAGGGTGGTACTGCAGAGCCAGAGTGGTACCGCGCTGCCGACCACGACCACTCGGGCAATCGGCCGGTTCGCGCTCACGCAACTGCCCCTGCTGATGCCGCGGCACCCAGCGGACCACAATAGTTCGCAATGAACTCGCTATGCGAGGACATGGCCGCAACGTTGGTTCGAACCCGTTCCCGGAACGCCGTAAGTTTTTCGTCAAGCGCCTCAACCGGAAGGGTATCGGCCATACGGTCGTAGTTCGATGGCTCTATGCCCTGGCCGATGAGAACGGCGAGCCAGCTGTCCCGGGCGAATAGACCAAACTGATAATTTGGCAAGGCCGCCCGGGATCTGAACAGCTCGAGTTTGTCGTGCAGACTGTCCGGCACCGGCATCGCCCGGACGTAATCCCAAAGGGGCTCGCCAAAGCGCCGATTTGCCATGTAGTGCAAGATCAGAAAATCGCGGACGCGATCATATTGCATGTCACTGAGACGGTTGAATTCATTCGCCAGACGCGGGTCCGAGCGCCTTGAGTGCGGCGCCGGCATCAGGTTGATCAGGTCCACCACCGCCGCCTGGATGAGAAAGATGCTGGTCGATTCGAGTGGCTCCAGAAACCCGCTGGCTAGGCCAATCGCCACGCAATTCTGGCTCCAGGCGCAAAGCCGCCGACCCGGCGAAAATCGCAGCAGGCGCGGCGCCCCGAGGGCCTGGCCCTCAAGAGCGCCAAGCAATGATTGCTGAGCCTCCGAATCACTTATGAATCGGCTCGAGAACACGTAGCCATTTCCAACGCGATGTTGCAGTGGAATGCGCCATATCCACCCGGCCCGCTGCGCTGTTGACCGCGTATACGGAGTCAGCGCATCGGTGCGTTCGCACTGCACTGCATAGGCGCGATCGCAGGGAAGCCAGTGGGTCCAGTCCTGCCACTTCACGCCAAGCACGCCCTCGATCAGGAGGGCCCTGAAGCCCGAGCAATCAACAAAGAAGTCACCGGCAATCCGGGCGCCAGATTTTAGTGTCAGCTCGCTGATGTCGCCGGTCAGCGGCTCGCGGGCGCAGTCGCACACCTGGCCTTCCATCCGCTGGACGCCCGCCTCGATAGCCAGCGTTCGCAGAAAGGCACTATAGAGACCGGCGTCGAAGTGATAAGCGTATGAATACGTCGACCGGATCGAAGTCTTGTCCTCGTTCGGAAACTCAAAGGCATTGGCGCGCGCCGCGGCGACGGAGTAGGAGTAGTCCTCTAGTGCCGAACTGGGCGCACCTGACTTTTGAGCCCGAATCCAGTGGTGTTGGAACTCGACCCCGCCCCAGGGCTCACCGAATGCGCCGAAAGGGTGGATGTACCCTTGCCCCGGTTGACTCCAATCCCGGAACTCGATTCCCAGCTTCATCGTTGCCCGGGTCTCGCGCATGAACTGCGCTTCATTTATCCCGAGCGAGTCATTGAACCTCTTAATGTGCGGCAGTGTCGCTTCGCCCACACCCACCGTACCGATGTCATCTGACTCAATCAGTGTGATGCCATAGGCCGCCGCCGGGAGCTGCCGCGCCATCGCCAGTGCGCACATCCAGCCTGCCGTGCCGCCACCGACAATGACGATGCGCAATCTGTCCGAGGAATACATTGGCTCCACGACTCACTCTGTGCTTAGCAGTCTACGCCGGGAGCGCCGCAACGAGGTTCACCCCTCGCCGCCGCGCTCCCGGCGTGAGTCACGCCGTTAGAACTTGGCTCGAATGCCAATCTGATAGCGTCGGTCGTTGCGGGACCAACCAGAGTCCATGTAGACGGGGCGGGCACCTGGCGTAGCGGGTGAATCGCCCATCACCTCCTGCTGATACACGGCGGTCGTATTGAGCAGATTGGTTGCGTCAAACGAAAGGACCAGATGACTGCCTATCGCGTA
>Ga0210384_10007121_pt1 | contig 11817 bp, 9 predicted proteins | sample IncBWH2MmetaG_FD_160574 | JGI IMG/M metagenome (GOLD analysis project Ga0210384, IMG submission 160574) | Forest soil microbial communities from Barre Woods Harvard Forest LTER site, Petersham, Massachusetts, United States - Inc-BW-H-2-M | ecosystem: Environmental > Terrestrial > Soil >...
GGATTTCCTGTCGTTTTTTCATGGACCAATTCTGCGAGGGCACGCGTTTCGTCCGGCTCACAATGAAGGGAATGCGCAACAAGTTGCTCCAAGTCTTCTTGAGTCAGAGGTGCAAGCACGATGTCCTGGCGCATCACTCCTGCTCGACGCATCGCTTCGAGCTTGCGCATCAGAGGATGAGCGGGGTCTACTTCGTTGTTCCGATAAGCGCCGATCAACAGCAAGTGCTTCGCGTCGGGTTGCGTCAGCAGATCCTCCAGCAAGTCCAACGTCGCTGCGTCCAGCCACTGCAAATCGTCGAGGAACAGCGCGAGAGGATGTTCTCGCCGCGCGAATACATCGATGAATCGACGAAATACTCGGTGGAACCGGTTTTTCGCGTCCCGCGCGGGAAGTTCGGGAACGGCCGGCTGCTCGCCGATGATCAACTTCAATTCCGGCACCACCTCGACGACAAGCTGTCCGTTCGGATCTAACGCCTCGTGAAGTGCGTCCCGCCACTTGTTCAACTGTTTTTCACTCTTACTCAAGAGGGGACGGATCAGGCTCTGAAACGCTTTTGCCAAAGTCGCGTATGGGATGTCCCGCTTGAATTGATCGAACTTGCCCGATGCAAGAAGACCGCGCGGAGGAATCAGCGCCTTATGCAGTTCGTTGACAAACGCGGATTTGCCGATTCCGGAATATCCGGAAACCAACACGAAGCCCGGACCATCGCCGGCTACCACACGGTCGAACGCACCGAGCAGCATCTTGAGTTCGCGTGCCCGCCCGTACAACTTCTCGGGTATCAGCAGACGATCTGGAGCGTCGTGTTCGCCCAGTGAGAATTCAGCGATACCCCCATGCGCTTCCCATTCACCGAGACAGCGACGAAGATCGCTCTCCGCGCCGGAAGCCGTTTGGTAACGTTCCTCCGGAGCCTTAGCGATCAGTTTCATCACGATTGCGGAAAGACAGCGCGGTACGGTTTTTGCTCGCTCGTGAGGCGGCACCGGATGGTGTGCGATGTGACAATGAACCAATTCCATCGGATCCGAAGCCGTAAAGGGTAGGCTACCGGTCAACATCTCGTAAAAGGTCACCCCTAACGTGTAAAGATCACTGCGCGAATCAATGGAGCGATTCATTCGTCCCGTCTGTTCGGGCGCCATGTAGCCGAGTGTTCCCGCGATGAACTCGGGAGGTTGAGGCGATTGACGCTCGCGCGGAAGGCGCGAGGCAATGCCAAAACCAGTAAGCCAAACCCGGCCAGTCACGGATTCAACCAGGATGTTGGAGGGCTTTACGTCCTTGTGGATCAGCCTTCGCTTGTGCAATTGCCTGAGTGCGGCCGCAAGACCGATGGCGATCCGCAAAAACTGTCGTATCTCCATGGGCCCCCGAATCAGGCGATCGAGAGGCTCGCCACCCGGGTCTTCAAACACCAGCGCCTTTTGTCCGTTGTACTGAGAAAGGACGAGGGGGCGAAGTGCCCATGTTGTCTCCAAATCGTCGCGCAACGAAAATTCGTTTTCTATCTTTTTGAGGCTTTCCAGCGCGGGTCGTGTTGAAGCATGCGTCAGAAGGAGAACCGATGGTACCTCAGCCTCACTCGCGCGCCCTCGGTACAGGATGAACTCCCCATCCTCACGAAGACATTCGCACACATATTTTGAGATTTCCACGACGTCAGGCCTCTGTTTGCCCGTTTGACCGGAAAAGTTTATCGCCTAATTTCCAAATGTAAATGCCCTTAGAAAACGAAGCGAACCCCTAGTTGAACCTGACGCGCAGCGTCGACAGTCGAGAATATCCGACCCACGTTATCGGCGAAGTCACCGGCTCCGTTCTTGAAAATGGCGTCTCCGTTGCCCCCGAGCGTAAGAGGACTTTGTGTGTTGCTCGGAACGGCGAAATTCGGATGATTCAGAAGATTGAAAGCATCGGCCCGTAACATGATTTTCAGGCCTTCCGTCAGCGAGAAACTCTTCTGCGCCGCCAGGTCGAATTGCGCGAAGCCCGGGCCGCGCAGGATATTGCGTCCGGCAGTGCCAAACTGACCGGGTGCCGGCAATGCAAATGCGCCCGGATTAAACCAGCAGGTCGGACTGCCTACCCTGGCGCCATCCGGACAAACGCCGACGTACGGATTTCCGGTGATGTTGGGTCTTTCGGTAATCGTTAGCGACCGGGAGTCTGCGTTGTCAAAAGCGAGCACGGGAGTAAAAGGCACGTTGCTGTGAACGCTGGCAATACCGGAAATCTCCCAGCCGCCGAGCCAACTCCCGTGTCCAAACGGGAGTTCGTAAATCACGTGTCCGACAAAATTGTGCCGGATATCGAAGCTGGAGCGCCCTCTGCTTCCCTTACGATCGAAGATGTTCTGAGACCCAGGCGGTTCATTTACAGATTCTATGAGAAAGCTATTCGAAGCGTCATCGACGGAATGGGCCAACGTGTAGAACCCCTCCCAAGAAAGGGTCTTATCGGAATGGCTCGAGACGGACAGCTGGAAGGAATTGTAGAAGGATTGTGCGTCGGTCAGCACAGCCTGCAGTGGCGAAGGTAAGTTTGGATTGTAGCGGTGCCCCAAAGCTGGTTCGAAAGGGTTTTGTTCTCCTTCCCGGGTGAGATGATTGCCGCGGGCGCCAAAGTATCCGGCACTTAGGATTGTGCCTGGTGCGACTTCGCGCTCCACGTTGAGATTGTATTGCAGCGCGTAGGGGAATTTCGCATTGTAGTTCGTCTGGATGAGGTAGATTGGCTGCGTCAGGACAGCATCCTGCGGGTTGAGAAAAGTGGGAAAGACATAGGAGCCGATGCCGAAAAAAGGCGGCAGAAACCGGTCCGCACCGAAGAGGATTCCGGGGAACTGATCGCGAAAGATGCCGGCCCCGGCCCGCAGCACGGACTTGCCATCGCCGAAAATGTTCCACGCCAAGCCAGCCTGGGGTGATAGTAGATCCGTAGGAGTCCCGGCAAATACCTTTCCGACGGTTGGACCAGAGTCTGTTACCGGGTTCCGGATCGCCGAGAGGCGCCCTTGTACCTCGGTCGGGTTCGAATAGAAGTCATAGCGCAATCCGGCATTCAATGTCAGCCGGCGTGTGACTCGCACATTATCTTGTACAAAACCTGAAAACACGCTCTGCCGGTAGCCCCGGTCGGAACTCGCCATCGAAGGATTGGCACCCACGTACGATAACGGCAGCGCCTGCAGGAAGAATTCCAGAGCCGGGTTGTCGCTGCGCGCCGGAAACCCGAAAGGCCGCAAATCCTGAAATGTATACAAGCCATTAACGGTGTAATCCAAATAGCCATTCAACTGGATCCTCCGAAACTCACCCCCGAATTTCAGGCTGTGACGGCCGCGGTTACGCGCGAGTTGGTCCTGAACCTGATAGACCGTCGAAAAATCGCCCAAGGGCATTTCCGGGCTGTTGCCAATCAAGCTCATACCCACAATGTTGAGCATTCCGAACGGCCGGTTGGGCACCAGGGAAATGGAGGGACCCGGATGTGTATCGATGGTCAACGTCGACGCGGTCGTGCGGTTGATACCGAACCGCAGTTCGTTGAACAACCCTCCCCCGAGGTTCCTGCGGTCCTGCACAGTAAAATACTGATTCCGCGCGTCATGGTTCACCGGAAACCCGGGGACATACGTTCCGGGCGGCGTTCCGAAATAAGGCACCAGGGAAGAGCTGTCATCCACAACGTAACGCGCGAACAGCGAATGCGTGCTGGAGAAATTGTGGTCCACGCGAACCATGCCGTGGTGTTCGTACGTTGAACCCTTATCGGCCGTGATGAGGTCGCCGGTTCCGTCCCCATTGTCTGCACCATTCGAGGGAGGCAGCAGGCCGAGAAATGGCTGCACGCGCGGATCGATCGCCACCGGCACACAACCCGTGGGTGAAGCACTCGTGCAGGCGCTTGGATCGTTGGCAGACGGCAGCAATCCATCGTGCGCTAGCGCATTTGGGACGGTTGCAATAGCCGTGGATGCCTGCACTTCACGGAAGCCCTCGTAGTCGACAAAAAAGAAGGTGCGGTCATGCGCCAACGGCCCACCGATACTGGCCCCAAATTGGTTGCGGACGAAGGGTGGGATGGGCCGGCTACTTAGATCGAAATAGTTCCTTGCGTCGAACGCAGCATCGCGATGCAGCTCAAATAACGACCCGTGAAATTGATTGCTACCAGATTTGGTGATGGCCTCGATGACGCCCCCGCCTTTTGTACCGTACCCGGTACCAAAAGTCTGGGTTAAGACTCGTACGTCCACGAACTCATCCAGGCCAAGAAAAAGCCCCGATGCGCCTGCCGGCGTATAGCCAAACACGGGATCGTTCACATCCATGCCGTCGATGAGCACATTCGTCCAGCTTGGGCGCATACCATTAATGGACACCTGACCCGCTTTGCCATTCGACAGCAAGGAAGGAGCGCTGCTGGGCGCTGGGGCGGTTCCGTATTGCAGGACTGCAGTTTTGAACAGATCGCGACCGTCTAGAGGAAGTGCAATTAAGCTGCGTTCCGCAATTATTCCTTCAACGGTGTTGGTGGTCGTGTCGACGCTTGGAACACCCGCCTCGACCGTCACGTGGGCGGATAGCTTACCCACAACCAGTGACAAATTGATTCCGATTGCGGCACCCGGGCTCAGGGCAATTCCTTCGCGAACCTCGGTCTGGAATCCTTCTTTCTGTACGCGTAGCGTATACCTTCCGGTCGGCAAGCCCACCAGCTGATATTCTCCCGTTTTGTCGGTGCGGCCGTCTCGTTTCAATCCTGTGCCTACGTTCTCGACCAAAACCTCGGCTCCGGGAACAACAGCTCCGCTGGTATCGGTAACGGTACCGAACAGAGTCCCAAGTTGCGTTTGCGCCCACGCTGGCGCTGCAATTAGTGCTGCTAACAAAAAGAGGAACAGCACGCTCTTACTTTTCGAGAGAGAATACGTCGAAGTAACAATCGAAGCGATCATCATTCACCCCCACCATTTGTTTCTGTGCTCAGGGTTGATAGCTCGTAGTCAGGGCACGACCTCAATCAGCGGCGGGTTGCCACGGCCTGCCCGGCTCGCGGTTCTCGCTAGGCCGATCCGTGTCGTCTTTTCGCACTGGGCGTGTGATCCCGAGTTTCTTCATTTTGGCAATCAAAGTCGTGCGCTTCAGTTCCAACCGAGCGGCGGCGCCATCTGGTCCTCCAATAATCCACTCTGCCGCCCGCAAGGCTTGCAAAATCAGGGCTCGGGTAGAACCGTCGAACGTGCCCGGTGAAGGAGTTACCGCCACTGGATTCTTGTCTGATACGAAAAGAGGACTAGTGGCCGCATTCTTTTCAGATTTCGGCAGAGTGTTCGGAAGTACTTCGTCGTTCGACAGGATCACGGCTCGTTCGATCAAGTTCTGAAGTTCTCGCACATTCCCCGGCCAAGAATACGAGGTGAACGCATCCAGCATATCCTTGGGAATATGATTGATGTGCTTACCCACGCGCCGGGCAAACAGGCCGACAAAATGCGCGACCAACTGTGGGATATCCTGCCGACGCTCCCGCAATGGTGGCAGCACGACAGGAAACACGTTCAGACGGTAGTAGAGATCACTTCGGAACTCGTCTCGCTTGACCATCTCCCCCAGATCTCGATGCGTCGCCGCAACTAGACGGATGTTGATGCGATGGGTCCGGCCGCCTCCTAAACGCTCGAATTCCTGTTCTTGCAGGACCCGCAACAGCTTCGGCTGCAAAGCGAGCGGAATATCCCCTATTTCATCAAGGAACAATGTCCCTGTGTCAGCCATTTCGAAACGGCCCATTTTCTGCGCGATTGCTCCGGTGAAAGCGCCTTTCTCGTGACCGAAGAGTTCGCTTTCCAGTAGGTCAAAGGGAATGGCCGCGCAATTCAACTTTATGAAAGGGCGCCCGCAGCGTGGGCTGATATTGTGAATGGCGCGGGCGATCAACTCCTTGCCCGTACCTGTCTCTCCAAGAACTAGCACGGTGGAATCGGTCGGTGCCACTCGTTCCACCTCCGCGAGTACGGATTCCAGAGGAAGGCTGTTGCCAATGATTTCTTCAAATCTATTCTCAGCACAACCCTGTTCACTTGACGCAGCTCTGTTGACATTTTCCATGACTGACTCCACAGAGGCTCCCTGTACACCACGAACGGGAGCATCTTGCAGGCGAAATTCTTGATGTACTCATCTCTACGACTCCGTGATCACGTCGTCTTCGTGGCGCCTTTGTCGGGCCGTAAGGTTGAACGAATGGTTTGGAATAGCTGCTCGTCGCTAAACGGCTTGCCTAGAAACGCGACAGCACCAGCTTGCATTGCTCTTCGGCGGGATTCTTTGTCGTCGTAAGCGGTGATGAAAATGATAGGAACGCCGCAGCCTGCGGCAGCAAGGTGGCTTTGGAGTTGCAATCCATTCATACCCGGCATCTGTATGTCAACAATGAGACACGAGGTTTCGTGCAGTTGGTCAGACTTCAGGAAACCGTCGGCAGATTCAAAGGCTGCCGCTCGAAAGCCAAAAGATTCGATGAGCAGTGTTGTGGTCCTGCGGATGGACTCATCGTCGTCAACTACCGAAATTAGACTCCTTGCCATTCTGAATTCTCCAATGAGCTCAAGGTACTCTCGGAGGGAGAAGGAATCTATTGGGCGTTGGTATTTCTAGCGTCCCAGAAAGGAGAATGCGGGTAGTGCTTTCGTTTACGAAGCTTTTTTCGCTGGGCCCTTGATCTTTTCGATCATTCTTACTAGGTCGGCGAAAGATTGCGCGTTCATCTTCTCCATTGCCCGGCTACGATGAACCTTCACGGTATTTTCCGCAGTTCCCAGTTGACCGGCAATCTGTTTGTTGAGCATGCCCGAAACGACCATGGAGATCACCTCCTGCTCGCGAGGAGTCAACGAGTCAAAGCGCTGTTGCAGGTCCGTTAAGTCCTTCTCCTGTTCACGTCTGGCACGATCCCGCTCCAGTGCGATGCGAACTGCATCCAACAGATCCTGGTCGCGGTATGGCTTGGTGAGGAACTCGATCGCCCCGGCCTTCATAGCGCGGACACTCATGGGAATGTCGCCGTGACCAGTGACAAAGACTATCGGGATGCGAATGTTTCTCGCTGCAAGTTCGCGCTGAAAATCGAGTCCACTAAGTCCACGTAACCTGACGTCCAGCACAAGGCAACTGGGCGCATCTGGCGATTTCCTTTGCAGGAAGGTTTCCGCCGATTCAAAGCTCTCAACCTGCAGACCCACGGTGCTGAGGAGAAACTTGAGCGAAGAACGTACTGACGGATCATCATCGACAACAAACACGACGGAAGCGCGAGTCATGAGGGACTCTCGGCGTCTACTGGCAGCGTGAAGGAAAACACCGCGCCATGGGGATAATTGGGTGTGGCCCAGAGCCGCCCGCCGTGACTTTCAATTAGTGAGCGGCTGATCGGCAAACCCATCCCCATACCGTTAGCTTTTGTTGTAAAGAAGTGAGTGAAGACGCGATCTGCTTCTACTCCGAGGCCAGTGCCCGAGTCGCGTACCGCAACCAGTATGTCGCCAGATTCGTCGATCCGGGATTCCACCCAGAGTGAACGAGGTTGATCTGTGATTGCGGTCATGGCTTCGATGCCATTCATGATCAAGTTCAGCAGGACCTGCTGCAACTGAACGCGATCGGCCAGCACGAGCGGAAGGGCGTCTGTCAATTGGCGCTCGAGCAGGATTCGATTCTCAAAAAGTTCACGGCCAGTGAGGGAGAGCACCTCCTGAATCACCTCGTTTATATCCACTTTGGTCTTTTCGGCAGGCGTTTTCTTTATGAGTGCCCGGATCTGAGCTAAAACGGCGCTTGCGCGAGTGCCGTCGGCAACGATTTCTTCGAGAGCCCGACGCAGAACCTGGGGTTCAAGATCACGAGCGGCGAGCAGTCTCAGGCACGCGTTGCTGTTATTGGTTACCGCGGTCAGAGGCTGATTGACTTCATGGGCTATGGACGCTGCCAGTTCACCCATCGTTGTCAGCCGGGAAACCCGGGCTAGCTCTAGTTGCGTTATGTGCAATGCTTGTTGTGCCTCTTTCCAATTTTCTTGCGCGCGCTTTTGTTCGCTCAAATCGAGCACGAAAGCGACACCCTCATTCCCACCTTCTTCGAACAAAGCGCCGCCGACCAGCACGGGCACGCGGTTGCCGCCTTTCTGCAAGTACTCCTTCTCGTAGGGTTTGGCACTTCCGAAGGCATTTAGTTCTGCCACGGCGTGTTCGTCACGGTCGCGCCATTCCGGCGGCGTCAGGTCCGTCCAACGCATGCAACCCGAGACAAGATCTTCACGGTCGTATTCCACAATGTGGAGAAAAGCTTCGTTGGCCTCGACAATCTTACCCTCAAGATTCCAGATGAAGATCCCCATGATATTGGCGTCGACTAAGCACCGGAACTTCGCTTCCAACCCATTTGCCAGTTCACGCACCGCTGCTTCCGCCTTTTCGCGCTCGGCAACTTGGAATTTGAGGTCTTCTATGTGTACCAGTGCTTGATACGCTGAAGAGGCAAATTTCCCTAGAGCGGCCATGACCCGGTCATCTTCTGCGTCGAACTTGCGACGATCACTGTGCATGATCGCCCAGATCGTCCCGACGGCGTGGCCGGCGACGTAAAACGGGACCAGCAGGCATTCTTCGGCTGCAGGAATGACTGGCATCAAATAGGGATAACGCCGTTCGAAATGTCTGAACAGCAGGGTACGATTTTGATCTAGTACGTCTCCGCAGGGGCCGAAGTTCCGCGGGGTACCGCCTCCGACGTGGGGATTCCACATGCCGGCGATAGCGGGCCAATAAAACCTTTTGCCGCAAACGTCCGGTTTTTTGCCATCCCTCGTCAGCAGACTAAGGCCGGCGGAGTCACACTGGGTGATATCCAGAATCGTTTCAGCCAGCGTCTGAAAAATGGTGCTCGGTGAATCGGCCAGCGCGCTTACCAGTGCCACAAGCGCGGAGTTCTCCTTCTCGTAATCTGGCGGACGCGATGGACGACGATATAACTCCTCCGTGCAGAGGATCGATTCCAAAGAAGCCCCGCTAGGTGGAATTGAAGTCTCTAGCGGAACAGCACTTTTTGATTGGGCAGACTCGCTCATGTTTTCATCTCCATGTAGTGCCGACTTCATACGCCCCAGGATCTTGGAGGCCATGTCGGCAACCAGCGAGATCTATACGGTGAGTTGCGGGGCGATCAACTAACCGTGCTCGTAAGTCTCGCCTAAACGGCTGGACGTATATCGTGGTTCTGTACTTGCCGCTCCTGAAGACTAAGCGGGCTCTGGAGATACCGCAGGGGTGAAGCAAAAAAGAATGTCCGCGCATAAGGCCTACGTTCTCGCCTAAAAAACGTCGCGGTCAGCTTTTGGCAGACCCTCAATATCTCCCCGCCTTTTCCGATTGTCAAGAACATAAACGAACCCCGGCTTGGCACAAGTAGTTGCGCATGACTGCCCAGATTTTTCAGAACGCGGAAGTGGAAACGGGTTGCGCACTCATAGACTATCTTTTCTTGGATGAGAGATCTTAGCGAAGCAATGGCAAGAGCGTGGTGCGGATCGCCGAGGAGAACACATTTCGAGAAAAAATCACGAGAATCACAACCATCAACGCGTGAGTATACAGTGCCACCAGAAATCGCACCGAACGTCGCGTCGACGACGCGGCACGACAAGCCTCAGAAGGCTCATATGATCTGCAGATGTATCCGGGGCTCATGCTACGTCTAGCATCCTTGACTCAGTACTTTCCGAACTCCGCCTTCGAGCGACATTCGGCCAAGTCACGGCAGCTGCAGCCCGGGCTTTACTTCCAGGAGTTTGGGAGCCCTTACTCCTCATTCTCTTCTCCAAAGTATGCGAATTCAGAGAACCGTCACAACCGCGCCGTGTCGTCGTAATTGCCCGACCACTCCCGAGTTCCGGGCCGGATGTAAGCAAAACTTGCAATTTCCGTCGCGCTCGAAGCAACCTGGATTTCAGCGTCGCGATCCCTAGGCCGAGAATTTCGGCTATCTCTCTGACAGTTCGCTCTTCCAACTGGAAGCGGACAAGGGTTCGCGATTCCGCACTTAAGAGATTCATCGCTTCGCAAAGAACTCGGTCGGTCTCCAGTTGTTCGTATATCTCACCAGGGTTTTTCCCTCTATCCGGAGCCTCCAACGGGAACAGGTCATCGGCCTCCGATTTCATGTCGTAAACGGAGACTTCCTTTGCGACCCGAGTCCTTCGCAGGCTCATAAGCCCTTCGTTGATTGCGATTCGCGTTAACCAAGTAGAGAAAGACGATTTCTCTTGGAAACTGTCGAGGTGCATGAACGCTTTGAGAAAGCTTTCCTGCACGACATCCTTAGCGTCCTCTCGATTGCGGGTTATCCTGAAGGCAACCCTGAAAGTCTTAGCTTCGTGTCGCTTTACAAGAAAGTCGAAAGCCTGACTTTCCCCGTTCTTTGTCGCCGCGACTAGCGTCGAGTCAGACTTCTCCTGAAATGCGCTTATCATCGGTTCGCTTGTCATTTCTTCGCTCCCTTCCGGCGTAAATGTTCCGCGGTCCACCTCATAGCGCGTCTCCCCGGTGCGGGCCTATGGCTCTGCGATATTTCCAAGCGTCGGTCGCAACCTTATGGGTTCCTCCGTAACGATTGACGGGCTCACTGCTCCAGCGTTTGCCCGCCTTGAAGTCGCGAATGCATGTGGCAGCTTCAATTCCGCTGAGCATCGCGATACCCTGCATCGCGCGGACGAGGCGCGGGTAGTGCACAAGGATCACTGGGAGGTCATAGCTCCGCAAAAATGCAGAGCGTGCACTATTTGTTGTCATCAGCCACCTCCCGCCCGCTGATCTTCCTAACCGTTTTTGATCCTGTTGCTATGGCACACAGGCACAGTGCACCTGCGATGCCAATTTCCTTACGCGCTAAGATTCATTCAAATGCTTGTTTTCTGAGGGACGCCTCGAGGACAGGGATCTCGAACTCGTCAATTTGGCGGCTGGCTGTTCTTATACCGACAGAGCTCTTGACACTATCAGTCGTTCCGTTGACTTCACCGAACGAAACCACAAGCATTTCCATCGAATCAAAAAGCTTTGCTCTCGGCTCCGCCATCCACGACTAAGCATTGACCGGTGATGTAGGAAGAAGCAGGAAGGCACAGGAAGGCTATGGCAGCGGCCACCTCGTCCGGTTCCGCGACTCGACCTATCGGTGTGCGTCGTTCAATCAAAGCTTTTGTTCGCTTGTCCGCCAACCTTTCTTTGATCAGCGCCGTTCGGGTAAACCAGGGCGCCACAGAGTTCGCGCGAATTCCGTCCGCGGCCCATTCGACGGCAAGCGCTCTCGTCATCTGAATCAGGCCGGCCTTGGCCATCCCGTATGGAGTTGAATTTGGCACCCAAGCAAGTCCCGCGACGGACGCTACATTCACAATTACGCCTGCAGCTTACTTGAGCAACGGATATAGAAGACGGCTCATTTCAAAAGCTGCAGTCAAATTGATTGCTAGCAGAGCATCGTAGTCTTGCGTGGAAACAGAAAGGGTCGGTATCCGCTTGTCTGTGCTGGCATTGTTGACTAGCACATGAAGAGCATCGATTTCTTTCTTCAGAATCGAAGATGCCGTTTGGCGTCCCTCATTCGTCGATAGATCTGCCTAAACCATGTGGACTTTCGGATGCTTCAATGAAGACTGCTCATCGAGCGCACTGGATTCGGGGATGTTTCTTGCAATCACCCACACGTTGGCGCCAAGACCCAGGAGCGTACGCACCGTCGCCAGTCC
>Ga0210384_10007122_pt1 | contig 11817 bp, 9 predicted proteins | sample IncBWH2MmetaG_FD_160574 | JGI IMG/M metagenome (GOLD analysis project Ga0210384, IMG submission 160574) | Forest soil microbial communities from Barre Woods Harvard Forest LTER site, Petersham, Massachusetts, United States - Inc-BW-H-2-M | ecosystem: Environmental > Terrestrial > Soil >...
CACGAAATTCGGACCCAGGCCTTCCTCCAGCTCGTCGAGTCGCCGCCTCAAGGTGAGCAGCGCCGAGTGCACGGTGGAGTGCGCGGCGTCGCTTCGGAACAGTCCCGCCTCGATCAGGTCACGGGCAGTCGCCGGCTTGGAGCCTTGAGCCAGGTGGAGCACGAGCGCTGTCTGTTGCGGCGTGAGGCGGATCTCGCTCTCGCCAAGCTTCACCATCCGCCGTGTCGGGTCGAACTCCAGGCGGCCGAATCGGTAGCTCCCCGGCCGACCGGTGCCGCGCTCCACAAGTCTTGCGGCGAGGTCGGAGTAGATATGGGCCATGGGCACGTTGCCCTTGACGAAATACGAGCTCGCCCCGAGCTCGTAGGCCTTGCGGATGGCCGCGGAGTTGACCTGGGCAGCGGACAGCACGATCACCGGTAGGCCGGGATGGTGGTGGCGGATCCAGATGAGAAGATCGAACCCGGCTTCCTCGCCTTCGTCCAGGACGAGGTCGAGCAGCACTGCCGCCATGCGCTCGTGCGCCAGGAGCGCCATCGCCTCCGGCGCGGACGATGACACCGCCGGGCGATAGCCTAGGTCGTGCAGGTCGATCCTCAGCTGCTGCTGCATGGCAGCCTCGTCCTCGACCACCAGCACGGCCGATCCGAGCACTTCCGCGGGGCGGTAGACCTCCAGCCCAGGTGGCAAGGGCGGCAGTCGCACCTCGCGGGTTCGGGCGATTGCTTCGCTGCGGGCCTTCGTGCTTGGATTATCCAAGGGTCGAACCTATATGAGTATTAATAATAATTGGGGGGATCTAAACAACCACTCTGTAACACCCCGGTGCATACTCAAACCCGGGTCAAGTTGATGTTGGGAAAACCAAGGGGGATTGAGGGGATGACGTGGAAATTCAAGGCGCAACGTGCTGCCTTCGCAATCGTGATCGTGGGCGGACTCGCCGTGGCCTCAGGGGCCGGCTTCTGGGACAACCTCTGCTCGTTCATCTTCGGGCTCCTGTAGCCACCAGCTAGGAATCACCACCCCGGCGCTCGCGGGAGCGCCGGATCGCGGGCGGGAGGAGGGCGTACAGGTCGGCCCGGTCAACCGCTTTGCTCATGTACCCCACCACATCGGGGTCGTCGGTGCCCGATGGGAACACCGGGTAGGCGGTGTAGAAGATGACAGGCAGCTTCTGCCCCCGCGCGCGCAGCTCGTTCAACAGACCCCAGCCGTCCATCGGCTCGGGCAGCATGAGGTCGATGATCGCGACCTCGGGCCCGTCGGACTTGGCGCGTTCCAAAGCCTCGTCGGCATCCTCGGCCATCGACACCTTGTAGCCGAGCATGCGTAAGTCGGTCTCCAGGATCACCCGCCAGGCTCGCTCGTCGTCGACCACGAGGATCGTGGAGCCGCGCAGGTCATCGGGCGTCGGCGCGATCGGTTTTGGCGGGGTGAACGGCAAGGGGCTCGTGGCGCAGTATATCTATGGCAATGGCTAGTCCTGCTCGGCGTGGGTTGAGGCGCCGAGGCACGCGGCTCCGGCCATTGACCGTCGCCTCCGGCGACGAATCGCGCGCGGAAGCCCCGCTCAAACGCATCGCGCCTCGAACGCGGCCTAAGGCTGCCCCCCGCACGACGCCGGCCGCTCTCGTCCATGAGCTGGGCAGCTGTATCACCGAGGCGGACATCATCCAGGTGCTCTACCGCGGCCTGGAGCCACTGTTCGGCTACAACGTCGTCTTGCTCCAGGTGCTGGAGCGCGAGGGTTGGTATCACTCGATCCCTATCGATTCCGGCGTGCTCCAGGACCTTCGCCGCCGGCCGTTGGCCGGAACGACCTTTGCTCAGCAGTATGCGAACCCACGCACCAGCGTCGTCAAGAACGTTGGGCCAGAGCGCCTCGAGACGAGCAAGGGGCCCGGTGGCTCGCGCACACCGAGGTTCGCGATCTGGGTCCCGGTCGAGCACCAGGGCGAGGTCATCGGCAGCGTCGTCTACCAGTCGCATCGCAACCGCCGAGTGCCCGCGTCGGAGATCGCTTTTCTAAACGAGGTCCACCGGCGACTGGGCGTTCTGATCGCCAACGCTTCGCTCAACGAGCTCACGCGCAACCAGGCACGCCGGCTCGGGGCCCTCAACAGCATCGCCCGCGCCATGGCCTCGACCCTCGACGAGGTGAGCGTGTTGACAGCGCTTCACTCGACCCTGAGCGAGCTTCTGCCGGTGGATGCCCTCGAGATGGTCTCCCTGCCGGCTGACGCGACGGGAAGAGCGCGCCTGCTTCATGTCCAGGCGGACTCTGCGCCGACGTCTCGTTGGATCTCAAAGCGGACGGCCCAGGTTGCAGCCGCGCACTCGCTGCAGCGTGACCCGAAACCCCTGCTCGTCTACGAACCGGCTTCGTCGTTGTGGGTACCGATCAAGGAGGCCGGGATCGTGCGCGGCGCCCTCGGCATCAGGTGCTCCCGACCGTATGCCTACGAAGCTTCGACAGCCGCCTTCCTGGAACAGGTGTCGGACGAGGTCACGCTCGCCCTGCGCAACGCTCGCAGCTACGAAGCGATCGAAGACCAGCGCCGGCGGTTGGAGGTCGTCAACTCGATCGGCAGGCGTCTCGCCTCGAGCCTCGACAAGTGGTCGATCATGCGCACTCTCCGCGAGGAGCTGGCGACGTTCCTCGACTTCGACGGGTTCATCCTGGCCACCATCACGCAGACAGCCGACGGACCGGTGGCCGAGGGTTATCAATACGTGGCCGGGGTCGAGGAGGTGGTCCCGCCGGTTGCGCTGGCGGTCACAGGTCCGTCCCGCGAGGCCTACGAGACAGCGCAGCCCGTCCTCGTCCGCAACTCTCCGTGGGCGCGCAGCTTTGAGCGCAAAGGACTCGGGCGCGAAGGCTGGAACGTAGGGCGCGGCGCGGCCGTCTTCGTCTCAGGTGCCCCCGATGACCACCGCCACGTCTCGCGTTCGTTCGTCTGGGTTCCGGTGCTCAGTGGCGAGCGCATCACCGCGATGCTGTCACTGCAGTCCTATCGCGAGGGAGCATTTGACGACTGGCACGTGAGGCTGCTCCAGGACCTCGCCGCCCACGTCAGCCTGGCCCTTGCCAACGCGGACCACTTCGCCCAGGCGCAGGCAGAGCGGGCGCGCCTCGAGGCCTTGCACCTTCTGGAGCTTGGCGTCGCCGGGGCGTCTGACGAGAGGCAGATTGCCGAGGCCATCTTCGCTGCGGTCAGCGACTACACGGATGCGGGCACCGTGGTCCTGACGTACCTCGACGTCGCGGGCGAGGTGGTCGGGTTTACAGGCGAACGCGACGGTGCCACGACGACGATTGCCCCGACCCCGCTGGCCGACGCGCCGTACTTCCGCCGGCTGGTCGAGGGGGCGACATCGATTCTCGAGCCGGTGCCGGACGGTGAGTACGGTCTTCTAGGTCCGGTCAATGGCCATCTGGCGGCGAAACCAGGTCACGTCGTGTCGGTGGCGGTCACGCAGGGCGAACGAGTGGTGGCCTCCATATCGGCGCAGCGCGAAGACGGATTGCGTTTCCAACCTGCCCACCTCAAGCTGCTCGAGGCCGCCGCGCCTGTGGTTGGGATCGCACTGCGGACGATGAGGCTGCACCACGCCAACGAGCTCGCGCTCGCGCAGTCGGTTCGCATCCAGGAGCTGGCGGCGCTTGCCGGCCATGAGCTCATGAGCGTGGTGGCGAACATCGCCGACCAGGCCCGAACCATGCTCGAGTGTCCTGGCGTTGCTTGCTGGGCGTTCGACATCGAGGGGCGAATCAGCGCCACTCGAGGTAGCGGTGATCCCTCTGCCGACGGGGTTCTCGCGTGGGCGGGCCTCAATTCAGAGGAGAGCTGGCGCGACGCGCCCACCGGTGTGTTGACTGGTACGGCGCGGGGCCAGACTTGGAGCCTGATCCCGCTCTGGTACGGCGACCGACTGGTCGGCGCGATCGGTGCGGTTCACGCCTCGACGCACCTCGAGGAACCAAGCACGGCTGCCCTCGACTTTGCCCGCCACGCCGCCGTCGCGATCGAGAACTCCCGCCTGGTCGCAGAGACACGGGGCCGAATTCGAACCCTCGAAGCGGTGGCGGCCTTCGCCGAGCTCACGCCCACGCAGCCAGAGTTGGCTCGCTCTGAGATGGCCCGACTCGTCGGGCGGGCGCTTGCCGGCTCACAGGGTGAGCTGTGGCTGCTCGAGGACGGCCACCTGGTGCGCCGATCCCCTGAAGCCGAGGCAGTGCCCAAGGTCCCAGTGACCGACAGCGCCCAGCTCTTGCGTGCGCTGCTGTCGCCTACAGGGGGGCGGCGGTTGCGAGCGCTTCTCGACCTACTCGGTGCTTCGCCCGACGCATTCGCGATTCCAATCCAGGTCGAAGGCCGGCTGGCGGGCCTCCTGGTCGCGAGGATGACAGGGGGTGCTTCGGAAACTCGCCGCCTGGCGGCGGTGCTCGCCGGTCAGGCGGCGGTGCTGATCGGGCAGCTGGAGCTGGTCGATGCCCTGGACCGCGAGCGGAGGATGATGAACGCCATCCTTCGCCACTCGCCGGTGGGCGTGATGCTCGAGGATGCGGCGGGCCGCATCGTCTACGCCAACCCCGAGGTCGAGTCCATCTACAACCTCCAGGCCGTCGATATGCCTGGACGGACTCCAGCCGAAATCTACGCCGCGGCCGGCGCGACGCCAAGCGAGCAGGCCGAGTCCGTCGACACGCTCGAGCTGCACCTGAGCGACCCGGAACGGATCGTGCACGTGCGCCGCGTCATCATTCCCGGCCTCGAGGGGGAGCCTGCCGGCGTACTGACACTTCACGAGGATGTGACTGCACAGCGGCTTGCGCTCGAGGCCAAAGACCTGATGCTCCGCGCGATCGGCCATGAGGTTCGGAGCCCCGCGGCGGCGATGAAGAACACGCTCGCGGGGATCATGCAGTGGGATGCAACCATCGACGCGAGCGGCCGCCGCGAGCTCCTTCAGGAGGCCTACGAGTCCTCCGATCGGCTGCTCAGCCTGGTCGAGAGCCAGCTCATCATCGCCAAGCTCGAGACGCGTCATTTCGAACCCAGCCCTGGACCGGTCGATCTTGCGTCTGCGCTGGAGGGTGTGATGGGCGTCCTGAGGCACCGCTACCCGGAGCGGTCCTCCGCGGTCGAGGTGAGCCTGTCCGAAGACTTGCCGCAGGCTTCTTGCGAACCGACCCACCTGGCCCAGGTGCTCACGAACCTGATCGGCAACGCACTCGAGTACACGAGCAAATCGGTGCTCGTGCAGGCACGCACCGCGCCTCAGGGCTGGTTGGAGATCACGATCGCCGACCACGGACAGGGACTGCCGCCGGGCGGCTTCGACCGGGTGTTCGAGAAAACAGGGAAAGCAGGTCAAAACCGCTCCCAGGGCGGCTTGGGCCTGGGCCTCTACCTCTGTAGGCTCGTGGTCGAGAGATCGTTTGGGGGCCGGATCTGGGTGGCGTCCAGCAACCGCGACGGCACGACCTTCAAGTTCATCGTGCCGGCAGTGGACGCAACGATTCAAAGTCGCGCGCGAGAATCGGCAGGCTCCAGCCGTTAGCTGGTTTAACGGCACGTGACGCATTCCAGCAGGAAATCCATCGCGCGGCCGTGCCGGTAGACCTGGTCAAACGACGCCCATCCTCATCAGGTCCCATGTGGGTCAGGGTGGGCGGGGGGATGGAATCCGTCCCCGGGCGCCGGCGTCACGGGCCCGCGGACCTCGACTTTCCGCCCCCAGGTGGACCGTGGGAACCTCTCGCGCTCAACGGCCGCCTCGTCGGCTGGGCCGAGCGCGGTGGGCTGGCCCTGGCACGGCGTTGCGGTGAGCTCGGTCAGCAGCTGGCCGATGAGCAACGCACATACCTCTTGACGCGCCTCGGGCACAAGCTACGGTCGGCGGTCCTGGCGCTCCAGGAGTCGGCGCGGCAGGCGGCATTTGGCCGTCCGGAGCTGCTCGAGGCGGTGTTCGAGCAGGCACAGGAGGTCGGCCGGCGTGCTGCCGCGGTCGAGGCCGCGGCCGTCCAGCCCAAGGATGGCGCCCGTGGCGTCGTCCTCGGAGCGTTGCTGAACCTCGCGCTTCCAAGCGTCGCGCGCAAGCTCCCGCCCGAGGCGGTGGTGCTCGGTTCTGAGCCGGCTCTCGTCGAGGCGTTCACGCGAGCGCAGGAGTGGCTGGGGGCGGAGGGCCTGAGCATCACCGCCGAGCCCATGGGCTCGTGGTGGAAGGTTCGCGTCGCTGCTTCGGGCGTGCCCCGGCCGCTGGCGGTGCCAGAGATGGGGGAGCCGCTGCTGCGGCTCATCGTCGACATGCACCTCGACGGCTGGCTCGACACCTCGCGCCCCAACTGCGCCGACATCTACCTTCCCGCGCATCGCGCTCGTTGACAACCGTTACCAGAGTCGTCGCGCCCAACCCTGGGCCATACACGGGTCCCGGCACGAACACCTGGATCCTCGAAGCGGGCCCCGTCCTGGTAGTCATCGACCCCGGCCCAGACGACGACCGCCACCTGGAGGCGATCAACCGCAGACTCGCCGGCGCCACCGTTGGCGTGGTGCTGGTGACGCACTCGCACCTGGATCACCTGCCACTCGCCGAGCGCCTGGCGAGACCGCATCACGCATCTGTGAAGCGCCATCCGGAGTTGGGCGATGGCGATGTTGTGCGCGCGGGCACCCTCAACCTGATCGCACTGCATACCCCGGGTCACAGCTCGGACCACCTGTGTTTCTGGATCGCCGAGGACCGCGCCCTCTTCACCGGTGACCTGGTGCTCGGGCGCGGCAGCTCGATGGTCACCTACCCGGAGGGAAACGTCGCCGACTACCTTCGGTCGCTCGACAGGATCGCCGCGCTCGAGCCGAGGACGCTGTTCCCCGGGCATTGGGATCCCGTGACCGATGCGGCGCGGAAGATCGACGAGTACCGAACCCACCGACTCGAACGCGAAGCTCAGGTCCTGGCCGAGGTCCGGCGCGGCAGCGGGACGGCCGGCGACCTCACACGTCGCGTGTACGGTCCCGAGGTGGGGGACGAGCTGATGCAGGCGGCCGAGATGACGATGCGCGCCCACCTGCAGAAGCTGGTCGACGAAGGCAGGGTGCGCGCCGAGGTCATCCGCGGGGAAGAGGTTTACGAAGCGCCGCTATCGTAGGCAAGGTGACTGAGCTCCGCCCCGCAATCCTTTCGCTCTCGGCATCCGAGCTAGAGGCGTGGTTGGTTGCGCGCAATGCGCCTGTGTACCGGCGCCGACAGCTGTGGGGCTGGCTGGCGCGTGGGGCCGCCTCGTTCGATGAGATGCGCGACATCCCGAAAGCGTTACGCGCCGAGCTCGATCGCGAATTTCGGGCGTCCTCGCTGCGCACGGTTGCCGCGAGCGAAGCCGATCGCGGGCTCACGTCAAAGACGCTGTATGAGCTGGATGGGGGCCACTCGGTCGAGGCGGTTGTCATGCGCTACTCGGAGCGATCGACCCTGTGCATCTCATCGCAGGCCGGTTGTCCCATCGGCTGTCCCTTCTGCGCCACCGGCAAATTTCCCTTCGGCCGGAATCTCAAAGCCCACGAGATCGTCGAGCAGGCGACCGACGCCGTCCGGCTCTTGAGCACCGAGGACCGGCGCCTGTCACACGTCGTCTTCATGGGCATGGGCGAGCCGATGGCCAACTACGCGGCCGTCATGGAGTCGGTTCGCCGGCTCACCGACGACGAGCTCTTCGGCATCAGCCCGCGTCGCATCGTCGTGTCGACCAGCGGCCTCATTCCGCGCATCGAACAGCTCGGCGATGAGAAGCTGCCCGTGACGCTTGCGATCTCACTGCACGCGGCGCGGGATGAGCTGCGCGACGTGCTTGTCCCGATCAACCGCAAATACCCGGTCGAGGACCTTGTCGGAGCAGCACAAGGCTATGCCCAGAAGACCGGCCGGCGCGTCAGCTACGAATGGGTGATGCTCGCCGGCGTCAATGACACCGAGCGTGATGCGAAGGAGCTTGGCAGGCTGTTGCGGCGCAAGCTCGCGCACGTCAACCTGATCCCGTTCAACCCGGTCGAGGACACGCCATATCGCGCCCCTGATCGTGTCGCCATTCGCCGATTCAAGGAACAGGTCGAGGGGCAGGGCCTGAACGTGACGGTACGCGACACCCGCGGCCGAGACGCGGACGCGGCCTGTGGCCAGCTGCACGAGCGAGTGATGCGCGAACGCGTGCGAGTGACCGCGTCATAGCCGGAATCCTTTACGCCGGCACATCGGGTTTCAGCTACGCCGGCTGGAAAGGGGTTTTCTATCCGGCCGGCCTGGCTGGATCGCGCATGCTCGAGTACTACTCGGAGCGGCTGAACGGCGTCGAGCTGAACGGCAGCTTTTATCGAACTCCGCCTGAATCGACTCTGGCCGGTTGGGCGTCGGGAACTCCGAATGCCTTCCGGTTTTGTATGAAGGCGCACCGCGGCCTCACATACTCGGCAGACGCTTTCGACCGGGTCGGCCTGGCGCGGATCATCACCGAGCGCCTTGCACCGCTGGGCGAGCGGCTGGGTCCAATCCTGCTGCAGTTTCCACCCGTTCGCCAGCGCAACCTCGATCTGCTCGACTCGCTACTCGGCGCCCTCGGGCGCCCCGCCGCCGCCGAGTTCCGCCACCAGTCGTGGTTCGATGAGGAGACTTATCGTGTGATCCGCGCGCATGGCGGCGCCCTCGTGGTAACCGACGAGGAGAAGTGGCCGCGTGCGCCGCAGGTCGAGCTCGGGCCGATCGCTTACTTCCGTCTTCGGCGGGGCTATAACGCACGGTCGCTGAAGCCTTGGCTCGCGGCCGTGACCGCGGCTGTCTCCGCCCACGACCAGGTCCATGTCTACTTCAAGCACGATCCCGAGGCGCCCGAGCTTGCGCTGAGGCTGCTCAAGGCCGCGGCGAAGGCGTCGAAGTGACGCAGCAAGCGGCGAGCGCTTTCAGAATATTTCCGCCGGCTCGGGCGCGGGTGGCTTGGACGCGCGTGCTCGACGGATGAGAATCGGGATTGCGACCACGGCGATGACCACCATGAGAAGCGAAGCCAGCTGCGCCTGGCGCAGGCCGGCGACGACTGCCGGGTCGGTCCGCAGGTAACTGAGCAAGAATCGGCCGGCGCCGTACAAACCGAGATACACGAGGCCGAGCACTCCGTCGGGCAGCTTCGCCTTCAATCGTTTGTGAAACGGCAGCAGGGCGCCGAGGATCGCCAGCGTGAGGATCATCTCGTACGCGACCTCCGGGTGAACCACCTGGCCAGGCTGGCCGAGCGTGTCGGCGTTGACGTACTCGACACCCCATGGCAAGGTTGTCGGCGTGCCGTGATGCTCTCCGTTGACCACGTCTCCGACGCGGCCGATGGCGAGCCCGATCATGGTCGCGGCTCCGCCGGCATCGATGATCTTCCAGTAGGAATACGCATTGCGGCGCGCCCAGATGTACGCGCCGACCATCGCGCCGAACAGCCCGCCCCACTGGCTGATGCCGCCCTCGGTGATCAGGAAGATGCGGCCCAGTTGACCTGAAAAGAGCTTGAAGTTCTCCCATACATAGAGAAGGCGTGCTCCGATCAGCCCGACGACGACCATCCATGCGACACCGTCTGCGCCGCGGCTGACATCGATGCCGTCTTTGCCCAACAGCCAGAGCCCGAGTCGTGCCCCGGCCAGGATTCCCAAGACAGCGAAAACGCCGTGCCAGGTGATCAGGAACGGCCCAATCCGGAAAAGGTTGGGCTCGAGGTCGATGATGATTTTCAGCGGGATCAATCGGATGCTCCTGCGACCCCGGCCAAGCGCGCCATCGCGACTTCCTTCGGCAAGAGGGCCAGCGTGTAGTCGATGGGTGGTGAGATCTTCTTGCCGGTTACCGCCTGGCGAATCGGCATGAACGTCTTGTTCGGGCCAAGGCCAGATGCCTCGACAACTTTCATCAGTGACTCGTGTATCGGAGCCGGCTCCCACTCAACGTCTCTCAGGGCTGCGATGGCGCCGCGAATTCGCTCTCGGGCGTCGGGCTCGAGCTGGGGCGGCTGCGGGTCTGTCCAGAGGTAGTCAAGAAGGTCCGCTGCCGCCGCCAGCTTCGGCAGGCGAGTTTTCAATGCCGGGCACGCACGCAAGATGGTGGCTTCGTCCAGCTTGGGAAGAAACGGCTTCAGCCGCCGCGCAAGCTCTTCATCCGTCAGCGCGCGGATGTACTCGCCGTTGACCCAGTTGAGCTTTTCCCAATCGAACCGGGCTCCGCCGTGCTGGACGCGCTCGAACGAGAAGGCGAGTACCAGCTCATCGAAAGAGAAGATTTCCTGCGCCGTCCCGGGGTTCCAGCCCAGGAGCGCCAGGTAGTTGAGCAGCGCCTCCGGTAGGTAGCCCTGCTCGCGGTAGAGCATCAGGTTGAGCTCCGCATGCTTGCGCTTCGACATCTTGCTGCCATCGCCGGCGAGGATGAGCGGCATGTGCGCGTACGCGAGCGGCCTCGGGTAACCCAGCGCGTCGATGAGCATCAGCTGGTACGGCGTATTGGAAAGGTGCTCCTCGCCGCGGATCACGTGCGAGATCTTCATCGCCGCATCGTCGACAGGACTCGCGAAGTTGTAGGTGGGAAAGCCGTCCGACTTGATGATGATGAAGTCGCCGATGAGCCCCGACTCGAAAGCCATCTCGCCTCGGATCAAGTCGGTGAACTTCACCTCGCCACTCGGGACTTCGAAACGAACCGTGAACTCGACACGGCCGTGCGGTGGATTGTTCAAGCACCGGCGCGAATATTTATACGGCCGCTTTTCAGCCTGGGCGAGTTTTCGCTCGGCATCCAGCTCTTCGGGGGTGCAGTAGCAGCGGTATGCCTTGCCCGAAGCCAGCAGCTTGGCCGCGCTCTGCTTGTAGAGGTCCAGCCGTTCCGACTGCCGGTACGGTCCGTCAGCGCCGCCTTTGTCGGGGCCTTCGTCCCAGTCCAGGCCCAGCCAGTGCAGGCCTTCGTAGATGACCTGCTCGTATTCGGGTCGGTTGCGTTCGACGTCGGTGTCGTCCAGCCGTAGGACAAACGTGCCTCCGTGGGCGCGCGCGAAAAGCACGTTGTAAAGCGCGGTGCTCGCCGTGCCCAGGTGTGCAAAGCCGGTGGGGCTCGGCGCGATCCGCACCCGAACTGAATGAACCGGGTCGGGCATCGCCATATCCTACGTTCGTGCCTGGACTGCTCGCCCTGGTCGGAGGCGATGAGTTCAACCCCGGCAATGAGGAGCAGGACCGCCTTCTCGCCGCGGCGGCCAGTCGTGGGCCGGCGTTCGTCATCCCGACCGCAGCCGCCCGTCAGAAGCCGTCCGAGTCCGTGACCCACGCTATCGCATGGTTCCGGCAGTTCGACCTCGACCTCCAGGAGCTGCCGGTGCTCAAGCGCTCGGATGCAAACTCCGAGGTTCTCGCCGAACGAGCCCGAGCCGGAGGATTCTTCTACCTCGTCGGCGGCGACCCCGGGCTCGTGCCGAAGGTGCTGCGCGGATCGGCGGTGTGGAAGGCGATCTTCGCGGCGTGGCGCGATGGAGCGGCGCTGGCCGGTTCATCTGCCGGCGCGATGGCTTTGTGCAGCCATACGCTTGTCATGGCCACGTGGCCCCACCACTTCAATCGCCGGCCGATCGATGCCCTGGGCGTGGTGCCGATGACTGCCGTGCTGCCCCACTTCAACACCTTTGGAAAGCGATGGATTGAGTCGGCTCAAGCAGCGGCGCCGGACCTGGACCTTCTTGGCATCGACGAGCGCAGCGCCGCGGTGTGGGACGGACGAGAATGGCGCGCCGCCGGT
>Ga0210384_10007124_pt1 | contig 11816 bp, 7 predicted proteins | sample IncBWH2MmetaG_FD_160574 | JGI IMG/M metagenome (GOLD analysis project Ga0210384, IMG submission 160574) | Forest soil microbial communities from Barre Woods Harvard Forest LTER site, Petersham, Massachusetts, United States - Inc-BW-H-2-M | ecosystem: Environmental > Terrestrial > Soil >...
AACGCGACAGGCATGCCCGTAACCGCGGTGACGCGTAACGGATCGTCTCTCAAATTCGAGATGAAGCAGCTTGGCGGTGTCTTTGACGGCAAGATCAGTGAGATTCACACAACCATCGCGGGCACATGGTCTCAGCGTGGCAACACTATTCCTCTCGTGCTCAAGCTCGTTAAGGATAAAGCCGAACTCGAGCGACGTCGTCCGCAAAATCCCGCGCGGCCGTATCCCTATCAGGAAGTGGAGGTGGCCTACGACAACAAGCTCCAGGGCAATAGGCTCGCGGGTACGTTGACGATTCCCTCGGGCAAGGGGCCGTTTCCAGCCGTCCTGTTGATAACCGGTTCTGGTCCGCAGGACCGAGACGAGAGCCTGATGGGCCACAAGCCATTCCTTGTGCTGTCGGACTGGCTGACTCGCAAGGGAATTGTCGTGCTGCGCGTGGACGATCGGGGCGTCGGCAAGTCTACCGGAGATTTCGCGGCAGCAACGACGGCCGATTTTGCGACGGATGCCGAAGCGGGAGTTGCCTTTCTTAAGACACGTTCCGAGGTTGATCTCCAGAAGATCGGACTCATTGGCCACAGCGAAGGCGGAATTATCGCGCCGATGGTTGCCGCGCGTAGTCGCGACGTGGGCTTCATCGTGATCATGGCTGGCTCGGGCGTGCCGGGAGACCAGATCCTCGTTGAGCAATCCCTGCTGATATCGGAAGCCGGGGGAGCGGGCAAGGATAAGGCCGAGAATTACGCTGCCAAAGAACGGGAATTGCTGGCATTGGTGATGAAGGAAACGGATGAAGAAGTCCTCAAAAAAGAACTGCGTGAGAAACTTGCAGACGAGCTGAAGGAACCCCAGCTTGGTGCTCAGATAAAGGCCATCACGTCACCGTGGTTCCGGTACTTCCTGGCTTACGACCCGGCGACTGCCCTGCGGCACGTGACTTGCCCTGTGCTGGCACTCAGCGGCGAGAAGGACCTACAGGTCCCTCCCGGGCAAAACCTGCCTGCCATCCGGAAAGCGCTGGTGGACGGAGGAAACAAGTATTTCGAGGTTGATGAACTGCCCGGCTTGAACCATCTTTTCCAGACGGCAAAGACTGGTGCGCCAAGCGAGTATTCGACCATTGAAGAGACGATATCTCCTCTTGCGCTGGAAAAAATCAGTAGCTGGATCCTTAAGCTCGCCAACGCCTAACAACGCATCACTGGTAAATGTGAATCCGCGAAACGAGCCAGACCCGTTCGAGGAAGTGTGATTCCGCTGAATGCTGCTCGCCCCCCATCTCCTAAAACGTCGCTTGGCCGCGAGGTCGGTCAGCCACTCGAGAAATAGGTCTTTACGTTATCTTGATTGGCCCCCGTGATTTTCTCTGTCATAGAAATGTAATAGTAATTGTGACAAATCGCAGCAAAACCCTTGCTTAAAGGTGAAGAAAAAAGAGTAAGTAGTTTGTTGCCGTTAATCACAAGTTGCTGATTTTCCCTCGCTTTACGGTCGCTCCGGCAAGTTCTGATTAAAGTGGACAACTGACTTCTAAGCAGAGGGTCGCCAGTTCGAGTCTGGCCGGGCGCGCCATCTCATTGAATTAAAAAGAGTAAGAAGAATTGCTCTTCACCTTGAACCTTTGCTTTCCAGGCAGATAGTCTCCTATCTGAGCTACCCGCCCACGCGAAATAACCGTGGGATTCTCAAGCATGTACAGTCACTACTCATCACCCCTCAGCATCGTTTGCCGGTCCATTCGGTCCAACAATGGCTCGAATCACACAAATTGCAGCTGTCTCCTGTCAGCCAACGATCTCTCCATATATAAAGGTGGATGAGAAGCAGATTGCGCATCGCAGGATGGTAGCAGGGCCAGGAATCCGAGGAATCATCGCAAAATAAAATTAGCTTCACTCCTGCCCTATTTCCGAGGCAGGGATTTTCCACCTTATTGACTGGTCCGAATTTTTGGGAGCACTCCATCGAGGCAACACCGTGAATGTGTATTTGGGCCTTGCTTGCGTTTTCTAGCGCTGATCGCATTCTATGAATCCGGTCGAATCAATTCGACCACCAGGGGTCAGGCTCGCTGCGCGTGTCTGGCCCGTAACGGGCACTTGTACGAGTACCCCCACTATACATCCATGTGGAATTTACTTCCGGGTTGCCGTAAGTCGTCCAGGATCGACGCAATCGCTGAGATCAGTGCCTACAAGCCGACTTTTGTAGGTACCGACGGCATTCATCGGCCGACTCGCGCTGCATCGGTATGAGGTACCGAAGCCGACAAGTGAAGCCTCCGTCGCAAATGGAATTTTAGGAGGTCAGCTGAGTTTAAGATTCCGCCGGGAAGTGCGACTTGCGGCTAATTGTATTTTTGCCAGTTGGTCCACCATTGGGCCAGAGAAAGACGAGGAAAGGCATCTGGGGGCCGGTTGGCAAAGCTTTCGAGGTTATGCAAGGTCACCTGTTTTTCGCCGGATAGGGAGGCGGTTATTTGTGAGCTTACGGAATCCAATGCGGTGCGTGGAAGGCCGGGGAAGCGGAGCTGAATCTGCTCAAGGATGGCGGGATCCGGTTTTTCGTAAAGATTTGACAATTCCGAGCGAATGCGGGCGAGCTTTGCGGCATCGTCCTGAGAAGGGTCAGCGAGGATGTTGTCCATCAGTGCGTGCAGGCGCCTGCGCTGAAACTCGTTTGTGATTTGAGGAACGGCCAGGGTCGCGGCGGCAGTCGCGTCACCTTCAAAGGAGCCATCGGCGAACAAGGCGGCTGTGAGGACGAAGGCGCATGGAGATTGATCAACCGCGGAGGCTGAAGTGTCGCAGAAAAGGCGGAATTCATGGATTTCGTTGGGGCAATCAGGGAGCCACGATAACTGAATTCCGAGGAAGTACTGTTGTGATCAAGCGTGGTTTCGACGACAAAGGCGCTTACGGCGCGCGATGAAAGGTTATGGAGAGCGATTGTGTAGCCCTGGCGATCCTGGCCAAGGATTCTGGATTGGATGGAGGGAACCTCGTTGATGGTTGGCAGACCGATTGAAGTCGGAAGTTGCGCGTTGACAATCTTGATGGTCCACGGCTGCAAACCGAATTGTTCCATCTCTTGCAAGACGACGGACTCGTTCGGATGTAGCGAGTAGGTACCGATGTCCTGCTTCGGATGGTCCGCTGCCATCGGATCCGAACCGGCATTGTTGTCAAAGGCTCCGAAAACTACAGAGGCGGTGAAGGCCACTGCGTCGCCAGCCACGTGGTAGGCGAGCATGAAGGCGGAGGCCAGGTTTTTGTTTGCGTCCGCGGTAGTGCGCCCAGACCGGAGATGAAGATACGGGCTGGGGACGATCGAGAGCGACTCACCCCTGACAAGTTCTCCTTGCGGGACGAGCTCATAATGAAGCGGAGGTCCAGCCTCGCTTATTTCTAGGGCAAATTTGGGCTGCTGCGTTGGAGTTTGCGCATACAGCATTGTGGCGGGGCAAAAGAGAAGAATCAATCGGATGACAGTTCGCATCGGCCGATCCCTCCGAGACGGCTCCGTCTCCCGCTTGCGCCAGAGGAGCGACACCGCTGCGAGTGGAAAGTATATTGTTTAACATTGTAATTCACCAATGTGAAGTCCTACTTTACTTCTCCTATTTCGTACCCGTCCGGTGGACACATGCGTCGAGGTGACGACCCCCACTTACCGGGCACTTGAAAACTAGCAGCAAAATGGCGCTATGATTTCTGGCAGACTGGTAGCAAATCAGTTGTGCGGGGAGGGCCGTGTGGTTGGTTGGGTTCTTTCGATTCTCATAGGCATGGCTGGCTTGCTGCCCCAGTCAGCACAAACTCCAAAAACCGCGAGCTTCTTGCCGTCTGTGTCCATTTCACTTCCTTCGGACATCCTCTCGGAGACGGTTCAGATTTCATATTTTTTGGTTAGCCCCTTCGGAGGTTATGGCGGCTACGCGGCCCAGCGAACTGGTGCGCATTCTTACGAGATTCCCACCACGGTGGATGGCAAGGCGGCAACTGAAATTCGGATGATTGTCTACGCCTCGGGTTGCGAAATTCAACAGTTTGTTCTCCCCTTGGCGGAACATTCGAGAGTCAGCCAGGAGTTCCAATGTCAACGCGTCAAGACCGTTGAGCTTTCGGGAAAAATAGTGCCAAGTGCGTTGGTAAGAGATAACAATGCCGAATTGGTTGTCAGCTACATGGCTTTTTGGGCGCATGGCTTCTACGGCATTTCCGATGGGTTTGTTACTGAGTTTCACCTCGCAGCTGTCTCTCCGGACTCGGACGGTATGTTTCAAGTCGACGTGCCGTATTTCACCGCCGACGTTGAGGCTTCTTCTTCACAACAAAGAGCGAGCTTTTGGCTCATGTTGCGCGATTCCAAAACTTGGAACCACATCGCATCTAATCTGGAACCTGAAAAGCAGGAGCTTAGGCTCAAAGAGCATGGCCTGCGAATCCGGTCGCACTATCCCGACGACCTCATCTTTACGGCTGAGCCTTTCGTGCAACTAAGCACCATCAAAGGCAAAGTTTTCCGCTCAGATTCAGGAGAGGCGATTTCGAATATCTACATCCTGCTCACAAGCGAAAAGGACGAGGCGACGCATTTTGATACCAGAGCCGATGAAAAGGGCGAATATCTGTTTGGAGGCATTCCGGCTGGAAATTACACGATGTCTATCTATGCATGGTTTCCAAAAAGGAGTGAAGTTCCCTGCCAGAATCCCCTCGAACAAAAGACGGCGGACGGTGGCGACATCACGGTCGAATGGCAGTGGAAGAGTCAGGCATTCATGGAAATCGTCACACTCAAGCACTTTTCCATCGAATTAGACCGGGAAAATGTCAAAGACTTCGATTTGGTGGGCAGGTAAAAGACGACAAATGGTAAACAGCGTTCACGTCAATTTGAATCGCGAAAGCCACCTAGCTCCCGGACTTAACTCCGCTGCTCTTTCAAAAGTCATTTCAGTCCATCTTCGGTCCACTTCAAGAGCGAGATAAATGACGCGTTCCCCTGTAAGCGACACCAGAAGCGGCACTTAGAGTTTGTACTGCGTACCTTGTAAGCAGAATGCCGCAGGTTCGAGTCCTGCTGGGCGCGCCATCTCATTGAATTAACAAGATTAAAAAGAATGTGTCTTCACCTTAGCGTCGAATGGATCAGTCATTTCCATGGTGCGCAAGGACCCCCCGCGACGTCAGGCCTGCGAGCAACCATCGCTGGCAAGCGCCGCATCAATGATGGAAGAACGCGTGTGTGGTAATTTCAGAATATATTTGATTGAAGCGCCTTGAGTTGCTGAGGCGTTGCCTCGATTGGACCTAGCCAAACGGAACCTCTAGGGGCTTACAGGCGCGGGGGCGGTGTTCCATGCGAGGAGATTCCGTACTTCTAAGCGCGGTGCTAACCTCTGCCATTCCTCTATTGCTTTCCGGCTGCGGCGGGAATTCCATGACCTCTACTACACCTCCTCCGCAGACAGTACAGCCAACTATCGCCGCTATTTCTCCCACCAATGTGCCGGCGGGCAGCGGGAATTTCATCTTGACCATCATGGGCACCGGTCTGGGAATGACGTCCCAAGTGAAATTTGGCAGAGCGGTTCTTATGCCGAGTTCAGCGACGCCCACGAACTGTCCGGCGGGCGGCTTTTGCGTGGCCCTGGCGGTGAATGTTCCGACGCAAGATGTGGCCAGCGCCACGACCATTACGGTTTCGGTCGCAAACGCTTCGCTGGCTTCGAACGCAGTTGCCTTTGCAGTGACGCCGCAATCCGGAAGTGTCACTGGGGCGCCGCAACTGCTCTTAGTCTCCCCGATGGTGGCTCCGGCCGGCGGGGCATCGTTCGAATTGGTGGTTGAGGCTCAAAACGTAGCTCAGGGACGCCGCGGTGAACTTTGGTTCACTCTCGCTTTCACCCACATCGTCCGGGGTGACGTTTTATCCCTCATCGGCTGCCCTTTGGACGCTCGGGGTTCAAGTGCCTGCATCTGCGCTGACGGCATCGGGAGCGGTTTCAGTCTCGGTAACGAACCCGGGATCGTCCGGAGGCACATCGAATCAAGAGAATTTTTTCATCGTCAATAAGGGCAGCTTTCCTATCGAGGAGTCTGTGAACAACGCAACTCCGCCCGTGCCGGGCAATGCGCCAAGCACTCATTCTTCGGCAGCTATTGATGGATTTCTTGTGGCTTTTGATTCGACAGCAACTAATCTCGTGGCTGGAGCGACGAGCGGGCTTTGGCAAATCTATTTGAGACAAAACTGCCCTGCTGCAGCCCCGAACTGCACGCCACAAACGATACTCGTTTCCGTTGCGCCGGACGGTTCGCCCGGCGCGGGCGGCGCCAAGGGCAGCGACAAGCCGGCGATCTCACCGGAAGGCCGTTTTGTTGTGTTTGAGTCCGACGACACGAATCTGGTACCGGGCGTTACCCAGGCTGTCGAGCAGATTTATCTGCGGGACACCTGTGAGAGCATTTTGGGTCCGGTTCAAAACTGCACGCCCCAGACGGTTCTCGTGTCCGCATCTGCTTCGGGGGCTCCGGGTAACGCGCCCAGCTCGAATCCCATGGCTGGGGCTTTCGGGCTGTTCGTGGCATTCCAATCCTCGGCAACGAATTTGGTCAGCCAGTCCGTTCCTTTGGGGGTACAACAGATTTATCTTTGGCGTGGATGTAATACCTTGCTGGGCGCACTGCCGGATTGCTCACCGGGCATAGCTTTGGAATCCGTTGATGCCAGCGGAAACGCTGGGGACAAAGATTCCACAAACCCCTCGCTGGACGCGGGGCTCGTCGTTGCCTTCCAATCTCTGGCCGACAACATCGTTGCCAATACGCCAGGGAACGGATTTCAACAAATTTATCTGCGCAACACCTGCCTAGCGCTGGCATCCCCTCTTCCGGGTGACATATGCGGGAATAAAGCTCTGGCCGTTTCCGTGGATGCAAGCGGGCACCTAGGTACCGGCGACAGCGTGACGCCCGCGGTGGGGTTGTTTGGAATCACGACCGTGTTTGCGACACGCGCGTCCAATCTTCTCCCGGCGGGCACCGCCAATGAGCAAATCGTCGCGTTCAACACCTGCTTCGCTGTTCCGCCGATCCCTTGCGTCGCAACGCCGAGTGGTGGAGTGATCTCCGTGGATCAGAACCGCATGCCGGGGCCGGGCGACAGCTTCCACCCCACACTGAGAGCAGGGGCTTTTACCGGTAACGTGGCCTTCACTTCGCAGGCGAGCTTGACTTCCGGCGTTGCGGGCCAGCAGGTCTATGCCGTGACGGCTTGCTTGCCTTGTGCGCGACCTGAGCCTACCTTTACGGTTCCGGTGCTCGTCTCTGCCGATTCCAGCGGCCATCCCATCGGCAGCGATAACGCCGCGGTGGATCTCACCGGCCAATTCGCAACGTTCTCCAGTCTTGGACCTGGTTCCTCTTCTGGTCCAACGCAAATCTTTCTGACTGCGCCATTCTTCTGAGGATCCGGGATTAAAGACCATGCCTGTCCCCTCAGCCCTGACTGGGACTTTCAATTCTCAGCCGAATTCATGTTAAGGGACTAAATCGCCGTAAATCTGTCAGACGACCAGACTCTTACCGCCAACTCCCGATTAGTGGCGTACTCGGACATGTGCCCGTCACTGGCCAGAGACGGCGTCCATGTAGCTTGCACTTTTGGTGACCCAAGGGTGCCCAAATAATTTGTGCCATCTTAGGGGTTCACCCCAGTCATTTCAGTCCAACTTCGGTCCAGTTCAAGAGCGAAATAAGTGGCGCGTTCCCCTGTAAGCGACACCAGAAGCAGCACTTAGAGTTTTGTACTGCGTACCTTCGGAAGCAATCTCGCAGAGAGAAAAGCAAAGTGAACATGGTTTGGAAAGATCAACGGTCGCGGCTCCATAAATGCAACGATTTCAATGCGTACGGCCTTTTTTAGTACGGACAGGGCGTTGACACGAGAAAATCGGCAGGAGCAGAATGGCGGTCTACCCTCGTCGCCCAACCTTTTTGCGGAGGAGCTCTCATGACCAGGATTCTGATGCTCACCATGTTCGTTCTCGTAGCTTTTCTCATTGGGGTACCCGCCTCTGCCCAAGAAACCGATTTGGAAGGCAGCAAGGATCACCCCCTGATCTCGCGATACCCGGGCTCATTCATCACTGAGTACAAGCAGGAAGATTTCGACGAATTTGAACTTCCACTCGGCCAGTTAAAGGACGGCAAGGGAGTAAAGAGTCAGCACCTGGAAGGAAAGATCACGCACATCCTGTATCAAAATCCGGAAGGACGTTCGGTGCTGGAGATTTATCGTAACTTTGAAGGCGCGCTCCGCAATGTCGGCTTGCAGGTTTTGTACAGTTGCGCAAGCGCCGCGCAATGTGGGAGCGGAGAGTTCACCGGATTTGCTGGACAACCGGCCCAATGGTGGAATGACAGCGATCCTGTCCGCTATCTCTCGGCCAAGCTCTCGCGGCCGCAAGGGGACGTCTTTGTGAGCATCCATGTGCAGCCAGGGCAGTACGGCACATGGCTCAATGTGATCGAGACGAAACCCATGGAGGCCGGACTCGTGACGATAAATGCCGCTTCCTTGGCCGACGACATCTCGCGCAGTGGGCACGTGTCGGTTTACGGCATCTACTTCGATACGGGCAAGGCCGACGTGAAACCGGAGTCCGACGCCGCGATCAAGGAAATCGCCAAGCTATTACAACAAAACGCGAGCCTCAAGCTTCACGTGGTGGGCCACACGGATAATACCGGTGACCTGGTTAGCAACATGGACCTCTCAAAGCGCCGGGCGGACGCGGTGGCCAAAGTGCTCACTGGCAAATACACCGTGGCCGCCGCTCGGCTGCACGCCGACGGTGTCGGCCCCCTGTCGCCGCTGGCCTCGAACAAGACCGAGGAGGGCCGGGCCAAGAACCGCCGCGTGGAACTGGTGGAGCAGTGAGCCCTTGAGGTCCTCCACGAGGACACCAAGCCACAAGGTGGAGGGCCTATGGGCTCAGTTCGTGCTCCGGCTTCCTCGAACCCCGTTTATGGATCGTCTGCGAGTAGGCGACCATCCGCGCGAAAACGGTCAGTGCGCCGCCCAGCATTTTCTCAGGCGGGTGAGTCTGCTAAGGGCGAAGAGTTTCTACTCGTGTTGGAGCTCTTTCGCGGGTTAGAGTGCCTCTATGTTGCGCCGGCTAAAACGCGTGGTTCTTGCACTGCTGTGCTTGGCGGTCCTGACCGCAGCCGCCATGGCTCTCCTGATTTCGACTACAAAACTCGCAGGAGAGGAGAAGACTCCTGCCGGAGCTCGTCGGAACACCAGTTTGTACATAAAGATGCGGGATGGAGTGCCTATCGCCGCAGATATTTGGCTCCCGAGAGATTACCAATCGGGTCAGCGATTGCCGGTCTTGCTGCGGACGACGCGGTACGGACGAGACGGGCAATTCGGCTGGGGATTTCGCCTGTTTGTAGCTCTGAAACAGACTGACCCCCATGGTCCCGGCGACGTGCAGACGGACTATCTGAACGGCCGCCATTTTGTTGTTGTGGTGGCGGATGCGCGCGGAACGGGTGCCAGTGGAGGGCATCGCGAAATCGAGTTTTCACGCGAAGAGATTTCCGACTTGGGTGAACTTGCGACCTGGGCCGCTCAACAGTCTTGGTCGAACGGCCGCGTTGGAACGTTTGGCAGCTCCTACGAAGGAACCGCGGCAGAGCTCGCAGCTGCCTCGCATGCGCCCGCAGTCAAAGCCGTCGCTGGAGCTTCGAGTCAATTCGACACGGGGATGCAGATATTCCCTGGTGGAATTTACAACAAGAGTATGGTGCGCGCATGGAGCGACCTGATCAGAAAATTGGACGGCGATGGAGATGTGTGCGTAGCTGGGGACTTGAGCGGCTTGCGCTGCTGGTGGGCGGGACGCATGGTGCGCGGCGTAAAACGAGTTGACGACGATCACGATGGAAAGCAGCTTGCCGCCATGCTCGTTCAGCGGCATAACAAATATCCCAACGAACTGCTATCTCAGACAGAATTCCGGGACGACCTCATCTCAATGCCAGATGGTTCCTCCTATACACTTTCCGAGATAAGCCCGGCCGGACATCGCGCCGAAATTGAACAATCTCACGTGGCGATGCAGATCTGGTGTGGTTGGGCGGATGGAACGAGTTGCGAGGGAGCGCTGTCGCGTTATTTGACCTTCAAGAATCCGCAGCAAGTGATCATGGGCTCCTTTTCCCACACATTGGAATTCAACATCGACCCTTTTGAAACGAAGAACCGACGTTCTCTCCCTCAGCCTTCAGTGCAAGAGCAGAATCGAATGATGGCGGATTTCTTCGATCCCCTCCTCCGCGGTGACGCCGAGCCAGGCGAAAACCGCATACGCTATTTCACAATGGGTGCACGGCAGTGGCGCGAAACGCAGATCTGGCCGCCGCCAGGATTTGATTCTCGAACCAAATTCTATTTTGCCGGAGAACACGCGCTCAATACGGTTTCCTCAGTGGTTTCCTCTGCTTCGGACAGCTACGCTGTGAATTTCAAGGCATCCACTGGAGAGGACAATCGCTGGTCCGCGGTGATGGGCCGTGATGTTTTCCATCCTGACCGGTCGGCTCAGGACGCCATGCTTCTCGTCTATACCGGCTCTCCACTCTCAACCGATATGGAGATCTCAGGCTCACCTCTTGTGGTGCTCGCAGTTTCTTCCACGGCGGCGGATGGTGCCTTCATCGCTTATTTGGAAGACGTTGCTCCCGACGGGCAAGTGACTCTCCTCGATGAAGGAGAATTGCGTGCAGTCTGCCGCAAACAACCCGACGCTAGCAAACTCCTCTACACCCAAGTGGCTGCGGCCACGAGCAGTTCCCGGAACGATGCGTTACCTCTTATCCCAGGGAAACCCGCTGAATTGAGTTTCTCAATGTGGCCCACATCAGTCCTGCTTCGCAAGGGTCATCGCATTCGTATCGCTCTTGCGGGTGCGGATGCCAATTCTTTCGCGCGTTATCCCCTAACCGGCGATGTCACTTGGACTGTTTATCGAGAGTCCAGCCGAACTTCCTATTTGGAGTTGCCACTTCGCACGAAATAGAAGTCAGTCGCGATGATTATCGCTGCCGGAGGTTATTGCGGGCCAGAAGTCCCGTTCGAGGAAGTGTGATTCCGCTGAGTGCTGCTCGCGCTCCGACCTCCCAGAAAGGCGCTCGGAGCGTGAGGCCGGTCAGTCGCTCTACAAATAGGCCAGAATGGATTCTGTGCAACATTTTGCTTGGCGCCACGATTTTCTCTGTCATAAAAATGTAATACTAAATGTGACAAATCGCGGCAAAACGCCTTAAATTAAAGCTGATGAAAAAGGAGTAAGTAGTTTGTCACCATTGATCACAAGTTGCTGATTTTCCCTCGCTTTACGGTCGCTCCGGCAAGTTCTGATTAAAGTGGACTTCTAAGCAAGATGTCGTGGGTTCGAGTCCCACCGGGCGCGCCACCGTTTTGGAACTCATTGAAGCAGTAAGATTTGGATAAAACTCCGTTCACCCCGACCATCTGCTTTTTTGACAGATGGTCGGAGATGGCGGGACTATGGCGTTTTTTCCTCTTCCTTCTATCGTGACAGCCCTAGAATAGTTCTTTGACACTCTTCCGGTTATTAAGAGCATGGTAAAATAACTGTTCAGTTAGAATTAAGCACGAACAAATCGTGAATGCGGCTGGAACCGGGCTTGCGTGTCTGCTGTGCGATGGCAGCGTGTCAGTTCGCATTGGCACTGGCGCCCAGCCGACGTAAGGTTTCATTGCAATGCGCCAGT
>Ga0210384_10007125_pt1 | contig 11814 bp, 13 predicted proteins | sample IncBWH2MmetaG_FD_160574 | JGI IMG/M metagenome (GOLD analysis project Ga0210384, IMG submission 160574) | Forest soil microbial communities from Barre Woods Harvard Forest LTER site, Petersham, Massachusetts, United States - Inc-BW-H-2-M | ecosystem: Environmental > Terrestrial > Soil >...
TGCTGCCGAAGGCGATGGCCCGGGGCGGAGCGCACGGTTGTGGCGAGCGTGGGCGGTGACGGCAGCCACTGTGGTGGTCTTGGCTGCGCTGGCCACGGGCCTGACACTTCGCTGGAGAGCGGCTCGGAGCGTGCCAGCGACGGAACTGGCGGCGGCGCAAAAACTGGCGGAGTGGCAGGCGCCCAGCGACGTGCTGCTGCAAAGTCCGGGGCGCGGCATTTTGGAAAGTACGCCGAGACTCGGCGAATCGTACCTGCAGCTTCCCGCCAAAGAGGGACAAGGAGGAGTGAAATGAAAGCCAGATTTCTATGCGCTTGTGCGCTGTTGTTGTTGGCCGCAGGAGGCTTGCGCGGGCAGCAGCCGGATCAGGATCCCATCGGGCAAAGCTTTTTTGCGCCAGAGCTGGTGATCCAGCATCAGGAGGCTATCGGACTGAACGAAGAGCAAAAGACGTTTTTCAAAACGGAGATTCGCGGGGCGCAAGTGAAGTTTACGGACTTGCAGTGGAAACTGCAGGACGAAATGGAAAAACTTGTCACGTTGGTGAAGCAGCCAAAGGTGGACGAGAAAGAATCCTTGGCGCAACTGGAAAAAGTGCTGGCGCTCGAGCGCGAAATCAAGCGGGCGCAAGTGACGCTGCTGGTGCGCATCAAGAACAAGCTGACGGCGGAGCAGCAAGCGAAGCTCGCTGAGATTCGTGGCAAGTCCGGGAACAAGTGAAAGGCCGGCGGAGCCATTTTTCTGCCCAGCTCTGCGAGTGCCGTTCTATTTCTTGGCGCGATCCTTCAGTAGATTTTTGAGCTCGCTCATGAATTCCTGGACGTCCTTAAAATCCATATAGACGCTGGCGAAGCGCACGTACGCGACTTTGTCGAGCTTCTTGAGGCGGTGCATGATCATTTCGCCGATTTCGGTGGTGGTGAGTTCGCGCTCGGTGGCTTCGTGGACCACCCCTTCGATTTCTTCCACGATGGCTTCGAGCTTGGGCGTGGGCACCGGGCGCTTCTCGCATGCCTTCAATAATCCCTGCAGAATTTTCTGGCGCTCGAAACGCTCGCGCCGCCCGTCTTTCTTGGCGACCATGTACGGGATTTCGTCGATGCGCTCGTAGGTGGTGAAGCGGCGGCCGCACTTGAGGCATTCGCGGCGGCGGCGAATGGTGTCGCCGGTTCTTCCCTCGCGGGAATCGATCACTTTGTCATCCACAGTGGCGCAAAAAGGACACTTCACGCAGATTCTCCTGAACGCTTTCCGGGGCGCTTCAGCGCCTCGAGTTCTTCTTTTTTCTCCTGCTTGGCCAGTTCCTTTAATTGGCCGAGCGATAATCCCTGATGAATCAGAAGCGGTGCGCCGACTAACGCGCACGCGGCGAAAGTGATGAGCCAGAGTACGATGGCAGCCGCGGTGGCAAGCTCCGGTTCTACCCCAAAAACCTTTGTGAACACAAGAATGGAAGCCAACTGCGAACCGCCACCGATGCCGGGCAACTGCACCACGGAACCGACCAGCGTAAAGGCCATAACTAGCATGGCGTCGCCGAGACTCAGCTCGGCCAAGCGCCCGCCGAAGGCGTGCGCCACCCACAGATAGACGAGCAAGACGAGAAACCAGTGTAAACCGGAATAGACCGTGGCCAGCGCCAGGTCGCCCCAGGTGCGCACGGTCTGCACGCCACGGGCGAAACCGAGGACGATGCGGGCCACACGAGTCTTCCAATTTTGCGCGGAAAGCCATGGGCCTAGATTTCCCTCGAGCATGGCGGTGCCGCGGACGCGCAGAAAAACCAGAAAAGCAACGGCGCCGAAAACCACGACGCCCAAAAACACGCCGGCAGCTTGAAACGCGGGTACGAACTTCGCGGCCGTTTCGTCCACGCCGTGGCGGGATTCGATGAGCAGCAAACCCAGTGCAGCAACCACCAAAGTGCTGGCGGTATCGAGGATGCGCTCGACGAGGTAGATGCCGAAAAGGTCGGCTATCGGCAGCTTTTCTTTTCGCGAGAGCAGCAGGACGCGAACAGGTTCGCCGGGGCGGCCAAGCAAAAAGACGGCCGCGAACCCCGCCAGCGTCATGGCATAGATTTGCCAGAAGCGCGAAGGACCGAGATTGCGCTGCAGGACTTGCCAGCGCAGGGCGCGGATGGCGTAGCAGGCGTAGATAGCGACAACCGATAGTGCCAGGAGGAGAGGATTGGTTCTGCGCACCGCTCTCAGCAAGTTGACGAAGAAATCTCCGGAGTGCATCAGGCTGCTGGAGCGATAGAGAAGAAAGGCTAGCGCTGCCACGGCCAGCAGGATGAAGATCAGTTTCCGGGATTTCTGCATGAGCCCTGTCAGCCTACTGGCCGCGGGAAGCAGCGTCAAGGCGAAGGGCCCAAGCGAATGGGCACCAGACAAAAGGATTAAGGTTTTGCCAGATTATCGCGGAAGGCGGGCCGCGCGGCTACTTGCGGCGATGGGTGTGTGGCGGGAGAAGCGCAACAAGTGCGGTGCCTTTGACGAAGTAGACTTCGCCGTGAGGTCCGGCGGCGACGGGCGTAGGCAGGTAGTTGCGAAAATTGTTGGCCTGCGCGAAATACCAGCGAATTTCGCCCTTCGCGTCGTAAGCGCAGATGTCGGCGCCTTCGCTGCAACCTCCGAGTAGCGTTCCGTCGGGCAGCGCGACGGGCAGCGCGTTGATGGGCGTTTCGAGGCTCCAAACCGGTTGCCCTTTTGCATCGAGTAAGTCCATCACTCCGCCTGCTACGATGATGCCCTGGCGTGCAAAAAGCACACCGGCGACTCGCGGGCCTTGCGCGAATTGCCAGAGGAGCTTGCCGTCGTCGCTGACGGCGAAGAGCGCGTTGTCCTGGCCGTAGGAGCCCATGGCGACGCGGCCGATGAAAAACATCGCGCCGTCGTGCGTGCCAGCGGGTTTGGCGTTAGTGGCGAGGCCGAGCAAGAGTTCGAGCTCCTGGCCGTCTGCTGAAATGCGATGCAAACCTTTTTCGCTGGAAACAAAAAGCTGGCCCTTCGAGGAAAACGCCGGGCAACTGACCGGCACGCGGTCCTTCATGCGCCTTTGCCATTTCAGCGTGCCGTCCGGGTGAAACGCATACAGATACGCTCCGCCGGAGTACAGCGTGCCGTCAGGCCCGAGAGCGATGCAGGTCGTGAAGGGTTTGATTTGATCGAGCTGCGTGAGGACGACGTAGCTCCAGAGTTGCCGGCCGTCGGGCGCGATCGCCGTGATGCGATCGGTGAGAAACACGTAGGCGGTCCCGTTCGGAGCGAAAAGCGGAGCGGCGTAGCCGGCCCACACGCGATAAGTCTGTTGCCAAAGCAGCGTGCCTTTGGCGTCGTAGACTTGCAGCTTGCTGCCACCGCCAGGTCCCTGGCTTTCGAGGACGTAAAGATTGCCGTTGGGCGCAACGGACAGGAAAGAGTTGGTCATTTCCAGATCGTGCTTCCAAAGTTGCTCAGGTTGATCGGGCGCAGCACCGGCCGCGGAAACGCGGTGCAAGCAGGGTGCGACCAGAGCAAGAAGCGTGACGGCACGCAGCAAAGCCGTGATGGAGCGCACGAAGATGTCACGTAGCGCATTGGACGCACATTTTTGCTTCATGGTGGCAGTGTAAGCGAGCGGAGCCGTAGGATGAGGGAAACCGTGCGTTTACGTACATGAAGCGTCACTGGCTGATCACGCTGCTCGCCTCCGCGTCCGCTGCTGCGGCGCCGCTGCTACTGTGGTCCGCCATCAATTTGCTGCGCGTGCGCGCAGCAGGAAATTACGTGACGCCGCCGCTGCTGCACACGTGGCTGTGGCAGATCGTGGGGCTGTTTCCGACACCTTCCGCCATTTCGGGCCTCAGCGTGATTCTTCCGCGCACCTCCGGTTACGGAGGGTACGCGGCGATTATCCCGCTGGTGGTCACGCTGCAATTGATCGCTGCGGCGTGCAGCGCAGCGCTGGCGTACGGGTTGTGGCGGCAACTGCCGTGGGCGCGGCCGGCCCTGATGATCGTCTGCGTGCTCGAAATCGTGGTGCAGATCGGCATCATCTATCGCTATCCGCCCTACGGAAGGACTGCCGTTGTTTCGATTCTCGATTTTTTGCGATGGATTGGGCCGTTCCTGCAAACCCATGGCGGAAGACTGGCGACGATCGGGGTCTCCGCGTTCTGCCTGCGTTTCCTGATTCGCTATGGACTCGGCGAAGCACAGGCGGGCGCTGCTTCCGAAGAAAGGGTGGAAAGCGCTGCGGTGTCCGAGAAAGCCGTGGCCGCGAGCCGCGTGGCGTGGCTTTCGGCTTTGGCGATTCCGGCGCTGACGATTGTGCTGGTCCTGGTGGCGCTCAGCACGGAGAGCGTACGTCTGAAGGACTTTCTCGTGCTGCTCTGTTGGCTCGCGTTGCTTTTCGTGCCGTACGGAATCGTCGCGTGGCGATTGTGGCGGGGGCCGGAGCGCTTTGGGCTGGGGTTTGCCTCGGGTCTCGGACTGGTGACTGTCGGAGCCTTGATCGCATCCTCTCCCCTGCTCTTTTTTGGCCTGATGATGGGATACGGATGGGGAACACAGAGAGACAAGAGCTCAGCGGTTGTTGCTGGGTTGTTGATCATTGTCATCGCGGTGGTGCACTTGTTCCTTTTTATCGGGGCGGCGCGCGGTTCGATTTTGATTCGCGGCGCGGGGAAAGCATCGCCGACCGCTTGGGGCGCGGGGTTTGCGCTGCCGCTTCTGGTGGTGTTTGTCTTGCCCGGCCTGCTGCAGCAGGGCCGCTACGCTAACCTTTCGGCGAAAAACGGGAATCTGGTGATTTCGCGCGCGGTAACTTACACCGGCAGTTCACCCGAAGACCTAAAGCGACAAAAGGCCGCGAAAACGCTGGTGCGGGCATACGCGCGCTGCGCGTTTGCGTATGAGCGCGCGCATCCGGCGGAGGGATTTCCTCCGGACGCGGCGAAGCTTGGGCCCGGAGGCACGAATTGTCTGGATGCCAACCAAATTACCGCGCGTCTCGATGGATACAAGTTCAGCTACCGGGCGTTTTCGTCGCCGGGCGCCGGTCGGCTCGATGAACTTCGCTCCTTAGCGCTACCGGAGCCCGCGCTGGCCGGGGGCGTAGCGAAGCAGGGCTTTCTGGTGGAGGAGACGGGACAACTGAGGAACGTCTCCATTACCGCGGCGAGCGCCTCGTCAGCCGCGAAAATAGTCTCTCAGTCCTTCAACTACAGCCAGACGCTAGGGCTCCTGCACTTGCTTTCGAGGTGCCTGAACCGCGCGCGCTTTGCCAGCGAGAGCGACGAGTATCCGCAAACGCTCGACAAGGTGTTGGAAGTGGCGGATCCGTCGACGCACGCGAAATGCATAAGCGAATACGATTTGAATGGGCCGGAACCCATCAGCGCTTCGAGTCTTCGCGCCAATCTTTTTATTTCGCGCGGATACGCATTCTCCTATGCGCTCGAGCGCGATGCCGCGGGCCACGCGACGCGTTACGCCCTGGAAGCGCGGCCGGTGCATTACGCCGACGAAGAATTTCGCAGCTACTACGTGAATGCCAGCGGCATTATTCGTTATACGCCACAGGACCGCGCGGGTGCTGGGGGCGACCCGGAGGTTCCTATGTGCGATTTGGCCCACGAGGCTTGCGAGATCGCCCCGGAACTGGTGCCGTAACACCCACGCTATGACGCAATTGCAAAACGTAGCGCCGCGGAAGCGCTCTCCGTATTTGATTTGGGGCATATCCTTCGCAGCGCTGCTGTTGTTGCCGGTGCTGCTGTATTTCGCGCTGCTGCGGCGCCTCACGGAACCTAACCGGCCGCCGGTTAGACCGCCGGCGAGTTCGCTGCATCCCGTCGGAAGCGTGTCGGTGAGTTCAGTGCATACGGGCGAGGTGCTGCCGAACCGCTGTACAGACGGTCGAGCAACCGTCCCTCCCGGCAACCCATCAGCATACGATTCGCCAAAGTACAAATTCATTTATTCCGGATACGTCGATGGTTTTTCCTGGGATAGCGAGAAGACTCAGCTTGAACCGGGCGTCGCGATTCTTGCGTACGACGGAGTGCTGTATGCCTGTGATGCGAACGGGAAGGTGGCCTGGCACACGGCGCTTGACGGAGAGGCACAATCGCTGGCGGTTGGTCCGGGAAACAGCTCTTACGTAATGGTGTTCAGCCCGGAAGCCAGGAGCACCACGTTGCGCAGCTACGCCGCCAACGGCGCACTGGCGTGGAGCACGCCGTCGAACGGCGAGATTCGAGCGGTAGCCAGTGACGGCACGGTGTACGTGCAGCAGCATCAAGGCACTTTGAAGGCTTACAGCGTGAACGGGAGTTTTGCCTGGGTCAGCGATCCGACAACGTCGGATATTTTCGGCCCGGCGATTGGGCCGGACGGCACGTTGTACGTGACCGACTATCACGCGCTGTACGCCCTCAGCCCGCGCGGCATTCTGCTCTGGCAGCAGGCCATCGGCGCGTTAGACCTGCAAATTCATTCCGCGCCGAGCGTGGCCGCCGACGGCACAATTTACTTTGGCGGCTCGACGCTTTTCGCGATGCGCCCCGACGGCACGGTGAAATGGAAGTTCACCCCGCCGGCGCGCGACGCTTATCCCGAGGATCGCGCGACGTACATCTTCCACACGCCGATGATCGCGCAGGACGGCAACGTATACTTCGACATGTACGACGGCCAGGCCTATGCCATCAAGCCTGATGGCGATCTACTGTGGTACTACCAGTGCGACAAGAAATTCTGCGAATTCAGTTCCTTCCAGCTCTGGCGCGGGGGCGCGCTCGCCGGCCAGGATTTCCTGAACAACCGCTGGCTGGTGTTCACTCCCGGCATCACCGGCGGCCTGATGCGCAAGGCCTGGCCCAGCGAGTTTCACGACCGCGGCCACTCGCGGCTGGCCGAGTTGCCGTAACGGGTTCTGGCCGCACTTGACATCTTGATGTCTCCCATGCAAGCATCATGATGTGCGAACCACACTGACGCTCGATGACGATGTTGCCAAACAGTTGCAGCGGGAAATGCGGCGTTCCGGCGCGTCCCTCAAAGCTGCGGTCAATCATTATCTGAGGCTGGGCTTGACTGTGCCCGAAAATCGCCAGCAAAAGCCGTTCACGGTGCAACCGCGGACACTCGGTTTGCCTCCTGGCCTGAGCTACGACAACGTGGAAGATTTGCTGGAAGCACTGGACGGTCCGGCGCACAAGTGATCGTTCTCGACGCCAATATCCTGCTGTACGCTTACGACGCCAGCTCGCAACTACATGAAAAAGCAAGCGCTTGGGTAGAGCAACTGTTCTCGGACGGAACAGCCGTGGGCTTGCCTTGGCAGACTGTGGCGGCGTTCCTTAGGATCACGACCCATCCGCGGCTCCCGGGCAGTAGATTGAGCGCGGAGGAAGCCACGCAGATCGTGGACGCCTGGCTGGGCCAGCCGAATGTGCGCTTGCTGGCTCCAGGTGACCAGCATTGGCCGGTCCTCCGAAAAATGGTCATCGATGGCCAGGCCCGGGGTCCTTTGGTGAGCGACGCGCACTTGGCTGCGTTGACCGCCGAGTACGGTGGCATTTTGCAGACAACAGATCGCGACTTCGCGCGGTTCCCTGGGCTGCGTTGGGCCAATCCACTCGCCTAGCGACAGCTAGCCCCTCCGTTGTAGTGGCGCAGCATGCTGCGCCAGTCATTGGGCCTTTTCCTTGTATTAGAGAAGTGTCTCCCAGTAAGATGCGCCCAGCACGGTCAGGAGTCGGGGCAGCAACTCTAGTCCAGCGATAAGGGAACTTTTTACAGGCATTTTACGTTCCATTGTTTGGCAGGCTGAGATGCAAGCCGTCCAGGGATTGCATCCGTGACCGCCAGCGGCTGCATTCGTGGCAGGGGCCGATGGGCGATCGCACGTAACCTGAGCCGCAGTGGTGCTAGACCGGGTTTCAGGGTTGCTACTTGGAAACCCTGAGCGACTATGGACCACAGAGCGGTTTCGAGGCCATTGAAGAGTTGGAGCAGGATGCCCAACTGGTCCAGCAATGCCTCCAGGGCGACGGTTCGGCCTGGGAGGAACTTGTGCGTCGCCATACGCGCCGCATCTTCAACATTTGCTACCGGTTTACGGGAAACCGCACGGAGTCGGAAGACCTGTCGCAGGACGTCTTCTTGCGGGTGTACCGCACCCTGGGGAGTTACCGCTCGGCGCACGGCGGGTTTGCTACCTGGATGACCAGCGTGACCCGCAATCTTTTGATCGATCACTACCGGCGGTCCAAGCGAGACCGCGCAACGGATTCACTGGACGACAAGATGGCTATCGTGGAAAACAAGGAATCAGCGGGGCGGCGGCCCGATGAGCAAGCGCTCCTCGGCGAGTTGAGCGGCCAGGTGCAAACGGCGCTGACGAAATTGTCGCCGGAGCTCCGCGAAGCGGTCATCTTGCGCGATTTGCAGCAACTTGAATACATCGAAATACAAAGAGTTTTGGCGGTGCCGGAAGGCACCGTAAAATCAAGAATTAACCGCGGGCGTATCGAGCTGGCCCGCGTGTTGCAGCAAATGGGGGTGCGACCGTCATGACACCCGGAATGATTTGGACTTGTGAACAAACCGAAGAACGCCTCAGCGATTATATCGATGACCTGCTGACGGCGGAAGAGCGCGCTGCGTTTGTCGCGCACGTGCCAGCCTGCGAGCGATGCGGCCCGCTGTTTGCCAGCGTGGCGCAGGTGGTGACCAATCTGCATTCCATCGCCGAAGTGGAACCGCCGCCGCGGCTGGTATACGCCATTTTGAACAAAACGCTGGGCCCGCGCGAGACCGTGACCGGATGGCAAGCCATGCTCCGCTGGATGCGCGGATTGGCCACGCTGCGCTTTGCGTATGGCGCGATGTCGGTTGCCGCGACCTTCCTGATTCTGGTCACTGCTTCCGGCTTCAACTGGCGCCATCCGAAGATGGCCGATCTGCAGCCGGCAACAATCTACCGCAACGCAGACACTAAGATGCATCAGGTGTACGCGAAAGGCACCAAATTCGTCAGCGATCTCCGCGTGGTCAACGAGATTCAATCGCGCCTCCACGAAAATGAGCAGGTGCCCGTGAACCAGGAACAGACTTTGCCGCAAGGCACGCCGGGGAAAGATCCCGGCTCGACCGACGGCACCAAGCCCGGTCCCCGTCAACAGAATCGCGCCAATGGCATTTACCGCAATCTCGAAGTTCTGGCGGACGAGATGCCGGTTTTCGCTGGAACGTATGGCGGAAGGAGAACTCGATGAACTGTGCCGTCCATCCGGAGGTGGAGGCCGTTGGTTACTGCCGCAATTGCGGCAAGCCGATGTGTTCGGTGTGCGTGCGGCCGGTGCGCGATGCGTTGTATTGCGAGGATTGCCTGGCACGGCTGATGGGCATTCCGGCGCAGCCACTGCAGGCGGCTACGGCTACGCCGGGATATCAGACAGCGTTTCCCGGTGAAGCGGCTCCCATCGTTCCCGCCATGCCCGGGCCGATTGCGCCTGCGGGCGCTGCGGGCGGAAGCCCGACGATTGCGTTTATCCTGGGATTTTTTCCCGGCCTGGGCGCGGTTTACAACGGCGAGTACAACAAAGCGCTGATCCACATCGTGGTCTTCGCGGCGATGATCGTGGGGCTGAGCAGCGATTTGGATACCGGCGCGACCGTCGCGCTGTCTTTGCTCCTGGCCGGCTTCGTTTTCTACATGGCTTTCGATGCCATGCGCACGGCGCAGGCGCGGCGCACCGGAACCACCACGGTGGACCCGCTGGAATCGTGGAGCAAGGAACGCCCCATCGGCCCGATCATCTTAATCGCGGCGGGCGGATTGCTGCTTCTGAACAACTTCAACTGGTTTCCGTTTTGGCGGCTTTCGCGTATGTGGCCGGTGATCCTGATCATTGTGGGCGTGATCATGTTTCGCAACCGCATGGAGCGGCGCCCGTAGCGCGCTGCAGAAGAAGGAGCAGCAGAGATGAGCGATCGCAATCGCGTCCGGTGTGCTTGCCCGCGATGCACCATTCGCGGCTTGATGTGGCCGGCGGTGATTATCACCGTTGGATTGCTGCTGTTGCTCAGCGAGATGCGCGGCGGTTTCCTGGATTTCTCGAATACCTATCCGGTGATTTTGCTGGTGATTGGCGCCGTGAGTCTGGCCTCCGCGCTCGCGCCCATGAACGGCCACATCGCGCCAGTGCCGCCGCCGGTCGTCCCTCCTGGCGTCCCACCCATTGCGCCGCCGGGAACGCCCGGCGCGAATCCTGCATGGCAGCCGCCGCAGAACAGGCAGGGCCAGTAAACCTCCATGGCGCGACTCCGTCCTCGTAGCGGCAGCACATTTTCCGGACTTCTGTTGGTCATCATCGGCATCCTCCTTCTCGTTCACAATTATCGCGGCGTAGATCTCGGCCGCGTCTTTTTCCATTGGTGGCCGCTGTTCCTGATTGTCTGGGGCCTGGTGAAGCTGTACGAGCGCACCGCGGGCAGCCGCTCGGGCGATCCGGGGACGGCGCGAGTAAGCGCGGGCGAGATTTTTCTGGTGCTGGGTCTACTCGCCCTCGTTGGAATTGTTGTAGGTGTGGATCGCGGCAAAGATTACCTTGGGACACAAGGCGTCGACATCAATATCGGCGACTGGGGCGACGCGCATTCCTTCGATCTGGAAGTCGCTCCCAAAGCGGTGCCGCCCAACGCGCGCATCCTGATTCGCGGAACTCGCGGCGACATTACCGTGCGCACCGCCGAAACGGCGCAAATCCGCGTGTCGGGCGAAGTCAAGGTGCACTCCTGGAGCGAGTCTGACGCCGACAAGCTCGGCAAAAAGATCACCGTCGAGATCGTGCAGAACGGCGACGGTTACGAGATTCGTCCCGCGGGCGTGGCGGACAACAGCTCAAAAGTGGCGGTGGACATGGATATCACCGTGCCCCTGAAGGCCACCGTTGCCATTCGCAACGAAAAAGGCGCTATCAACGTTTCAGGAATGGCCGCGCCGGTTAACATCTCCTCCAAACACGGCGATATCGAAGTGCGCGACACCGCCGGAGACGTCAGCATCGACGCCAGCGGCGGCGACATTACCGTCGCCGACACCAAAGGCGACGTCAAGATTTCCGGGCGCGGCGGCGAAGTCAGGGTCAGCTCCGCCGCCGGCGGCCTGACCCTGAATGGCGAATTCGTCGGCCCGATTCGCACTGATAAAGTCGCCAAGGGCGTGCGCTTCATTTCGCACCGCACCGATTTGACCCTTACGCAACTGACCGGCCACCTCGAAACCGGCTCCGGCAATCTGAGCATCGCCGACGCGGCCGGTAACCTGGCGCTGCGCACCAACAGCTACGACATTTCCATCGAAAATGTGACCGGGAAGCTGAAGATCGAGAATCGCGACGGCGACGTCTCCGTGCGTTTCTCGACTCCGCCAAAGGAAGACATCGAAATCAGCAACGCTTCAGCGCCCATTTCCCTGAGCATGCCGGGCAACTCCAGCTTTGAAATTGTGGCCGACAGCCATTCCAGCGACATCGACACCGAATTCGATTCCAGCACCCTCACTAAGACCAAAACGAAGTCCGGTGATTCCCACCTCGAAGGCAAATACGGCCCCTCGCGCGGCCCGAAAATCACGCTAAAGACCAGCTACGGCGCCATCGCCATTACCAAAACTTCGTAGCCTCAAAGCCCTGCAGAACTCTTCCGGTTTAAACTGGTCTAAGATAAAGTGCATGCGCCTTTCCCGATTCATCAGCCTGCTTGGCTTGGTGCTCCCTGCTATTGCCACCGCGTCCCTAGCTTGGACTTGTCTTGCGCA
>Ga0210384_10007127_pt1 | contig 11812 bp, 5 predicted proteins | sample IncBWH2MmetaG_FD_160574 | JGI IMG/M metagenome (GOLD analysis project Ga0210384, IMG submission 160574) | Forest soil microbial communities from Barre Woods Harvard Forest LTER site, Petersham, Massachusetts, United States - Inc-BW-H-2-M | ecosystem: Environmental > Terrestrial > Soil >...
TGATGTAGAGGCCGCCGAGCGATTCGACGTAGCGGCCGAAGGTGCGCAGCAGCGCCTCCGACTTGTCCCGCTTGGGATCGCCCAGGATGACCGCCTTGCCGCCGCCCAGGTGGAGCCCGGCCGCCGCAGCCTTGTAGGTCATGCCGCGGGAGAGGCGCAGCACGTCGATCAGGGCCTCGTCCATCGTCGCGTAGGGCAGCATGCGCACGCCGCCCAGTCCCGGTCCGAGCACGGTCGAATGCACCGCGATGATGGCCCGCAGGCCGACCTCCGGGCTCGAGCCGAACAGCACCCGCTCGTGCCCCATGTCCGCCATCTGTTCGAAGAGCTCCATCGCGCTAGAGCGCCGCCAAGGCGGCGAGCACCTCGGCGTCGTGGCCGTCGACGTTGACCCGTTTCCAGACCCGGCGCACCTTGCCGGCGCGGTCGATGAGGAAGGTGGAGCGCTGGATGCCCATCGACTTCTTGCCGTACAGGTTCTTCTCGCGCCAGGCGCCGTAGGCGTCGGCGACCCGGTGGCCGGGATCGGCGAGGAGCGGGAAGTTGAGGCCGTGCTTGTCGCGGAACTTGCCGTGGCTGGCGACGTCGTCGGGCGAGACGCCGAGCACGGCGGCGCCGTGGGCGGCCAGCTCGGACTTGCGATCGCGGAAGGCGCAGGCCTCGCGGGTGCATCCCGGGGTGTCGTCCTTCGGGTAGAAGTACAGCACGACCGGCTGGCCGCGCAGGGCGGAGAGCCGGACCTCCTTGCCGTCGTCGGCACGCAGGGTGAAGTCCGGTGCGCTCTGGCCCTCTTCGACCCATTCGGGTTGCTCGGACATGGCAGCTCCTTGCGAGTGCCGGCGCCAGGGATGGCGCGGCGGACGGTCCCGGCAGAGGTTGGCCGGCGGCGCGGGCCGGCCGACCCAGCCCGCCCGCGAGGGCGAGTCTACCTCAGGCGCTCGCGCGAGGTCTGCCGCCGTTCAAGCACAGGGACGTCCATGGTATATTCTACCTTCGGCGTTTAAGAGACATATAGAGATATTGATCATCTTGCAAGAGGTGCTGATGGTCGACAGTCCAGACGCTCGCGTCCCGGATGAGAGATGCCCTGCGGATCCGGTCGTCCGCTCCAAGTTCTCCTCGCAGCTTTACGCTGCGGAGTTCGGGCGATATGAAGGGACCCGCGCCGCCGAGCATCCGGCACACGAGCTCCTCGTCGGGCGCGAGGGCCAACGGGCCCACTTCCTCAACGTCCTGCAAACCTTCGGGCGCAAGGGTGCCATCCTCGTCACCGGGCATCGTGGATCAGGTAAAACCACCTTCGTGCGATTCTGCCTCGACGAGTACACGAACAATGTATTCCGCCGGTTCCTGCGCAGCAACAGCGGGCGTACGTTCCTCTGGGACAGGATAGGACACCTCGTCTTCGGGATCCTCTGGATCCTTGGCACCCTGCTGGTCACCGAGGAGCTGCAGGAGCTCGCACTCCTACCTCATCGTAGCGTCCTCGACTGGTTGCTCGTCTTTCTCTTGTCTCTTCTATGCGGCTATCCCTTGCTTGCCGCCAAGGAGCTCTTCGAGCTTACTCTACGGGTTGACCCACCGCGCTACTCGGAGTCGCCTTCGAGTTCCCGCCTCGTGCCGACCCTGGTTTCTTCCATATGCCTGCTGGCTGCGGGATGGGTGCTCTCGTTCTGGGGTCCGCTCGGTGCACCCGAGCTGGCGCTGAGCGAGCTCTTTGCGGTCGGCGGGTGGATGTACCTCGTGGTGAATCTGCTGTCTTTCAGCGCCAAACCCTTGCCTGATGATCCCGGCTCTCAAGATCCCTCGTATACACTCGCCCGCCAGCCGGAGAGACTGAGAAGCTGGCTTGGCTTGGCGGCGATCTTCACTGCTCTCATATTGATCGTCTTCTTGCCGACCGGCTCGACGAGACTCGAGAGGGGACTGCTAGTCGGTCAGAATCTCGTTCTCGGAATCGTTCTCCTTGCCTTCGGCACCCTGCGCCGCGCCCTGGACCAGATCCACCTGGCCGCCACTCTCGCTTCGCGGGCAGCGCACGTGGGGGCCGATGCGACCTCCAACTCGGTGCTCTTTTCGGCGCAGTGGCACCTCGGCGCTGGCGTGATCCTCGGCGGGACCGGTCTCACCTTGAACCAGGGCGGGCCATTGTCTGCTCATGCCCTCATCTGCGTCATCGCTAGCGCAGTGCTCTTCCTTCTTGGATCGCTGCTGCGTAAGGTTGAGCTCTGGCGTGGCAACAGGCCGCCGGTTTTCCGGTGGCTGCTGGACAAGATCAAGGCTCGTCCCGATCAGAAGGTGACCGCAAGACCGCCGTTCTTGGCCTGGCTGCGGCGCGAGTTCAAGGAGTGGCGCGCCACCGCAAGCTCTGGCCAAGCGCCTCAGGAGCCCTTCAGTCTCCATCCACGTCCCCGTGTGCTATTGATCTTCAAGGCTGTGGTCCTCCTCTGTCTTGGCTTGCAGCTCTCGTATCCTTTGGCTGTGGCGCTGTCGCCCAAGAGGCACGAACAGGAAAAAGCAACGCATGGAGGCCGTGCCGTCCAGACGCTGCAAACCAGGCTTGGCAGCACCGCCGACGAGACGCCTCTCTCGCTCGCGGCACATTGGGCTGCCAAGGGCGAAAGGAGAGGACTCTTCAACACGACTGTACAGACGACCGTTCGTGCGGAGGAGAACCGTTGGCTCCTCGGCGTCGTGCTGCTGGTCTGCTTCTTCGTCTTCGTTGAGTACGAGTGGATCGTTCGCCCCTACGCGCTGGTTCGCGACGACGAGGCCCTGCATGGACCGCATGCCGCCGTCGACAGTGGAAGGACAAGCGCCAAGGGAGATCTGGAGTTGCAGCGCCTTCAGCGAAGTGTCAGGCGAAAGTACCACAAGCTCGCGGAGCAGACGTTCTTCTGGTCCGCTTTCAAGACCTGGCTGCCTGTGCTCGTCGCGCCCGTCAACCTCGGCTTCGACAGCCTTGAGCACCGGCATGTCATCGAAGCCATGCTCGCTGGGCTGAAGGCTTCCTACCGCCGTGCCTTTCTGCACTGGAGCAGCTTCCTGGTGATCGCCCGGCGCCTGATCGTCGGGGGGATAATCGTCGCCCTGACGCTCTTCGCGGGAATGCGTTGGTTCGGGGAGCCGGCTGAACCCAAGCCGTGTTCCATGGAGGCGCCACCGGCGCTTCTTAACCTGGCCTGTATGATCGGGACAGATCGACTGGCTCGGTTTCTCGATTGGCAACCGCTGAGGATCAGCGACGATGCCGAGCTTCCAGAGTGGACCTACCGGGGCCTGCTCCTCCAAGCTGTCGTTCGTTTCGGCTCACATCAGCCTCGCCCGGGATCGCTCCACGTCTACCATTTCGTGATCTTTCTACTCCTCCTGACGGCGGCGCGAGCGCTGCGCTCACTCAAGATCTTGCCGCTTGCACCCTATCGGCAGACCTATGATCGGATCAGCCGCGTCCTCGACAGCCTCTCGAGCCGCCTGCGCGAGGAGACTCGGCCGGATGGGTCGAAAATGACGCAGGTCCTGTCGGTGTTCTTCGGCAGTCCGAAGAGTCATGGCAAAGAATTTGGGCCTTTCGACCCGAGAACGGTCGAGCTCGCCTTTCTCGAGATCCTGGCAGATTGCCAGAACCCCGCCATTCACCTGCCATTCACCGCGCGCAGCCGCGTCAATCCCCCCATCCCCGAGATCGTTTTCGTCTTCGACGAGCTCGACAAGATTGGCAGCAGCGGTCAGAACCCCTTCGTGACGTCGGCGCCGTTGGCGGAGAGAAAGTCAACGGCGGCCGGCGACGAGCTCGAACGTGAGTCGCTCAATCTCGAGAGGCGGCGGTCGCGAGCCCTGCATCGGCTCTTCGCCGACCTCAAGAACATTCTATCCTCCGGCGCCGCGCGCTTCATTTTCATCGGCGGCCAGAACCTTCATGACGAGTGGCTGGCAGACGAGATGGCCAAGACTCCTCGTCTGACCAATACCTTTGACGCCCAAATCCATCTCACCTCTCTGCTCACCGACTCCGTGGCGGGGAAGCCCTCGGGCCGGCTCAGGCTCGAAGGGGTGCGCTCCTTCGTTCGCGAGCATTGGCGCCGCGCGCGGTGGCTCCATGAAAGCTGGCAGCAGAAGGCCACAGCTCCGTGGCTATGCCTCTCGGTCGAGGAGCGGTATCCCGTTTCATTTGTGCAGGGTGTCGCCGGACCAGAGGAGCGGCAGGGGTTCATGACTGCGCAGGACTTCGCCTTGACCATTCGACGCTGCGATGACGGAAGTGTCTGGAAATGGAGCCGGCCTTTCAATGACGCCTTGTTCGAGTTCCTTGCTTACCGCAGCCGAGGGAATGCCAAGAAGCTTCGTGGTCTCATCGAAAGCTTTATTCGTCCCCTGGGGCGGTTTGTGCCCTCTCCCTCGGTGCGCCATTCCAGCTTCGATTCCGAGCACATCCTGTTGTTCCACGATGTCGACAGGTTCCGCATTCAACTTGTCGCAGACATCTTCCGCCAACTCAATCCAGTGCTTGGTGAACGGCTGGGTTTTGGAGACGACAAGCTAGCGCAGACGATTTTCTACGTCGCTGACTTCTTGCTCAGGTTTCATCGCAGAGCATTCACCGTGAGCAACTTAGGAATGATCGATGAAATGGCGCATATTCACCGGTCTCCGGATCTGCGGCTGGTAATTGAGGAAATCGCCCTCGGGTGGTCGGCGAAGTATTTTCACTTGATCATCAACGGAATGTATGACTATAGGTTCGAAAGCGGCTTTGCGCGCGAGCTCGAGTTCCTGTCCCATCACTCGGAGCTCGAGCTCGCAGCGTTCAATTTTACGCTCGACGAGTCGGAAGACCTCAAGGGAGCCTCGCGGTCGCGCCTGGATCCCCTGAATGACACGCAGGCGATCGACTCCATCATTGGCCTAGGTGAGTTGCACGAGTTCGACGAAGAGTTCGAGATGGCGCGCTACTACTACCTGCGTGCAGCGCGGGCCCTGGATGATGAGTTCCGCTTCCAAGTGATGAAGAAAGATGACTTGCCGGTGTCGTTTGAGGTCTTGGATCATCTCGCCAAGGGTTACTCCGCGGTTCGCCGTGTCGCCACCTGGGGCGTGGCGAGAGTGCGGTTGATGCTCCAGATCGCGATGACCTACGAAAGAGCGCGCGATTACGAACGAGCGCAGGTCGAGTATCGGGACGCTCGAACGCTTGCGTCGTCCGTGGTTCAGGCGCTGCTGGGCTGGCAGCAAAGATCCAGTGACGTGAGGAGAGTCGAAGAGCACGGCAAGCTCACGCCAGCGGAGGCCGACGCGGGAGGTTACCTCTGGACACTGAAGAGTATTTCCATTCTCTTTCACCCGGTGTTCGCCGAAGCTTGGCTGGCGGAAAAGACGGTCGCCGGCGTCGAGACCGGCCCGTCGCTCCTCGAGAAGGAGCTATACGAGCTGCGGCAGCGATTGCCTTTCGTCTCTGAGCCATTGTGGAAACGTCAGGTCCCTGCCAATGCGGCCGCCGTGCGTCACTCTAATTTTGCCTTGACGATGGCTGAGCTGCACAATCGAACGGGAAGCCTTTACTTTTTCAAGGGCAGGCAACTCGTCACGGCTGACCAGGTGTCGAGGCGGGTGGCGGGAGAAGTGGATGCGCTGAACGGTTCTGAGGGGTACATGTTGAAGGCGGTGTCGCACTACGCCATCTCTCTGCACGAGGTCCGCCGCTTCAATCGTTATCGGCGCGAGGCCTCCAAGTATAAGCTGAGTGATTTTGAAAGCCCCCATGAGACGATCGCACCCTTTGGGTGGCCCGAGTTCGTTTATCGAGTCGAAGCCGGCGCGCTCTCCAACTTCAGCGAGGCGCTGCTGGCAAGGGTGTCACTCTTCGGGCTGCTGGCCGATCTCGGCGTGGTAGAGAAGGCCCCATTAGTAGCAAGGTGTGGAACGAGCCCGTCCGCGGTGCTCCCACGTCCTATGGCCGTGATCTACGATGCCGTCGCGTCGTGGCTCGACGGTAAAAACCTCCCAGCAGAGGGGTGGAGCGGGAGCATGTTCGAGGTGTTCCCTGAGTGGCCAATCGCAGGGATTGGGACGCTCGATGACTGGCTTGGAAAGCCGACCCGGAGAGTCTCGGGCGACAAGACGGCACTCCTGCAGTGCAGACTGAAGAACAGCGACGCCGAGAGATTCGCGTCCAGCCTCGTGTTTTCGTTGTGTGGAGCACGTGTGCTTGCGATAGCCGGTTATCCGGAAGGCTCCGAGCATGAGTACCTTTCGGTTGCTAAGACGGTGACGCACCTTGTCTGGTGGTTGGTGTTCTTGCGTTATATGAGTTCGCCGTGCGCAGGTAGCAAGCGCGCTTGGCGAGACGCGGCTACAAAGGTCCTCTGTGTTCCAGCAAACAGACGCCGGTTGGCTCAGCGGGTCGCGGTTCTTGGCTCGATAGCTGCTCATGCAATCGAGGGAGCCATGAGAGAGGTCGACGAGCAGCGGGTGAGCAGCCGGGGCAATTGGCGTCTTGAGCGGGATATCTTCGAGCCGGCACCGATTGTCCAAACGCTCACTTGCTCATTGGCATTAGGGCTCTTGGCATTTGACGAAGGCTATGGAGCAGGGTTCATGCCCGAGATGCTGATTGATGGCTTGAGGTCAAGAGTGGCGCAATGGACGCGCAGCTCAACCGCAAGGTACAGACCTGCGTTCAGTTGGTTTCGCGAGAGATTGATGGAAATCCTTGATCGCTACAGCTTTCCGGTATACAACCGGCTTTGGGGCCTCAAGGTGCTGATTGACAGCGCCTTGCTCCAGCCTGCAGCGTGCTTGGGGCCTGAGACCGACGCCCATCTTGATGAGTTGATCGAGCTGGAGCGCCTTTACAAGAGCCCTCTCCACTTCACTGCGCTCCATGCCGGCCTTACCTTCGGGCTGGCCTCTATGGCTGGTTGTGGCTCGATTGCGCCGGACAGCTTGCAGCGCGAGTCAATCCGGAAGCTAAGGTTTAGCCAGCGGTTGTACACAATGCGGCGGTCATACTACGAGACAATTGCGGGATTATACTATCTATACGACGACTTCAACGATCGCACGATTCACTACAATCAAGCGATCCAAATGGCGGGATCTGAGATTGCCTCATACATGATCTCGGTATTGACCGAGTCTGCGACTAGCCCGAAGTGAAAGGGGACTGCGTGACGCTTACACGCCTCGACATGGTGCAGGAGAAGGAATTGAGGTGGCCGTTGCTGCAAGAGAGCTGGGATGACTTGGCCGAGGTCGACGCATTCTGGGGAATCCTGGCGGAAAGAGGAAAGAAGCGTTACCATCGTGGTAGGTGGACCTACGGCGAGTTCTTCGAGCGGGGCCGTCTATGTGCTGTGCGGCTGGTGCAGGCGATGTGGGAGCTTGGGCTGCCAGTGAAGAGACGGCGCGCACTCGAATTCGGATGTGGCGTAGGAAGGCTTGCGAGGCACCTGGCATCGATGTTTGACCAGTGTGTCGCTGTGGACATCTCGGCAGTAATGATCAATAGGGCAAGAACGCTCAATGAAAGCGTCCCGAACGTTGAGTTCGAGCAGATCGAGCCGGCCTGGCTGGCGAGTTGCAGCGAGAGCTTCGACTTGATCACCTCGCTCCTCGTGCTTCAGCACCAACCGAGCCGAGATGCGATTGCATTCTACATCCGTCATTTCGTCAGGCTCTTGGTTCCCGGTGGATTGCTCGTGTTCCAGCTTGCTGGCCACCTTCCTTGGTGGCGCCGGATCCAGATTCGTCGGCGGCTTTACTGGCTCTTGAGGCAGCTCCACTTCCGCCCTGACGGGCTTTATCGGCGGAGTCTCTATCCAATCAGCATGAGGGGGGAGAGCCCAGACTGGGTTAGGGAACTGCTCGACAAGGAGGGAGCAAGGACTCTACGCGTCCAGCCTGAGAGTGGTCTCGGCCGGTCGAGCGGGAGCTACTGGTACTTCGTTTCCAGGTAGCCGCGCCGGATAGCTGAACCGCCGGGTCCAGCGCGGGGAGAGGTCCGGGCTAGAATCCCGGTATGGAAGCCGAGCCAGGAACGCCGCGTGAGATGGCGGCGATGCTCAAGGGCTGGGCGGTCGAAGCCGGGTTCGACCGCGCCGGGGTGGCGGCGCTCGAGCCCGCCCGGACCGGGGAGGCGTTCGTGCGCTGGCTGGCGCGGGGCGAGCTGGCCGGCATGCGTTACCTGGAGCGGCGGCTGGAGGCGCGGCTGCGGCCGGCGACGGTGCTCGAGGGGGCGCGAGCGGTGTTGTGCGTGGCGCTGCAGTACCACCCGCTGGACGGAGAGCGGGAGCCGGCAGGCGACCTCTGGCCGCGGGTGGCGCGATATGCGCGCGGACGCGACTATCACGACGTCATGGGAGAGCGCCTGCGCGCGCTGGCGCTGCGGATCGCGGCGGCGTTCCCGGGGACCGCGAGCCGGCCCTACGTCGACACCGGACCGGTGCTGGAGCGCGAGCTGGCGGCGCGCGCCGGGCTGGGCGCGGTGGGCAAGAACACCAACCTGCTGCACCGGCAGGGGGGATCATGGTTCCTGCTCGGCGAGCTCTTCCTCACCCTCGACCTGGCCCCGGACGCGCCGGTGGCGGATCTCTGCGGGCGCTGCACGCGGTGCCTGGAGGCTTGCCCGACCGGGGCGCTGCCGGAGCCTTACCGCCTGGACAGCCGGCGCTGCATCAGCTACTGGACGATCGAGCACCGCGGGGAGCTGCCGCCGGCGGCGCGCGAGCTGGTGGGCGATTGGGTGTTCGGCTGCGACGTCTGCCAGGAGGTCTGCCCGCTGAATCACAGGGCGGCAGGCGCCGCGCACCCCGAGCTCGGTCTGCCGCCCCAGCGCGGCGGCCTCGACCTGGTGGGCCTGCTGAGCCTGGACCGCGACGGCTACGTCGCACGCTTCCGCGGCAGCCCGATGAAGCGCGCCAAGCAGGAGGGGCTGCAGCGCAACGCCGCCGTCGCGATGGGCAACCGCGGCGACCGGCGCTACGTGCCGGCGCTGGCCGCCGCGCTCGGGGGCGGCGCCTCGGCGGTCGTGCGCGGGCACGCCGCCTGGGCGCTCGGGCGGCTGGGCGGCGAGGCGGCGCGCTTGGCGCTGGCCGCGGCGCTGGCAGGGGAGGGGGACGAGCGGGTGCGGGCCGAGATCGCGGCGGCGCTCGGATCGAGCGGTGGCGGCGCCGGGGCGTGAGGCAGAAGCTCTGGTAGTGGGTCAGTTTCCCTCGGCGTCCCTTTGGGCGAGGGGCCAAAGTCCTCCGCCCCCGCAGTCTCGGCCCCTCGCCCAAAGGGACTCCGAGGGAGGCTGACCCACTACCGAAGCTCTGACCCCGGCCGGGGCTTTGGACCCGGCGCTATAATCGATTCTCTTTGCCTGCGCTCGGTCGGCGCCCGGCTGCCGGAGGATCTCGCCCGAATCATGTGCGGCATTTGCGGCATCGTCAGCTTCCGCCACACCGGCCTCGCGGCCGATCTCACCGATCTCGGTGATCTCGGCCGGGGCGCTGCCGGCAGGGTGGAGGAGATGCTGGGCGCGTTGGCGCATCGCGGCCCGGACGCCTCGGCGCTGCTCGCCGCCGGCCCCGCGGTGCTCGGTGCGACGCGGCTGGCGATCCGCGGCCTCGCGGACGGCCGGCAGCCGCTGGTCGACGGCGCGAGCGGTGTCGTGGCGGTGTGCAACGGCGAGATCGACAACTATCGGGAGCTCAAGGCCTGGCTGGCGGAGCGCGGCCGCCCGGTGGCGCAGGCGACGGACGTCGCGGTCATCCCGGGCCTCTACCTCGAGCTCGGCGATCGGTTCCCGGAGGTGCTGGTCGGTGCCTTTGCCATCGGCCTGTGGGACCCCCGGCGGCGGCGCCTGGTGCTGGTCCGCGACCGCGCCGGCGAGAAGCCGTTGTTCTTCCGCGCCGAGGCCGCCCCAGCGCAGGGCGAAGGCGCGAGCGCAGGCCTAGGCCGCGCGCTGTTCGCCACCGAGCTGGCGGCGCTCGCTCCCAGCGTCCCGAGGGTTCCGGGCGTGCGCACCGTCGACGTCGAGGCCCTGGCTCACTATCTGCGCTTCGGCTGCTTCGCGGTGCCGCGCACGCCGTTCGCGGGGATGGAGAAGGTCGGTCCGGGAGAGCGCGTCGTCATCGAGGCCGGCGGCGTCCGGCGGGAGCGCTACTGGCGGTGGCGGACGGCTGGGCCGGCGCCGCCGGATCTGACACCGGCGCCGGCGAGACGGCCGGCACCCCCGGCACCGCCGAAAATGGAAGACCTCGATCGCGTCTTTCGCCAGGCGGTCCTGCGCCAGACGGACGTCGAGGTGTCTTGCGGCGTCTTCCTGTCCGGAGGGGTGGATTCATCGCTGGTCACGGCAGTGGCGCGCTCGGTGCGTCCGGAGCTGCCGCTGCGGGCCTTCTCGCTGCGCTTCCCGGAGACCAGCTACGACGAGGGGGAGGTCGCCGCCCGGGTGGCACGGCGGCTGGGTCTCGCCATCACCGAGGTCTGGGTGCGGCCCGAGGACTTCATGTCCAGCCTCCCCGAGCTGGTGCGGATGGCGGGCGAGCCGCTCGCCGACCCGGCCTGGGTGCCGGCGGCGCTGCTGGCCCGGCGCGCCGCCGCCGAGGTGCGGCAGGTGCTGGTGGGGGAGGGTGGCGACGAGCTGTTCGGCGGCTACCCCACGCACAGCGGCGTCTGGCTCGGCGAGCGCTACGAGAAGCTGCCGCGGTCGCTGCGCCGCCTGCTGGCGGGATGGGTGACGCGCCTGCCGCCGAGCGACAAGAAGGTGACCCTGTCGTTCCTGCTCAAGCGCTTCGTTGCCGGCGAGGGCCTCGAGGGGTTGCAGCGGCACCTGCTGTGGACGTCGAACATCGCCCCCGAGATCCTGGCGCGGCTGGGCTTCCCGGCGCCGGCGAATGGCGCGCCCCCGGCGGCCTTCCGCGGCCAGGCTGGCCAGGGCGAGGCTGGCCTGAGCGAGGCTGGCCTGAGGGAGGCTGGCCGGGAAGCCGAGGGCGGCTGGAACGCCGCGCCGGTCGGGACCGTGCTCGACCGGGTGCAGCAGCACGATCTCGAGACCTCGCTCGCCGAGGGGCTGCTGACCAAGGCCGACCGCGCCAGCATGCACTTCGCGCTCGAGCTGCGGGCGCCCTTCCTCGACCGCGACGTCATGGAGCTGGCGGCGCACCTGCGCGACGAGCAGCGCGTGCGGGGCTTCGCCACCAAGGTCTTCCTGAAACGCTATGCTTCGCGCTATCTTCCGCGCTGGGTCGTGCACCGGCGCAAGCGCGGCTTGTCGGTGCCGCTGGCGTCGTGGCTGCGGGGGCCGCTGCGCGGCTGGGCGGAGGAGCGCCTGACCTCGGGGCGGCTGGACGCGGCGGGGATCGACGAGAAGGCGGCAGGCGCCCTCTTCGGCGAGCACCTGCGCCGCGAGCGCGACCATGCGCGGGCGCTGTGGACGCTGGTAGTGCTCGCCGAGTGGCTGGATTGGGCGGCGGGGCTGCCGGAGATCACCGAGCTGCCGGAGATCACCGGGTTGCCGGGGGCCACCGAGCTGCCTCTTACGTCCGCCGTGGCGGCTGAGCCGCCGGAGGCGCCCGGGACGCCGGACGCAGTCGCCGCCGCGCTGAGCTGCGGTTGACACTCCGGAAGCGCGGCTCTATACTCTTACGTCCCGAGTTCTCAACGAGTTAAGCGGAACTCGACCGGTTCGATTCTCCCCCTAGCCCAGTCCAGTCCCTGGGGGGACGACAGGCCAAGCGCCTGAATCCAATGCCCAAGGAGGTACGTTTTTCTATGCCGGCCAGTGAAGACAGCCAGGACCAGCCGACCATGACGGCCGAGTCCGATGCGG
>Ga0210384_10007128_pt1 | contig 11811 bp, 5 predicted proteins | sample IncBWH2MmetaG_FD_160574 | JGI IMG/M metagenome (GOLD analysis project Ga0210384, IMG submission 160574) | Forest soil microbial communities from Barre Woods Harvard Forest LTER site, Petersham, Massachusetts, United States - Inc-BW-H-2-M | ecosystem: Environmental > Terrestrial > Soil >...
ATCGTTGGTCACAAGGAGATCGGGCCAGCCGTCGTTGTCATAGTCTGCCCATTCCACACCCATTCCGTGTAGCTTTTGGGAGTCGCCAACGCCTGCCTTCTGGGATACATCCTCGAAAGTGCCATCTCCGCGATTGCGGAACAGGAAGTCGGTTTCGCCGGTCACCGAGTCGGGTATCTGGAAGATGACAGAACGGTAGCCGGTTGCCGACGGGTTGGGGGCAGGCAAGTGACGAGGGTCAGTCTCAACATAGCGGGCAACGAACAGATCAATATGTCCATCCCGATCGTAGTCTGCCCAGGCGGCCCCAACACTAAACCCGCCGACTTGCAGGCCGGCTTTTTTCGTAACATCTTCGAACTTACAGCCGCCCAGATTATGATAAAGCACGTTGTGTCCGTACCCGGTCACATACAAATCGGGCAAACCATCGTTGTCAAAGTCTCCTACGGCAATCCCCATCCCCCAGCCACGCGTCGTCAGCCCGGCGGATTGCGTCACATCGGTGAAGTGGACCTGCCCGGAAGTCGTGTCCTGATGGTAGAGGGTGACCATCGGATCGCCTCCATGAAGATACTGGTCGATTGTGGAGTCATTCACGACAGCCAAGTCCAACTTGCCATCATTGTCGCAATCGAACAGAGCGATGCCGCCGCCACCCATCGTTTCTACCATATAGTGCCGAACGGAGGACGAGCGCGGGACGGTCGCCAGCCCTGCCTGCGTACTGACATCACGAAAATGCATTTGAGTCGTCAAGGACGTACGCGAGGCCGCCGTTCCGGCATTCTTCTCGGGAGAAGATGGCGAAAGGGCCGGAGATGCTCGCCCGCTGGTACCTTCAGTATGAGATGGAGACGTTGGGCTGGGAGAGATTTGGGAGAGACACAGAACAGCCGAAAGACTACCCAGAACTAGAGGGCGGAGTTTTTCCTTCAGACTGCGCCTGCAAACTGAACTAATGAGCCTAAACATTTTTCTGAGAGGGCATGGCGCGGCCAGACCAGGTTAACACTTTGACCCGACCGAGTCTTTGCTCGATCGCGAATAGGAGAGAATAATTCTGTTTACCATTGAGCCCCCGGTCCTCTCGACCGCTCCTAAGGACAGACGAAAGTTCGTGAGGAGGAAGCGACTACAAGGCCGACTTGTGTGCCGCTAATTCCAAGAATTAGCCGCGTATCAACAATGGCTGGTACCTTGTTTTCTGCTAACAGATTGCGTTTGCTATTCTTCAGCCCTACCAAAAATGCGCTGCCAGCAGTCGAGGTGGTCCGGAACGCCCGTCAATAACCTGTGTCTCGAGAATGAGTTCCATATTCATCCTAGACCAGTCTTTGGGCGCATTCCTTGTCATTTGCTTGATCTGGGTTGAGTCCACCAAGAATTCTCCTGCGGCAACCGTGCCCCCGCGAGCGATTCCCGCTGCGACGATCACAAACTGGTCCGTATTACGATCCAAAAACCGCGCCACTAAGGCAAAATCTTTGTATACGCCCTTCTGTTGCTCTGCCCGATCGATGGTCCAGTCGAGCTTCGTGGGGTTGGCTCGATCTTCAATCCAGAAACGCGTCATCTCGGGATTGTTGGCGAAATGAAACCGGAGACTGGCGGTTTCTCTCAATGTCCAGCTGTTATCATAGGCGCCAATCAGAAGAGTCGGTCCGCCTCGCAGATCTGTCAAAGTTGTCGAGCTTTCGCTCTTCAGTTTGTAAGTTTTGCCGTTAGACTGCAAAACACCTCCGACATTTACCAGCGGAACCACGTCGTCAATGATGATGGTCACCATGGTGTCATTGATGGTGGTCTGGCGAGATGGGTTCGCGGCATCGCGCAGGGTTATGGTGGAAAACTGGTTCTGGTCTGCGACGCACAACAAAACAGGCTCGTTCGCGGTTAGCATCGGGCGCCAAAATTCCTTGAAGGCTTCGTTGCCCGACTGAGGCCAGAACACAAAAGCAACTGCAACCAGGATCAACGATCCGGCGGCAGCAACAATCAGGAATGGACGGCGATGTTTCTTCGCTGGAGGTTGAATCTGAACTTCGGGCTCCACTGCGTGGCTTGGAACTGCCGAAGGAGGAGCGACCTCCGACGGCGTGGAGAACAGAGGGATATAGGAGCCGGACGGAAGAGAAAAACGGAGTTCTCCCTCGTGACCGGGCTCCTGATAGTACTGTTCGATTCGTTTTCTGATTTCCGCAGCTGTGACACGAACGATTGGGTCGGCGGCCGTATCGTAGTCGGGATCTCTTCCGAATACTTCGATACCCAACGTACGTTCTTTCAGGAGGTCGTGTCGAGCTTCCAACGCGTGGCTGGTGACGAATCTTAGGAAACTGGGATAACGTTTGCTGCTGCTAAAGGCCGGGCTGGCCAATATTCGCTCTAGTTGCTGGTTTATGGTCGTTTTTTCTTGTTCGGTATAGAGCAGTTCCGTCTTCGATTCCAGAGGCACAAGGGTCGTTACCACCGTCCACAGCCATCTAGTATCAAACTTCAATGAAGACTGTCAACCAAAAGCCAAAAATATGAGTTTGGATGGCTTCGAGATGCTGGAACTGCTGAGAAACCGCCGATCAAAACCATTTCATCCCCTCCTTTCCTTCCCTTATCGGTAAAGCGCTGACTCCGAAACACGTGACGATTGTGCACAAACCTCTTTGTTCTCAGCGTCTTTCTCTGATATTGCCTCTTAACCTAATCATTTTCCGAAAGAAGGTTGAAAGCGGTTCTTCCCCTTTCGTATAAATCGCACGACTTGAGGGAGGCTTGCCACGATGCAAACGAAGACTCACGTGCGAGTTGCAAAATTTGCGGCCATCGCAATCGCGTTGACTCTGCTTTTCAGCTCACCGCTCCTTGCCCAACAAACAATTACCGCTACCTTGAGTGGCGCGGTATCCGACAGTTCGGGTGCCGTTCTCTCGGGTGCAAAAATTACACTGACAGCGCCGGAGAGGGGCTTCACGCGCATCTTCACAACTAACAATACAGGAGAGTATGTCTTTTCTTTACTTTCTGCGGGCACGTACAATCTGCAGGTCGAGGTAAATGGTTTTAAGACCTATCGTCAGGATGGAGTTATCTTGGCGGCCGGTCAAAGCGCTCGGCAGCCGATTACGCTCACCCCTGGGGCAGTGGCGGAGGAGATCACCGTTACCACTCAAGCCCCTCTCCTTAATGTCGACAACGCCAATATCTCGTCGGACATTACCGCGCGGCAGGTCGTTGAACTGCCTCTCAACTTGCGCAATGTTATTGGACTGGCGACCTTGAGTTCGTCGGTTAACAATACGGCTGAATTCCAGATTGTAGGCGGCAACGGAATTTCAGGCCAAGCTGACCAGGACATTTCCTTCCTTAACTTTGGCGGCAGCTTTTTCGACACCTCGGCGTTTCTAGTGGACGGCGCGTGGGACACCGCAGGGGACTGGGGTGGCGTAATGTACGTTCCCGCTGTCGACGCGGTGCAAGAGTTCAAAATCCAGACCAATGCTTTCACAGCTCAGTATGGGTGGAGCAGTGGAAACGTGATTAATGTGGTGGGCAAGTCCGGCACCAACCAGATCCATGGCGATGTTTATGATTTCTATCGCAACAGCGCCTTGGACTCTAAGAACTTTTTCAATCAAGGGGAAAAGCCTCTTTTTCATCGCAACCAGTTCGGGGCAACGATTGGCGGTCCGCTCTGGAAAAACAAAACCTATTTTTTCGGATACTACGAAGGCCTGCGTAGCGCTACGCCCACTACCACTCAAGCCGTCGTGCCGACAGCAGGCCAGCTGCAGGGAGACTTCTCTGCGCAACTGGGAGCACAGCTTACCGATCCGGCGACCCATAGTCCGCTGGTTGATGCTTTAGGCAGGCCGATTCTAGCTGGGCAGATCACCGACCCTTACAGCACCCGGCAGGTGACTGCGGGCCAGGTGGATCCGACAACCGGATTGACTGCCGTCACTAGTGGTTTTGTTCGGGATCCCTTTGCAGGAAACATTGTCCCCAAAGGCAGATGGGACGCTGTTTCCGCCAATATCGTGAACGGGAATTTCTGGCCGGCGGCGAATCAAACAGGAGCGTTCAATTGGGGCGCATCAGCGGCCGCTGAGTCTCATTCGGATGAATATTCGGTCCGCATCGACCACAACTTTACCGATAACACGCGACTGTTTGGCCGCTGGTCGTACAAGTATGAGAGCAAGGTGAACGTACCTTCGTATTTCGGCTCTTCGGACCCTGCGGGGCCGGGGGCCACAAACCCGAACAACCGCTGGAATGCCAACCTGGGTTTAGTGCATGTGTTTAGCCCTACACTCACGATGAGCGCAAATTTTGGGGTCACGCGCTGGATTGAGCAATCGCAATTGCAGAGCTTCGGATTCAAGTCGTCCACCCTCGGGTTGCCGAGTTTTATTGACACGGTTTCTCCGCAGTTTCCCCAAGTCGTTCCCGAAGGAGTCGTCAACCTCGGGCCCCGCTCGGGACTGGACAACTATCTTGTCCCTCGCGTGATCTACACGCCAACGATTGACTTTACGAAGGCCGTATCCAGGCACACCTTCTCTTTTGGTTTCATGGGCATTGACAATTTCCTCGATGGTGGGCACTTCAAAGTCACCTCGCTGCCTTTTCCAACTGCCAATACGTCTGCCATCACCGGATCATCGGATCCCACCAATCAAAAGGAAATCACCGGTGGTACCGGGTCAGGATTTGCCACGTTCCTTTTGGGAGTCGGCGGGCCAGTGAACGGATCCAACTCTCAGCCAGGACAAGCGACTGGCATCAACGCGTTCCCTGTCACCAACAGGAAGTGGCTGGGGTGGTACCTACAGGATGATTGGAAAGCGACCAGCAAACTTACCGTGAATCTGGGACTGAGGTATGAGATTCAAGGGGCTCCGACCGAGCGCGCCAACGCCCAGCAATATTTCGACTTTAACGCAGCCAATCCCATCAATGCAGCCATAGGTTCCACGTCTCTCGGGATAGTCCGTGGAGCGGTTGCCTACAGCGGCAGCGACAACCGCGGTCTCTACAGCACGCAATATAAGAACTTTGCACCGCGAGTAGGGCTCGCTTACCAGATCATGTCTAAGCTGGTGTTCCGGTCAGGGTATGGAATTTTCTACTTGCCGAGCTGGTACATCACGCCAACGAACCTCGGTTATTCGCAGCCAACTCCGTGGCAGGCCTTGCTGCCCGATGGAGTAACCCCTGGCAACCCCTTAAGCAACGCCTTTCCGACCGGCGAAGTTCCGGTTTCAGGAAACACGTTGGGAGGATTGACGGGCATAGGCACCAGCATAAACCCAGCCATCGATCGCAACCGCCCCTCATCGTATGTGCAGCAGTGGACGGGTGGAGTCCAATACGCGATCACCAACAACGATCTGATTGATATTACCTACCTCGGCAATCACGGGGCACATGTTCTTTCACAGTTCATTAACCTGGATCAGCTTCCCGATTCGGACCTTGCTCTGGGGGCTGCTCTGACCCAAAATGTGCCAAATCCGTTCTTCGGTGCCATCACCTCTTCCGCTTGTGGTCTTGATGCGGCGACAGTGCCGCGGCAATTGTTACTGAGACCCTACCCGGAATACTGCGATGTGACCGCAGCAGAAGCGCCGGTTGGCGACTCCACCTACAACGCTCTGCAAGCCACCTACACGCATCGCTGGCACGCTGGGCTTAATCTGAACGTGTCATATACCTATTCCAGATTTGTAGACGACGTGCAAGGCGCATCCGGTTGGGCATTTCCGGGTAGTGCCAGCAAGGTACGCAATATTTACAATATGGCTCTCGATCGGTCCCGGGATGTCAGCGATATTCCACACAGCCTGGTCGTGAACTATGTCTACGAACTGCCGGTGGGTAAAGGTAAGTTGATAGGAGGGCAATGGAGCGGCCCCGTCAACCAGGTCCTCGGCGGGTGGCAGTTAACGGGTATCTTCACGGCAAAGAGTGGATTCCCGCTTTCTATTTCGCCGGCATCAGACCAGATGGCCCAATTTGGCGCCAGCTCACGGCCCGATGTAATTGGTAATCCAAAGCCGTCAGATCAAAACATCAACAACTGGATTAATCCGGCAGCTTTCGCGAATGCTCAGCCCTTGACATTCGGGAATGCTCCTCGTACCTTCGCCGACCTCCGTTCCCCACGTTACATTAACTGGGATATGGGGATTCAAAAGTGGTGGGGCATCAGCGAGGCGAAGCGGTTGCAGTTCCGGTTGGAAATGTTCAACGCATTCAACCACCCGAATTTCTTCGCGCCCGACCAAAACCTGTCGGACGCCACTTTTGGGAAGATAAGCCAGGCTTATCCCTCAAGGGATGTTCAGGCAGCGTTGAAGTTCTACTGGTAACTGACCAGGAGAGACAGTCAGGTCCCTCCCCCGACCCCGCAGGGAAGCAAATAGAGCCCCTGCGGGGCCATTTTGTGAGAATCCATCAATCCGGGACGACTATAAAATCATGAGTCACAGTGTGCGCGTACGAACCATCCCTGGCATCTTCTGTTTAGCGGTGCTTGCAATCAGGGCCTTTGCTCTTGACCCTACGCCCCCACCTCGCCCGACGCCATCTCCGCTGGTGCTCAATGTCTTTTCCGCGGTCTTAGCATTGCCGAACGGCGTGCAAGTAACGAGTGGCTCGGCGATTTTAGACGTACGAGCCTTGCGGGATGATGTTCTGCGCATACGGATTGCCGTCAATGGACAACTTCCCGAGGACGCATCCTGGGCAGTGCTGGCCAACTCTCGCCAGAGTTCGGTCTCGACAACGGCTGAAAGCGACGATGATGCGGTGGGGTTCCGCACACGCAGCCTCCGAGTGAAGATTGCGCGTCGCGATCTCCACTTGTCAGTAACAGACCTGGACGGGAACATATTGCAGGAAGATGCTGCCGGATGGCCGGTAACATTTCACGACCGGACGTTTCGGCTTTACAAGCAAATGCCTGCCGACGAGCATTACTTCGGCCTGGGTGACAAAGTTGGGCCGCTGGACCGGCGAGGTCAGTCCTTTATGCTCTGGAACACCGATTCTTATGAATTCCAGGAATCTACGGACCCTATTTATAAGAGTATTCCGTTTTTCCTGGCTGAGCGCGCAGGTCGGTATGTCGGCGTCTTGCTGGACAACACATGGTGCAGCAGCTTCGATTTTGGGAAGGAGTCGGGCGAAATCTATTCTTTCGGCGCCAGCGGCGGTCCGGTCGACTATTACATTGTCTATGGTCCCGATCCGAAGAAGGTCGTGAAGACATATTCCTGGCTCACCGGCGTTGCGCCTTTGCCGCCGTTGTGGTCGCTTGGCTTCCAGCAGTCAAGATATAGCTACGAGACCGAGGACCAACTGCGAGGGATCGCGTCCAAGCTGCGGGAGCTCAAGATTCCTTCAGACGTGCTTTACATGGACATCGATTACCAGCAGAAAAATAGGCCCTTTACTGTGGACTCTCAGAAATTCCCGAATTTTACAGGGATGGTAAAGGATCTTCGGCAGGAGCATTTCCGACTGGTAACCATCACTGACCTGCATATCGCGTACGGCCCAAACATCGATTACGGGCCATACCAGAGTGGAGTGGCGGGAGATCATTTCCTCAAAAACCCCGATGGTTCCCTCTATGTGGGGACTGTGTGGCCGGGCCCGTCTGTCTTCCCTGATTTCACTCAGAAGAGTTCGCGCGGATGGTGGGGCCGGCTCTATAGCAAGTTTGTGTCGGAGGGCGTATCGGGCTTCTGGAACGACATGAATGAACCTTCGGTTTTTCTCTCGCCTTCGAAAACAATGCCGATCGAGACCCAGCACCGCATTGATGAACCTGGGTTCGCGGAACGTACGGCAAGCCACCTTGAGATTCACAACGTGTATGGAATGGAAAATTCCCGCGCCACCTATGAAGGCCTGCTGAACCTGGCGCCAAACTCGCGTCCTTTCGTGCTTACCCGGGCTACGTATGCGGGCGGGCAGCGCTTCGCCGCGACCTGGACGGGAGACAACAGCAGCACCTGGAACCACCTCCGGCTGTCGACACCCATGCTCCTGAATCTCGGCCTCAGCGGATTTGGAATGGCTGGGGCTGATGTAGGTGGTTTCGCTGGAACCCCGCAACCGGATTTGCTGACAAAGTGGATTGAGCTTGCAACCTTTCAGCCGATTGACCGCGACCATACAGCCAAGGGAACTGGCGCTCAGGAACCGTGGGTGCATGGCCCCGAACATCTAGCCATTCGGCGGCGCTACATTGAGGAACGTTACCGTTTGCTTCCTTATCTCTACACCGCAGCAGAGGAGATGTCGCGCACCGGATTACCCATCGTTCGCCCGCTCTTCCTGGAATTTCCATCCGCCACCCCGGACCACCATCCCCTTGACCTCGATGCTCCGAATCAATTTATGTTTGGCGCCAGTCTTCTGGTGGCGCCATCTCGTTTTCCTGACGAACTTGACAGTTATGAGGTCATTCTGCCGCCGGGCGATTGGTACAACTACTGGACAGGCGCGCGGGTGATCGGCGCCGAGAAAATCGAGCCTCGTCTGGATATGTTGCCGGTGTATGCTCGCGCAGGTTCAATTATTCCCATGCAGCCTTTGACTCAGAGCACGGAGGAGAAACCACAAGGGCCGCTGACGCTGCGCGTTTATCCCGGCCCCGACTGTGCTGGAACGTTGTACCAGGATGATGGCACCACCCTGGACTATCAGAGGGGGGAGTATCTGCGATTAAATTTTTCATGCCAGAGCAACCCCCAGGGACTACGGATTCATTTGGGAGCGCCCGAAGGAACTTATCATGCCTGGTGGAAGAGTTACGAAGTGCAGATTTTCGGGTGGAGCTCGGGCAAACCCGAGGTTCTGCTGAATGGTAAGGCGGACTCGGCATTATCTTCATCGCTTAACGTCGGGCAAGTGTTGACTCTGAGTCTGCCGGCAAGCGGCGAAACCGACCTGCAAATAATCTCTACTCCGTGACGTGCAGATTCGTAAGCAGATCACACAGGGGAAGAAGGACCTCTGAACGAGACCTTCGTTGGCCGCTAACTTGTGCGGTCAGAATTGTGAAATCGTACGCTCAGATACCACGGGCTCTCTGCTTCGTAGCTTGCATCGCTCTCCTGGGAGCCTCTACCACGTCGCCGATACTTCATCCGGTTCATCCACGCGGTTTGGACTTCAGGCTGCGAAACTCTCCAACACCGCACAAGTACCTCATTGAAACCATGCCAGGTGGCATTGCGCTCTTCGACTACAACAATGATGGTCTCCTCGATATTTTTTTGGTAAACGGGGGAGACACTACCAAGGCCGTCGGTGGCGTCGCCAGTTTCGATCGAAGTAACCCCACATATTGGAACCGTCTGTATCGGCAGAACAAAGACGGGAGTTTCACCGATGTGACCCAGGAAGCCGGGTTGGCAAATGCCGGCGAAAGAAACTACGGGATGGGAGTCGCTATCGGAGATTATGACAACGACGGCAACGAGGACATTTTCGTTACCAACTACGGCCAGAACATCCTCTATCACAACAATGGCAACGGAACCTTCACCGACGTGACCGCTAAGGCCGGCGTGGCGGGGGGAGGCTGGTCCGCCTCAGCCGGGTTCGTCGACTACGACAACGATGGAAATCTGGATCTGTTCGTGACCCGCTACCTCGACTGGGATTTCAAACGAAGTAAAGCCTGTGGCGAGAACAAAGATACCTACTGTCAGCCGGGAGAGTTTCCCGCAGTTTCGAATCTCCTGTACCACAACCGTGGCGATGGAACTTTTGAGGACGTCAGCATACGGTCGGGCATCGCTGCCTTGAAAGGTCACGGACTGGGAGTAGCGTTCGCAGACTATGACGGTGATGGCCTCACCGACATTTTTGTCGCAAATGATGTCGTCGAGCAATTCCTGCTTCACAACAACGGCAACGGCACATTCACTGAGCGGGCGCTTGACGCTGGAGTAGCGCTTTCTTCAGAGGGCAAGATGCTTTCCGGGATGGGGGTGACATTTCAGGATTACGACAACGATGGCCGCCCGGATATCATGCTTACGCAACTTCCCAAGGGCCTGTATCCCGTGTTTCGCAATGAAGGCAACGGCGTGTTTTCAGACCAGACGCTGAGCACAGGTTTTGGCTTGCTTTCCGGCTCAGTGTCCGGCTGGGGGATGGGCCTCGAGGACTTCGATAACGACGGCTGGAAGGACGTATTCATCGCGCAGAGTCATGTGATCGACAATGTTGAGAAGTTCGATCCTGGACTCCGTTACTTGCAGCCTCCACTGCTTGCTCTGAACCACCGCGGCCGCTTCGAACAGGTAGATCCCGGTACGAATACTCCCCTCGCCGGCCGCGGGGCGGCGTTTGGCGATATTAATAATGATGGCTACATCGATGTGGTCATGACCGTGCTCGGAGGTGCGCCGCAGGTGTTCATGAACCAAGCACGCGGGAATCACTGGATTACCATCAGCCTTTGCGGTACCCGAAGCAACCGCGATGGGTTGGGAGCGCGCGTGCAGGTAAACGGGCAAGTGCGGTTCGCCACGGCGGCCGGAAGTTATCTCTCATCAAGTGACAAACGGTTGCATTTTGGTCTCGGGACGGCTACGCGCGCAAATATTGAAGTTCTCTGGCCATCCGGAATCCGCCAGCAAATCGCCGGCGCGGAGATAGACCAGATTCTCAGAGTGCAAGAACCCAAACAGAGATGAAACCGATATTCTTAATCTTCGTTCTATTTGCCTGTGTTTGAATGAGGGCGAATAAAGAGAGGTTCGCGATGCCAATCTCGATTCGACTGGGCCGCATGCTTGTAGGCTTCGCCATGGTTGCGCTCGGCGCGATCTGCCTACGCTATGCTGATTTCATCATGGAATGGACGCCCGTGCCCCCGCAGCTCCAGGCGCGGGCGGCATTGGCCTATGTTCATGGCAGTGTGCTGATTGTCTCAGGCCTCGGGCTGTTTTTCGAGAGAACCGTTCGTCTCGCCGCTCTGGTTTTGGGTTCTGTCTGGCTCCTTTGGACGCTGGTGCATGTCCCGCGCGTGATCGCTTCTTGGCGCACCGGGTTGGGCGGCTTGTTTGAGGCTTTGGCGTTAACCAGCGGCCTCTTTCTGCTAGCGGTTGTTGCGGGGCCAACGGTGAAGCGAACCGAGGTGCTCATCAGCCGCTACTGTTACGCGTTCTGCCTGCCGATGCTCGGAGTCGTGCATTTCCTCTATCCAGACGCGGTGGCGAACTTTATACCGAAATGGATTCCCGCGCCCCTGTTCTGGGCCTATTTCACTGGAGTTGCGTTTTGGGCGGCCGGGCTAGCGATCTTAAGCGGCGTGCAGGCGCGTCTCGCTTCGCGGCTCTTGGCCATCATGCTGAGCTCATGGGTGCTTATCCTGCACATTCCGCGTGTCGTTGCCGCGGTCGGGGATCGGCACGAATGGGACACACTCTTCCTCGCAATCGCGCAGACCGGGGCTGCTTGGATCGTGGCGGGTAGCCTTGAGAGATTGCAGTCCCTATTGGACGCCAATCGTGCCGGACATACATCAGGAACAGCAGCGCCAACCGGAACGGGATCCTGGCGAGAATCAGCGTTGCACTGTGCGCGGGACGCTGCCTGGATCTTTGCCACAATTCTCCCGTGACGCACAGCCGGGAGGCACCTCTAAGTCATTGCATCATTGAAAAATGTCACTTAACCAAGGCTGGGATTTGCCATGCAGCCCTGCAGGTCGGCGATACGTTGTACGGTATGCGTCGACCCCTACTAGCCCGACGCCTACATATGGGAGTTAGGCCCAGG
>Ga0210384_10007131_pt1 | contig 11808 bp, 9 predicted proteins | sample IncBWH2MmetaG_FD_160574 | JGI IMG/M metagenome (GOLD analysis project Ga0210384, IMG submission 160574) | Forest soil microbial communities from Barre Woods Harvard Forest LTER site, Petersham, Massachusetts, United States - Inc-BW-H-2-M | ecosystem: Environmental > Terrestrial > Soil >...
TGCCCAGCCAAATATCAGTGAAATGCCGCCCTTGCGATTCTCAAAGAGCCGGGAATCCCTGAACGCAGATCCTCCCCAGGCGGCTGGCAAGGCGCGTGGATTGGGCGATTCGGAACACTACACTCCCAGGATCGAGTGGTTCCTGGGATATTCCTTCTGGAGGGCGATGCCAACGTCGCCAACCAATCGCATGGGTTACCTGCACGGCGGAAGCACTTCCGTCGCTATCAACCTCAACAGGTATTTCGGGCTTGTGGGGGATTTCGGTGGCTATGCCAATAACAAGGTGACGCTCTTCACGCCAACGACTGGCCGAACGCTGGATTCGGACGGCACTGCGTACACGTATCTTTTTGGCCCGCGAATCTCCTTCCGTCAATCTGAAAGGTTCACTCCATTTTTCCAGGTCCTGTTCGGAGGAGCCTATGCGACGGCGGTGACCGTAGACGGATGTACCGGAGCCGCGATTTGCACGCCGCTTGCATCCAACAATGCGTTCGCTACCATGTTCGGTGCGGGATTCGACATCACGCTTAGTCGCCACATCGCACTGCGCCTGTTTCAAGGTGATTTCCTGCTCACCAATTTTAACTTCCCCCTGGCGACTGGCGGGCAATCGCAGGGATGGCAGAAAAACGTTCGACTTTCTTCGGGCATCGTGTTTCGCTTTGGCGGGGAACGTCCTGTTCCGCCGCCTCCGCCCAATCGTGTTCCAACTGCGTCCTGCTCAGCGGACAAGAGCATGGTGTTTCTGGGTTCAGGAGACACAGCAGCGGTCACGGCATCGGCCAGCGATCCGGACAACGATCCACTTACCTATTCATGGTCGGCCACGGGCGGAAATGTGGATGGAACTGGAGCCCAGGTGCGTTGGCAATCTGCCGGAACCGCCGCGGGAACCTATACGATCTCCGCGCACGTCGATGACGGCCGTGGAGGAGTTGCGACTTGCAGTGCGGATGTTCGCGTAGAGCCCAGGCCAAATCGCCCGCCTACGATCGCCTGCTCGGCGAATCCTTCATCGGTCTTCGCGGGTGAGGTTTCCCATGTCACTTGCAATGCCAACGATCCCGACGGCGACCCGCTCACGTACACCTGGCGTGCGAATGCCGGGCGCATCACAGGCAATGGTCCGGACGGCACCTTTGACACGACTGGACTATCACCCGGATCGTATTCGATTGCTACACGCGTGGAGGACGGGCGTGGAGGAGCCGCCGATGCCGCTACACCCGTTGATGTGAAGGCTGTGCCTCCACCGCCGCAAGCGAGCAAGATCAGTGAATGCGCGTTCGGCAAACCGCTGAGTACTCGCATTGACAACGTCTGCAAACGTGTGCTCGATGACGTAGCGTTGCGCCTGCAAAGCGAGCCGCGCGCCACGGCCGTAATCATCGGGTACTCCGATCCCAAGGAGCGCCAACCCGCGAAAATCGCCGGAGACCGCGGCACCAACGGGGTGAAATACCTCGGCGAGAAGGGCATTGACGCTTCCAGGGTTTCCACTCGCACCGGCACCGGTCAGGCCGGCGCAACGAATAACCGCCGTATCGACGTCATCTTTGTCCCGGAGGGCGCCACCTACTAGCTCGACTGGAGCCCTTGATTCGGGCTCCGTGCGTTCCCGTTTCCGGGCCGCGCGGAGCCCATTTTTATTTTTGTTGCGCCCGACTGGCTTCGACGAAAGTGCGGGCGGAGATTTTGCAGTTTTTCGCAGTAGGGGAAACTCGCCGGTCGGGTGTATATTGGGCCCAACCCGGGAGCTTAAATTCGAAACCGTGGATCTTTTGAGGAGACAATCAATGCGACGACTTCACCTCGTAGTACTTGCACTTGTAGTTGGGACCGCGATGCTCGCGTCCATCGGTTTGGCACAGCAGGCCGCAGGGCCCTATAAAGTGATCAAGACGGCCAAAGTTGGCGGCGACGGCGGCTTTGACTACGTTTGGGCAGATTCCGCAGGCCGCCGGTTGTACGTTCCGCGCTCTGGCCCAACTGGCCGAATCACGGTCTTTGATCTAGATTCACTGGCGCCGGCTGGCGAAATTCCCAATGTCAACGCACACGGAGCCGTTGTAGACCCCAAGACGAATCATGGATTCACCACCAGCAAGCCCATTGCGATGTTTGACAGCAAGACCTTGGCGGTTATTAAGACCATCGAAGTTCAGGGCAATCCGGATGGCATTTTTTTCGACGCCTTTAATCAGCGAGTGTACGACCTGAGTCACGCTGCGCCGAACGTCACAGTGATCGACACGAAAGATGGCTCGATCGTTGGCACAATCGACCTGGGCGGAATGCCGGAACAGGCCGTCTCCGACGGCAAGGGACATCTCTATATCGATCTCGAGGACAAGGACAAAATCGCTGTCGTCGACGCCAAGACGATGACTTTGACCACGACTTACGATCTCGCCGGCAAAGGCGGCACGTGCGCCGCGTTGGCATTTGACGTCAAAAATCACATTCTCTTTGCTGGCTGCCGCAATCCACAAGTGATGGTGATTCTCAATTCCGATGACGGAAATGTCATCGCCACTCTCCCGATCGGAATGGGAACAGACGGAGCCATGTTCAATCCCAACACAATGGAGGCGTTCAGCTCGCAGGGCGACGGCACCCTCACCGTCATAAAAGAAAATAGTCCCACCAGCTTCGTGGTGGAACAAAATCTCCAGACGATGGTCAGCGCGAAGACCATGACCCTCGACAGCAAGTCGAATCATCTGTACCTGATCGCCGCGGAATTCGGCCCAGCTCCGACCAATCCACCGCCAGGAAAGGGTCCGGCCCGAGGCCCGATGGTGGCAGGTTCTTTTTCAGTTTTGGAAGTGGGCAAATAAGTAGCTGAGATAAGTGCATGCATACACCGGCGGGCTCCATTAGCGGAGCCCGCATTCCACCGCCTCGACCAATCAAAAATAATACAAAAATAGTGTTTGCTTTTTATTCGCCTTGTGATATCTTGCCGTTCTGGATGAATTTGCGCCGTCCGGGACAGTTTGTAGTAAGCTTACCGTCACGATACGTGACAACTTAGCCCTTCGAGGTGAATTGTGACTGACGATAAAACCAAAATGTTAGAGAACGCGATCTCGCAGATTGAGAAGGATTACGGCAAGGGCTCGATCATCCGTTTGGGAAATCGCGACGTCCTGGTGCCGGTCAGCGTAATTCCGACCGGGGCTCTTTCCATTGACGCGGCGCTTGGCGTGGGCGGCGTGCCGCGCGGCCGAGTGATCGAGATCTACGGCCCGGAATCGGGCGGCAAGACCACACTGACGCTGCACATCATTGCCGAAGCGCAGAAGCTCGGCGGGCAGGCGGCATTCATTGACGCCGAGCACGCGCTCGATCCGGCCTACGCGCGCAAACTGGGCGTTGACGTTGACAACCTGCTGGTGTCGCAACCCAGCAATGGCGAAGAGGCTCTTGAAATCGCGCAGAAACTGATCCAGTCGGGCGCCGTGGATATCATCGTGGTGGACTCGGTCGCCGCTCTGGTGCCGCGCGCAGAACTCGAAGGCGACATGGGCGATCCGACGATGGGATTGCAGGCGCGCCTGATGTCGCAGGCGCTGCGGAAACTCACGGCGATTGTATCGAAGTCGCGCACCTGCCTGATTTTCATCAACCAGATCCGCGAGAAAATCGGCGTGATGTTCGGCAATCCGGAAACGACCACCGGCGGGCGCGCGCTGAAATTTTATTCCTCGATTCGCCTCGACATTCGCCGCATCCAGTCCATCAAGGAAGGCGACCGCGTTGTTGGCTCGCGCACGCGCGCTAAAGTAGTGAAGAACAAAGTCGCTGCGCCGTTCCGCGAAGCGGAATTCGACATCCTTTACGGCGAAGGCGTTTCGCGCGAAGGAGATTTGATCGACCTCGGCGTCGAGCATGCTGTCCTCGAAAAATCGGGCACCTGGATTTCTTACGGAGGCGAGCGGTTGGGTCAGGGACGCGACAACGCGCGCCTTTTCTTGAAAGAACACACCGATGTTCGCAACAAGCTCGAGAGCGCGCTGCGCAAGAAAATGGGCATTCCTTCGCCGGGAGCCTCGAATGGCACCGCGGTGCCGTCCGCGCAGGCGGAGAAACCAGCAGCGCAGGCCGCTGCCGCCGGCGCGGTGTCCGCAAACAAGCCCCGCCCAATAAAGTAATTCAGCATTTGCGATACCCACCTGCGGCTTGGCAAATTGCTAAGCCGCGGAACGTTTTTTGCGAGCCCCGATCTTCACAGGGGCCAATCATCGTAAGAGTAAAGCCCACACCCCTCAGCGGATGTTTCCTCTTGAACCATAGGCTCGCCTGCGATACAGTCCCCACTCTGTTGTTGCGCGACTGTTACGCGACTACGTGTCGTGTTTTCAGGGTAGTACGAAAGTACTTGAGAGTGGCCCATTGCGTGGTACGTCTGACTGGTCTGAATAGCTATTGCGCCGGGACACAAAAGTTTTCTACAATTAATACCCCGGCTTGCAGGATGCCCAGGGAGCGCGAAAGCGGCCAGAACGGAATAAACTTTGATGACCCATCGTCCCAGCCATAGCCGTCCCAGCTATCGTCGAATTTTTGGAATTTTTGCTATCGCGCTTTGCCTGTTGTTCGTCGGGAGCGTTCCCGGGCAAGCAGCCGCGCGAAGGCCTCGCGCCGTCCACGCTATTATCAAGCACTCTTCCACCGTGCACCATCGCGTGTACGCGGATCCGACAAAAGACGATGTCGCCTCCTACGACGATCCGGTCGTGCGCGATGCCGCAGTTGCCGCCCTTGGCCGCAACGACGGTTCCGTTGTGGCCATTGATCCTTCCACGGGACGCATCCTGTCGGTCGTCAATCAGAAGCTCGCATTTTCGTCGGGCTACATTCCGTGCTCAACCATCAAGCCGGTGATCGCGGTGGCCGCTTTGCAAGAAGGCGTAGTGACACGCGACACGATGATTCGCGTCGCGCCGCGCAAGTATTTCAATCTCACGGAAGCCCTGGCCCACTCCAACAATGAGTTTTTCGAGGAACTTGGCCGGCGCATGGGATTCGAGACGGTTTCGCATTACGGCCGCCTCCTCGGCCTGGGCGAACTCGCGGGTTACCAGATTCCGGAAGAGCATCCCGGAGGATTCCCCTCCGAGCCGCCCGTCAACGGCGGGGTCGCGCGAATGTCGAGTTTCGGCGAAGGTATCCAGATGACGCCCCTCCAACTGGGCGCGCTGGTGACCAGCATCGCCAATGGCGGCACGCTCTATTACCTGCAATATCCGCGGACCGCGGAGGAACGCCAGAATTTTGAGCCGCGCGTGAAGCGCAATCTGAACATCGAATCTTTGTTGCCGGAAGTGCGTGACGGCATGCTGGCAGCCGTGCTCTACGGAACCGGACGGCAAAGCTATATTTCCGAAGATGAGCAGGCGCTCGGCAAGACCGGGACATGCTCGGAAGACGGTTCGCGCCTCGGTTGGTTTGTTACTTATGCCGACCAGAGTCATCCGAAGATCGTTCTCGTCGTGCTAGTCCGCGGCCACAGCAGCGCCATCAAGGGAGCGATGGCCGCCGGGGTTGCCGGCCGGATCTATCGAAAGCTAAATGACGAAAATTATTTCGGCCCGCGAATCGCCGAAGTTCGCACGTCGGATGTCGTCGCTGATTCACGCCCGTGACTTCTACAGGGCGGGATTTTCCAAACTTAAAAATTATGCTTGGCTGAATTGCTCTGGGTATCCGCCTGAAGGCGGACGCTACAGTGAAGAAAAACTGGAGAGGCAAAAAAAGGCGGCCCAATCTTCGGGCCGCCTTAAAATTTAGATCTTGATCCAGCTTCGACCTAGCGCACTTCCCAGGTATCGCCGGAGTTGAGCAGTTTCGAGAGATCGCCCGGTCCGCGCTTGGCGATCACGTCTTGAATCTGCTTGGACATCACGTCTTCATAGCGGGCGCGGTCCCATGATCGCAGGACCCCGATGGGAGTCGGGAACCCTGGCATGTCTTCCATCTGCGCGAGCAGGAATGCATAGGCCGGATTCGGGTTGCTCTCATCGTGGATCAGCAGGTCCTTTTCCGTAAGTCCGTTGCCGTTGCCAAGGTGCACGACCTCGAGCTGCATCCCGTTCAGGCGTATGCCCATGTCGCGATTCTTGCCGTAGATCAAAGGCTTGCCGTGTTCCAGGTGGACGACGTGGTCAACGCGGGCGTCTTTTTCCGTAAGGTCGAACCACGCGCCATCATTGAAGATATTGCAATTCTGCAGAATTTCCACATACGCGGAGCCGCTATGCGCCGCGGTCTTCCTCAGCGTGTCCTTCAGATGCTGCTGGAAGACGTCCACCGAGCGCGCCACAAATGACGTGTTTGCGCCAATCACCAGGCCCAGCGGATTGAACGGCGTGTCCGCGGTGCCGTAGGGCGTGGACTTGGTTTTCTTTCCGAATTCGGAAGTCGGCGAATACTGCCCCTTCGTCAAGCCGTAAATCTTGTTGTTGAACATCAGCACTTTTATGCCGACGTTGCGGCGCAGCATGTGGATCGTGTGGTTGCCGCCGATGGCCAGCGAATCGCCGTCACCCGTGGCCAGCCAGACTTCCAGTTCAGGATGGGTGATCTTGATTCCGGTGGCTACGGCGGGCCCGCGGCCATGGATCGAATGGAAGCCGAACGTATTCATGTAGTAGGGGAAGCGGCTCGAGCAGCCGATACCTGAAACTACGACAAACTTTTCGCGTGGAATTCCCAACTCGGGGAAAACCGCTTGCACCGCGGAGAGGATGGCATAATCTCCGCAGCCGGGACACCAGCGGACTTCCTGGTCCGTCTGGAAATCCTTTTTAGTCAATACTGGAATCGATGCCGTGGTCATTTTCGTCTTTTCTCCAAATGTTTTTCGGGCCTGCCTGCCAACAGAGGCAGGCTTTAGCCCAGAACTTCTTCGATCTTTGCTTCAATTTCAGCTTGTTTAAAGGGCTGCCCTTGAATCTTGTTGTAGCCTTGCGCGTCCACCAGGAATTTCGCGCGCAGCATCATCAGCAACTGGCCCATGTTCATCTCCGGGACCAGAACTTTCTTGTAGCGTCCAAGCAGATCCCCCAGATTGCGCGGGAAAGGATTGAGGTGGCGCAGGTGTACGTGGCCGATCCGATGTCCTTTGTCGCGCGCCGCTTTCATTCCCGCCGTAACCGCTCCATAGGTTGAGCCCCACGCGACAATCAACAATTCCCCGTCAGGATCGCCGGCCGGAACCAGGTCCGGAATATCCTGAACGATGCCCTCGACTTTGGCCGCGCGAATGCGAACCATTTTTTCGTGGTTCATCGGCTCGTAGTTCACGTTTCCAGTGACGTCCTGCTTTTCGATGCCGCCGATGCGGTGTTCGAGTCCAGGCGTGCCCGGGATCGCCCACGGTCGAGCCAAAGTTTTGGGATCGCGTTTGTAGGGGAGAAATCCTTCAGGAGCTGTTGTGAATTTCACCTGGATTCCTGGGATTTCATCCACGGTTGGGATACGCCAGGGTTCCGTGCCGTTGGCCAAATAGCCGTCGGACAAAATAATGACGGGAATCATATATTTCAGTGCAATGCTGCAAGCTTCCACGGCGGTCCAGAAGCAGTCGCCGGAGGATTTCGGCGCCAGCACTGGAATCGGAGCTTCCGAGTTGCGGCCAAACATCGCTTGCAACAGATCCGCCTGCTCGGTCTTGGTGGGCAGGCCGGTCGAAGGTCCGCCACGCTGAATGTCGCAGATCACCAGCGGCAGTTCCACCATAATGGCCAGGCCCATGGCTTCGGTCTTGAGGGCCATGCCCGGACCGGAAGTCGTAGTCATCGCCAGCGCCCCGGAATACGCGGCGCCTATCGCGGAAGTGATCGCGCCGATTTCGTCCTCGGCTTGGAAAGTCATCACGCCGAAATTTTTATACATCGAAAGTTCATGGAGAATATCGGACGCCGGAGTGATTGGATAAGAGCCCAGAAATAACGGAAGCCCGGCCTTCTGTGACGCGGCGACAAAACCAATGGCCAGGGCCTGATTTCCGCTGAGGTTTCGATACGTGCCCGGAGTAAGCTTGGCGGGCGGGATTTCATAGCTCACCTGGAACGCTTCGGTGGCTTCACAATAGTTATAACCCGCGCGCATGGCCTGCTTGTTCGCTTCGACCAGCAGCGGCTTGGTCTTGAATTTATCCTCGATCCACTTGTAGGTCAGATCCATCGAGCGGTTATAGAGCCAGTAGGTCATGCCCAGCGCAAAGAAGTTCTTGCAACGGTCCATGGTCTTGGCGTCAAGTCCCAGATCCGCGAGCGCGGCGCGTGTAAGCCGTTCGAGGCCCACGGAAAAGAGGCGGTAGCCGTCGAGAGAATGATCTTCGAGAGGATTTGAAGTAACTTGCGCCTTGCGCAAATCGTTGTCCGTGAAAGCGTCGCTGTTTACGATCAAGATGCCATTCTTCTTTAGATCGCGAACATTCGTCTTGAGCGCGGCGGGGTTCATCGCCACCAATACATCCACGGCATCGCCGGGAGTGAAGACGTCACTCGAAGAGAATTGAATCTGGAAGCCGCTGACTCCCGGAAGCGTGCCCGCAGGGGCGCGAATTTCAGCGGGATAATCGGGGAAAGTGGCGAGGTCGTTCCCGTAAAGCGCTACCGTATTGGTGAACTGGCTCCCCGTAATCTGCATGCCGTCGCCGGAATCGCCGCAAAAGCGAAGGACGGCCTTGTCAATAACTTCGCGCTTGTGCGCGCGGACGACTGGGTCCGTAATTGTAGCCATGGCTTAAGAGGACTCCCATCCTTGAAAAATTATGAATTTTAACCACCCGGTTTGCCCAGAGAAGGACGACTGCTTACAGAAGCTGAAGTTCTCCACAGGGCTTTCCAATTCCTAATCTTAACACAACCGTAGCCATGGAGTAAGATGCACGAAGTCCGGACTTGTTGCCAATGAGACATCTGAGAGAGAGCCGTATCGTAAGACAGGCACTCCTGCCTGTCCTCGCACGCTGGCGCGAACCGGTCAGGGACAGACAAGAGTGTCTGTCCTACACAGCAAACACAAAGTCACAACTGGCGTACGAAAGGCCTTGACTATTCGCTTTTAATTCGCCTAAGATGCTCGTGGATCTAAGGAGCTCGCGATGACATTGACCAAACGCCAAAAAGAAGTCCTGGATTTTCTGGTCAGCTTCCACAACAAGCATGGTTACTCGCCGAGCTTCGAAGAGATTGCCCGCTCGATGAAGCTGACCTCGCTTGCCACGGTGCACAAGCACATCACGACGCTCGAACGCAAAGGATTCGTCCGGCGCGGCTACAACCAGAGCCGGTCGATCGAGGTATTGCAACTTCCCAAGCAGGTGCGCGAGCAGGTGCTGGAACGCCGCTCAGCGGTGGAGTTGCCCATGATGGGGCGCATTGCCGCGGGTCGTCCCCTCGAGGCGGTCGAAGAACGCGAGACGCTTTCGCTCGGCGAATTCGCGCGCTCGGACAAGACCTTCGTGTTGCAAGTGAAGGGCAGCTCGATGATCGACGACCATATTCTCAATGGCGATTATGTGGTTATCGAGCCGACGCAGGTTGCCAACCCCGGCGAAATCGTTGTAGCCCTGGTTGGCAACGACGAAGCGACGCTCAAACGCTTTTACCGCGAGTCAGGCGGGAAGATCCGCCTGCAGCCGGCGAATTCGGAAATGGCACCCATTATCGTCGCGGCAGCCGACGTAAAAATTCAGGGTCGGGTCGTAGGAGTGCTTCGCAAGTATTGATTTGTTGTCCCACGATTTGTTGTCACACCAGGATCTCGCGAAATTCTGTTGCGCGGGACCCCATTTTCCTATAAGGTTTGACTCCCCAGCAGGGCTCCCAGCCTGTGTTACTTTCTGGAACACCGCGCCCGCATTTCTCCTGTTGCATTTTTGTGCAGGGAGATACAGTGTTTCGCACCCCGGTCCCGCACCAGCATTAATAGATCTAGGTGTCTCTGACCGCGGAGGGTCAAGATGTGGAGCAACAAAAAACCAGAAACGCCGCAACCGACTACCGCCAAGGCACCCGAACCACCGGCACCGGTAGCGAAGCCGGCTTCGGCAAAAACGGAGGTAACAGCGATGAGCACTGATGCCATGCGCCCAATGAGCACGACGCAGTCCGGTACAACCGCGCGTTTGGGCGCCAGCTTGCACGTGAAGGGCGAGATATCCGGCAATGAAGATCTGCATATTGACGGCAGCGTCGAAGGGCTCGTACAGCTCGAAGACCGCAAGCTCACCGTGGGCGCCAGCGCTAAGCTGACCGCCGACGTGGTAGCGCGCGAAGTCGTCGTTTATGGCAGCGTCAAGGGCAATCTGCGCGCCCGCGACCGCATCGAAATCAAGAAGGATGGTTCGGTGGTTGGCGATCTCACCACCGCGCGCATCATGATTGAGGACGGGGCGTACTTCAAGGGCTCGATCGAGATCGATCGCACCGCAACCGCGGGCGATTCGGATGTCGACAAGCCCGCGTACTCCAGAGCCGCCACGGTTTCCTCCGCGACGACTCCGGCGCATGCGACCACGACAAAGTCCTCGACCTAAGCCAGGTCTTTTGCGCCTGTCTGCCGGCGGGCAGGCCCGTCTGCTGCCTGCCTCTCTGCATGCAGGGACAGACAGGCCCGCCCGCGGTGCCGCGCCCTGACGCGTTGCACCGCGCGGCGAATGGCGTCCCGCCTCGAATCATGGCGCGTCCATTTCGTCGCTTGTCGTTAAGGCCTTCGTTGACAAATCCTCCCGCACCCCTTATTGTTGACGTTTGTTTTCTGATGGAAAGGTGTGACTGAACACATGCGCACGTATGTACCCCGAGGTCGGGACACGGAAGTGATCGAGCAGGGTGGTGGATGGTTTGTCTTGGACGCTGCGGGGCTGGTATTAGGCCGTGTGGCCACGCGCGTTGCGCGAATTTTGATTGGCAAGGACAAAGCGAATTACACGCCATATCTGGATTGTGGCGATCATGTGGTTGTGATTAACGCGGACAAGATTCGCCTTACCGGCAATAAGCTGGAACAGAAAATCTACCGCCATCACAGCGGCTATCCCGGTGGGCTCAAGGAAATTCCGGCGAAGAGGCTGCGTCCGACCCGCGCGGACTGGATGCTGCGCGAAGCAGTGCTGGGCATGCTGCCGAAAAACAAATTGCGCGCATTGCGCGCGAAAAAATTGCGGATTTATCTCGATGACAAGGGTCTGCAGCGCCACATGGGACAGAAGCCGCAATTACTGGCTCAGTAGCGATCTACGATCCCATCGACATTCAAGTTTTTCAGGATTTGGATTGAGGAGGAAAGTTGAGTTCCAGCGCACAGCCTGTTGAAGGCGCGAAGCAGACTTTTTACGGCACCGGCCGGCGGAAGGAATCCGTCGCGCGCGTGTTTCTGACGTTCGGGTCCGGCAAAATAACCATTAACGGCCGCACAGTCGATGAATATTTTCGCAACGTGAACTGGCGCAATCGCGCCGTCGAGCCCATGAAGTTCACTGAGACCTCGGCTTCAGTTGACGTCGTAGCCACGGTCAAGGGCGGCGGCGTTGGCGGACAGTCCGGCGCGGTGCGTATGGGGCTTTCCCGCGCGCTGGCGATTTTTAATCCTGAGTTGCGCGCGGGTCTGCGCAAGAACGGTTTCCTGACCCGCGATTCGCGCATGAAGGAACGCAAGAAATACGGGCAGAAGGGCGCCCGCAAGCGCTTCCAGTTCAGCAAGCGCTAACAAGTTCTGTTCTGTCTCGCAATGCGGGGCGGGGCAAATTCACGGCCGGCAAGGAGCCGGCAAAAGGATGTTGGG
>Ga0210384_10007134_pt1 | contig 11805 bp, 11 predicted proteins | sample IncBWH2MmetaG_FD_160574 | JGI IMG/M metagenome (GOLD analysis project Ga0210384, IMG submission 160574) | Forest soil microbial communities from Barre Woods Harvard Forest LTER site, Petersham, Massachusetts, United States - Inc-BW-H-2-M | ecosystem: Environmental > Terrestrial > Soil >...
GGCCCGGAATTCGCCATGGGGTCAGCCGTGGAACCCAGCGCGGGACATTGGCCCGAAAGTCCTCGTACTGCGCGCCAAATGTCTGCTTGAGCGTTGGTTCTTCGTACACCAAGACGAAGACGTGGAAAAAGAGCCAGAGCAGCGCGGCATACCAGAGGAGGCGCCAATCGCCGAATAAAAGTGCTTGACCAAAAATGACAGCAGCGACCCCGACGTAAATCGGATTTCGCACGTAGCGATAGAGACCCGTGACCACCAGCTTCTGTGTCGGCGCGATCGGGGCTGGCGTTCCCAGCCCCTGCAGTGCAAACCGCGCGAACGAATCCACAACTCCGGGCACTCCGGCAATGATCAACATAAGTCCGATGGCGCGGGTCAGTTCAAAGCCGAAAAAAGCCGGCCGGAACTCCCAATGTGTGATCCACCATGGGACGAACCCCGCCAGCACCAAGGGCGCGACGACGAAGAATAGAGCAGAGCCCAAGATGGCAATCGCCTTCGACACGGGTAGCCCTTAACGCTACTGGTATCAATGTTGAAATCCACACTACTCCAACCAAGCGCGAACCGGAAGACGGGCCAAAAAGCTCCTTCCATCTAAGGCCCCCCTGTCGGAAGCGCCATGTCGGCTTGGGGTCAATCGCGCCAGTTTTGACATGTCGGCGGCATGTCCGGTTAGCGGCTAATCTCGGAAGTGCGGGATGTCCGGGTTTGCCGGTTGAAGGCATCGGTTTCGACGTGATTCAAGCGCCCAAACCGGAACCTCGAATCATGCGGTATGAACTGACTGACTTTGAATGGGCCGCCATCAGGTCGTTCCTTCCGAACAAACCGCATGGCATTCCCCGTGTTGACGACCGGCGCGTCCTGAACGGCATCTTCTGGGTTTTACGCTCAGGTGCTCCCTGGCGCGATTTGCCGGCATCCTATGGTCCGCGCACCACTTGCTATAATCGCTTCGTTCGGTGGCTGCAGGCAGGCGTTTGGGACCGGATCATGGATGCGCTGGCCGCCGATCATGACCCGACGGTGCAGATGATCGATACTTCCATTGTGCGCGTGCACCGGCACGGAGCCTGCATCGCAGATAACAATCAGCAAGATGTGGGTCGGTCGCGAGGCGGCCTGACAAGCAAGATTCACGCGATCGTAGACGCTAACGGGCTCCAATGCATCTCGCCCTCACGCCCGGTGAGGCCCACGATAGTCGGCTCTGTTCGGTCCTCCTCAGCGTGATGCTCCCACAAACGATGTTACTCGCGGATCGTGGATATGACGCGGACTAAATCAGAGAATTTGCCCACCACCAAGGAGCATGGGCGAACATCCCGCCGAAACGAAATCGCAAAGACCCAATCTGCTTCAGCCCGTACCTGTATCGCGCACGAAACTTGATCGAACGGTTCTTCAACAAAATCAAGCAATGTCGGCGTGTCGCGACCCGATACGACAAGCGGCCAACTACCTGGCCTTCATCAAGCTCGCCTCAATCCGCATTTGACTGCGCGCTAATGAGTCCGCGCCCTGGGACACTGGACAATCCGAGCGATCGCCGGATGGCGATTCGCACATATCCGCCATGCGAGATTTGCCCGTCGTGTTACTTTGTCGCAGCCATTAGTCATTGCTGAAAATCAGAAATACTCCTATCCTCCCCGCATCCCGCCTCGACACGAGGGACGTTACGGCCAATCGTCACGAAACATGAGGCGGGGTGCGATGGACGTGTGAGCCGCGGCTGACGAGCGCGGTCCATGCGTACGGCGAAGTCGCGTGGTCCTGATGCCCCGACGCTGGCATCAAGTTGGCGGATGATAATCCGCCTACGACGGTGGCTAACAAGCCCGGCACACCGGGGAGATCGCGTATAAGCCGTAACACCATTGCGCAGGGAATGCCGGACTGTTGCGGCGTACCTGTGTGACTTGCTTGCGTCTTGTTTCTTTGTTGCAAGCAAGGCTGCGGGTGCACCCGACACCCGGCATTCCCTGCGCCCTCGTTGTCCGAAGGCGCGAACCTCATGGCATCCCCGGGCGCATGGCGTCGCGGCGAGGATTGCGCATGTTTTCAAGCTGATTTTTGGCGATTGCAAACGGGGATCGCACAGGGCTGCTCCCCCTTATTCCATGAGACTAGCCGGCTGTAACAAAACTGTCGTACAGCAAAACTAGAGAGGTGCACGGCTGAACCCAGCCGCACTCAAGCTTTCATCGGGAGACCGTCATGCGCCGCGCAAGTTTGCTGCTATCCGCGAGCCTCTTCACCCTGGCCGCGAGCGCCGGCTGGACCCAGGCTTTGGCACAGAATACCACCCCCCATAACCTCATCCTGTTCGTGCCGGACGGCCTGCGCGCACTGAAGGTGACGCCGGAGAGCGCGCCCGCGATGGCCGCGGTCCGCGACAAGGGCGTCAATCTCAAGAATTCGCATTCGATGTTCCCGACCTTCACCACGGCGAACGCTTCCGCGATGGCGACCGGCCACTATCTCGGCGACACCGGCGATTTCTCGAACACGATCTATACCGGCTACACCTCGGTGCCCGCCGGTGACACCGTCGTTCCCTTCCTCGAGAATGACGCGGTGCTGGCCGACGTCGATGATCATTTCAAGGGCGACTATCTTGACGAAGAGACCGTGCTGAAGATGGCCCGCGAAAAGGGACTTAGCACCGCGGCCATCGGCAAGGTCGGCCCGACCCTGATCTTCGATCACGCCGATCGCGGCAAGAACACGATCGTGATCGACGACTCCACCGGCGGCAAGACCGGCGTTCCCCTCTCCGACGAGATGAAAGACGCTTTGACCAAAGCCAGCCTGCCGCTGACCACGCCGGGACGCGGCGACAACGGCAAGATCGGCGATGCCAAGACGCCGGGCACGACATCGGCCAATGTCACCCAGCAGGCCTATTTCGCCGACGTCGCCACCAAGGTGGTGCTGCCGATGCTCAAGGCGCGCAACAAGCCGTTCGTGCTGGTGTTCTGGTCGCGCGATCCCGACGGCAGCCAGCACAATGAGGGCGACAGCCTCAACACCGTCACCCCGGGCATCAACGGCCCGACCTCGATGGCCGGCATCAAGAACGCCGACGACAACCTCGCCCAGCTGCGCAAGGCGCTGGACGATCTCGGCCTCGCCGCCAACACCAACGTCATCGTCTCGGCCGACCACGGCTTCTCGACGATCTCCAAGGAGAGCAAGACCAGCCCGTCCGCCAAGGTGAGCTATGACGACACGCCGAAGGATTTCCTGCCGATGGGCTTCCTCGCGCTCGACCTCGCCAAGGCGCTCGACCTGCCGCTGTTCGACCCCAACGACAAGAACGCGGCGGTCGCGGCCGGCACCCACCCCAAGGCCGGCAACGGCGTGCTCGGCAAGGATCCGACCAAGCCGGATCTCGTGGTCGCCACCAATGGCGGCTCCGACCTGATCTATCTGCCGAACAACGACAAGCAACTCGCCAAGCGCACCGTCGAGGCGCTGCTCGAGCAGGATTACATCAGCGGCCTGTTCGTGGACGACAAGCTCGGCAAATTCCCCGGCACCTTGCCGATGTCCGCGATCAACATGGAAGGCAAGGCGGCGACGCCGACGCCCTCGATCGTGGTCAACTTCCGCTCCTATGTGGCCGGCTGCGACGTGCCGACCAATTGCTCCGTTGAAGTGTCCGACACCGTGTTGCGGCAGGGCCAGGGCATGCATGGCAGCTTCGGCCGCGGCGACACCATGAATTTCATGGCGGCGATCGGACCGGACTTCAAAGCGGGCTATGTGGACGCCCTCCCCGTCAGCAACGCCGACGTCGGCGCCACCGCGGCCAAGCTGCTCGGCCTCGCGCCGAAGCCGCATGGTGAGCTGATCGGCCGCGTCATGACCGAAGCCATGCCGAATGGCGCGACGCCAAAGGCGACGACCGATCAGCTCAAGTCGTCGCCGTCGGCGAGCGGCCTGCGCACGGTCTTGAACTTCCAGCGCGTCGGCTCGCAGCGCTATTTCGACGTCGCGGGCTTCCCCGGCCGCACTGTCGGGCTCGATGAGGAGAAGAGTGGCCACAAAGACAAAACGGCGGGGAAATAACCCCGCCGCTTCAAAACCGAATGGATATCGGGATGGATTACATCCCGATATCGAAGACGAAGGGAATGTGCGCCAGCGGCAGTGCGGCAACGCCGGCGAGCGTGGCAACCATCGCCATCAGCGTACGGTTGGACTGGCGCTTGCCGCGCATCTGGCTCGCGATCCATTCCAGGACTTCGGTGTCGACGCCCTTCGCATGGGTCGGCGCCCAGCTTTCGATGTTGGTGTCGGGCGACAGCGCAACGGTGCGCGGCGGCACCGGCAGGCCCGAGGCGGAAGCGGCGTGATGGGCGACCGCCTTGGCGAGCAGGTCATCGAAACGGCCCTCGTCGCTGCGCTCGGTAGCGGCGTTGTTGATCTCGAACAGCGCCTCGGCCTCGGCGCGGCTGACCGGCTGATGCTCGACGGCGGACGCGGTCAGGATGCGCGCGCACCAGGCGGCGTCATCGGCATCGAGCGCGCGGGAGAAGTGGACACGGCCCTTGGTGGTCGGGCCTTCGCCGGTGATCACGCCGTCGCGCACAATGGTCAGCGCATGGGCGGCGGTCTCGCGGCAAGAGGGTTGGAGGGCACTGATGTTGGTCTTCGGGGCAGACATAGTCAGACTTTCAGTTTCTTGTTCTAGGCCAGAATGTCGTCGCGGACGTAAACGAGTGGTTAATGATTCGAAACTCGCATTCGCAAGTTCTTAGATGGTTGCTAATTGGTCGCATTTATTCCCATTTCGGTTCGGGAACCATGCAAGAACCCGACCGGATGGGGCGTGATGAAAGCCACAGAAAGCGATACCGGGGCAACCCCGAATTTTACGGTTCACGTGCTTTTTTTCGCCGCAGTGACATCAATCAAAACAAGGTGCTAGGGGGTTCCACCCTGAGGAGAATGATCTACTATTCTCGGGTCCCCTTGTTCACACCGAGCGCTTTGCCCGCTATAGTGGCAAGAACAAATTCCCCTGTAACTTGAAAGACATGGAGCTGTCACATGGCACTTCCGATTGGCGCCGTCGCCCCCGATTTCGAAGCCGAAACCACCGAAGGTAAAATCAAATTCCACGACTGGCTTGGCAGCTCCTGGGCGCTGCTGTTCTCGCACCCGAAGGACTTCACCCCGGTCTGCACCACCGAGCTCGGCGCGGTGGCCAAGCTGAAGCCGGAATTCGACAAGCGTGGCGTTAAATTGATCGGACTTTCGGTCGATCCGGTCGACCGCCACTCCAAATGGGCCGAGGACATCAAGGAGACCCAAGGTGCTGCTCCGAACTATCCGATGATCGGCGACACCGATTACAACGTTTCCAAGCTCTACGACATGCTGCCGGCTTCGACCTCGGGCGATGTCTCGGCCCGCACCGCCGCCGACAACCAGACCGTCCGCAACGTCTTCGTCATCGGCCCGGACAAGAAGATCAAGCTCGTGATGGTCTATCCGATGACCACGGGTCGCAATTTCCAGGAGATCCTGCGCTCGATCGACTCGCTGCAGATGACCGCCAAGCACCGCGTCGCAACGCCCGCCGACTGGAAGCAAGGCGAGGACGTCATCATCGCGGGCTCGGTCTCCGACGACGAGGCCAAGACCATCTATCCTCAGGGGTGGAAGGCGCCGAAGCCCTACATCCGCATCGTGCCGCAGCCCAAATAACTCACGCAGCTCTCGGCACGAGCGCATCCGCAACGAAGAGACCGGCGGTCGATGCGACCGCCGTCACCACCGCGCCCCAGGACACATCCACAGCGGCCACCGCCCAGCTCCAATGCTTGAGCAGCGCCAGCGCGGTGAGATCGAAGGTCGCGTAGCAGAACAGCCCGAACAGCGCGCCATAGAGCAGCGTTGAATGCGGCCCGCGAGCGTCCGCACTTACGAAAATCAGAACGCCCACCACATAGAGCAGGTAGAACAGAACCGCTGGGATAGCCCTCACCTCGCCCAGCATGTCGCCGACCTGCGCGACGAAAAAGCCTTTGGCCAGGATGCCGAGAAACAGGAAGTCCAGCACCATCAGAACGACCACCGTCGCCAGATAGAGCACCACATAACGGTTCACAACGGCCCTCCCGCCCTTCTTGCCCCTCACCCCATCCAGTACGTATCGGAGCGGATGAAGTTGCAACGCGCCATGGGGGGACCTCAGCTGGGACCTGACGGCCGGCTTTCGAGTTGTCTCCCCGGATGACCAACCCACCCGCCCCGCCGCCGATCATCGTCTGGTTTCGCGATGACTTGCGGCTTTCCGACCATCCCGCCCTGCACGCCGCCGCCAAAGCCGGTGCGCCGGTGATCGGCCTCTTTGTGCTGGACGAAGCGAGCCCGGGCCTGCGCCCGCTCGGCGGCGCGACGCGCTGGTGGCTGGCGCAGTCGCTGCGGGCGCTGGAGGCAAGCCTCAAGGCCAAGGGAGCGTCCCTGGTGCTGCGGCAAGGCCCGGCGGCCAAGGTTGTCGCCGACGTCGCGCGCGAGGCCGGCGCGGCTGCGGTGTTCTGGAACGAGATCGCGCACGAGCCCCATCTCACCATCGCCAAACAGCTTGAAACCGCGCTGGCAAAGCTCGGTGTAGATTCGAAAACCTTTCCCGGCGACCTCCTGGTTTCGCCGAACGACATCCGCAACAAGGACGGTCGCGGCCTTCGTGTGTTCACCCCGTTCTGGCGCCGCGTGCTGGCGTTGGGCGACCCGCCAACGCCGCTGCCTGCGCCGAAGTCGCTGCGGCCCGCAGAGGCCATCAAGAGCGACCTGCTCGAAAGCCTCGGCCTCGAGCCGCATCACCCCGATTGGGCCGGCGGTCTGCGTGAGATCTGGACGCCGGGCGCGAAAGCCGCGCAAACGCGGCTCAAGGGCTTTCTCCGGGACGGCGCCAAGGGCTATACCGGCCATCGCGACCGGCCGGACCGCGACGGCACCTCATCCCTCTCGCCGCATTTGCGCTTCGGCGAGATCAGCCCGCTGCAGGTCTGGCACGCCGCCCGCTTCGCGGCGGCCGAGCATCGCGGCCTCGCCGGCGATATCGAAAAGTTCCTCAGCGAACTGGGTTGGCGCGAGTTCTGCCGGCATCTGTTGTTCAACGTTCCCGACCTCGCCACCGGGAACCTGCAAGCCGCCTTCGACGCCTTTCCCTGGAAGCACGACGCCAAGGCGCTCTCGGCGTGGCAGCACGGCCGGACCGGTTACCCCATCGTCGACGCCGGCATGCGCCAGCTCTGGCGCACCGGCGTGATGCATAACCGGGTGCGGATGGCGGTCGCCTCGTTCCTGGTCAAACATCTCCTGATCGATTGGCGCGAGGGGGAACGCTGGTTCTGGGACACGCTGGTGGACGCCGACGCCGGTAGCAACCCTGCCAATTGGCAGTGGGTGGCAGGCTGCGGCGCCGATGCCGCGCCCTACTTCCGGGTGTTCAATCCTGTGCTTCAGGGCGAGAAGTTTGACCCCGATGGCGCCTATGTGCGCCGCTGGGTGAGCGAACTCGGAGAGCTCCCGGCGCCGTTGATCCACCAGCCCTGGCAGGCCACCCCGCTTGAACTAGGAAGCGCGGGCGTGGAACTCGGTGTGAGCTATCCCGAGCCGATCGTCGATCACCGAAGAGGTCGCGAACGCGCTCTCGCCGCCTACGCAAGGCTTCGCAAAGGCTGAGATTCAAGTGCTTCTCTTTGACAGCTCTATAAATCCCGCTATCGTGATCATATTGAAACCTCTGGGGGACCACATGGATACTGAAAACACCGGGATGGAATCGACGCCGGAGCCGACGAGCGCTCCCGCTCCGATGCCGGCACCTGCGACGCCCGCGCCCAAGAAGGCGAAGAAAGCCAAGAAAACAGTAAAGAAGGCGGCGAAGAAGGCAGCCAAGAAGTCCACGAAAAAAGCGGCCAAGAAGGCATCGAAGAAAGCCAAGAAGGCTGTCAAGAAAGGCGCCAAGAAAACTGCAAAGAAAGCGGCCAAGAAGAAAAAGAAGGCGAAGAAGTCAAAGCGCTGAGCGCAAGCCTGCTTCGAAATACAAAAGCCTCCGGGCGAACGCTCGGAGGCTTTTTGCTGAGATCGGCCTTGTTGAGATCAATGTGCCGAAGCCGCTTCCCTCGCCCTACCACTCGTCCGGGCAGGGATCGACGATCCTCCAGAGGTCCTCGCCGTTCTTGATCTTCTTCATCTCGGTGGTGAGGCCGCCGTTGCGGCGGATCCAGTCCTTCACTGAGTCGGGGTAATAGGACATCAGGTCCGCGGTCCCCTCCGCGCTTGTGACCTTGATGCCGAAGGTGAAGGCCTTGTCGTAATAGGCCAGGTGCAGGCCGATGCTGGCCTTGGGCGTCACGCAAATCTTGCTCAAGGGCACGATGCCGAACACCAGCGTGCAGGCGGAATTGCAGATGCCATCGATAACGACGCGCTCGCCGCTATTGCGGACCTGCTTGTACTTGGCCTTGTATTCCTCGACATAGCCGCCGTGATCGCGGGTGATGTGCAGCACGGCTCGCGCCGGCGACGCGGCGAACAGAGAGAGAAGCAGCAAAGCGAGGGTCGTGATGCGCATGAAACCCGGCGGCCCCGGATGCCCCTTTCGTGATGCAGGAGGGTCGGCATCCCCGGCCGGCCCGCCGAACTGTCGCTTGACTGTGTTGGGAAAAAGTTAAGCATCACGAAAAGGGCAAAAATAGGCACGATCCAGCCGCGATTTTTACGGGGATTTTCCTCCGTTTCGGGCTAGATTGTCACCAAAATCGGCTTAGCTAGGTCGCCTTAGCGGGATTTCCGGAGAATCGAGATGAACAAGTGGAAGCTTATCGCCGCCGTTTTGCTGTCAGCGGCCGCCCTCGCACCAGGGCTGGCAAACGCGGCGGATCTCGGGGTCTATCCCCGCCATGCCCAGTACTACGGCGGTCACGGCTGGTACGGGCTGCCCTACCGGATCAGCTATCTCCACAATTACGGCCCAGGCTACGTGCCCGGCACCTTCGCCTTTTATGACGGCCCATCGAGCAACTACTGCTATCAGGGCTCGGCCGCCTATATCGGCCAGGACGGCCGCCGCCATCCCTGCTTCTGATTTTGTCGGATAGCAGCGCCCCGGCATCTCTGATATCCGGAGCACTCACGCGCTCGTAGCTCAGCTGGATAGAGCATCGGATTTCGATTCCGAGGGTCGGGAGTTCGAATCTCTCCGAGCGCGCCAAGCAAATCAATCACTTAGATCGATTTCCCGCCTCATCTGCTTCCCAGCAAAACGCATATGGGAAGCGGCTGGGAAGGTCTGGCGGTTGTTCGGCGACATGCGCTGCATCATCTTCCATTCGCCCGCCTGGCAGTCGGAATGGGTCGGCGGCGAGCAACGCTACCCGATCCGCTGCCCGCGGTGCGACCAGCAAGAGCACGCGACAGAGCCCCTGGATCCTTGCGACCATCCCGATTGATCAGGTCCCCGCTCCAAGCCAGATGACGGGCGGCCGGCCTCTCCCTATCGTTGTCTTCCTACAGCGGCGGGAGCGTCCATGATGATGAAGCGGATGGTGTACATCAGCAGCACGACACTGCTCTGCGTGCTCGCGGCTGTCGGGGCGGCGAATGTGGCCCTCGGCTTAACCGGGAGCACCGAAGTGGCCGCACTTGCAGCTCTTACTGCCTTCCTTGGAAATTTCTTCATGATCGAGCCAGTTAGGTCACCGATCATCAAATAACCTGGGACGGGAAGCCGCGCGCTCCTCCTCAATGGTGTGACCAGATTCCAACACCTCTTGAAAATCAGCTCTACCCTTATTCGGAACACAGTTGCGCCCCCGGCCATTCGCACCACTCCGGGAAGCTGTCTGGCGACCGAGCGCTAATGATTATTACGGAGTGGTCGTGAGCATCATCCCCCTGGATCTTCAAAGACGGAGCGAACGGCGATGGGCCGCTCGATTTGCGCAGCCGGCAAAACCGGTTGCACCTCGAGGCGGGCAAAGCCAGCACATCGACGGATCTGACAAGGGCAAAAGAAAAGCCGACCGGATCGAAGCCGTAAACTCGAGACCGCTGTCGGTGGTGTGGTCGCGGGACTAAAAAGCACGAGGCCAGCAAAAACCCGCCCCGGGCGGCCAGGGCGGGTTGAGTAGCTTGGGTTAGTTACGAACGGCGCGGATGGAGCTGCGCCGCGTGACACGTCTAGCACGCTCGGCTGACAGCAGCCTTACGGCTTCAGGCGCCGCCCGGCGCGCCCCGCTCACCTAAGCGCTTGCGCGATCCAGGCTCCCCGCATCTCTGGCATCCCACCGCCAATGTTCGCGGCTATGGCGGCGCTCAACAGAAGAAAGACAACGCTAAGTCCGACGACGAGTGGGATCTGCCTCATGGTAGGCTCCTCCCTACTAACTCCCCGCGCTGCCGTGGAGCACTGTACGCCGAGGCATTGTCGCTGTCACGAAAAAGCGCGGGACCGAAGCCCCATGCGCGTGTCCTTTAGGACAATGGAATTTCTAGCGCTGGCGGTGTCATGTCTTCTCATGGACCGGGATCGGGAAAGACAGGAACTTGACGCTCAATTGGCGCGCTACCAGGCTCGTGCCAAAGACTACCAGGACGGCCAGCCACCCCTTGCGCAGAAACGCAGTGCTTGTACCAAAAAAGGTGATCGCGGCATTGCAGGCAGCACAACTGCTGCCAACCGACTGAAACGTGGGACCGAAGCCCCGCGCTCTTGTCGTTATCGCCCCCAGCCGCCGGCGATGGCCTGGTGAGGGTTTGGTGTGCAGCTACCAAGGCCGCCCGCAATCGCAACGGAGCAACCGGTGGGATTCTTTACGCAGGGCGAGGCGCACACCCGCTCGTTTCTGAAGGCCGTCAGCTGGCGAGCCGCGGGCTCGATAGACACTTTCGTGATCAGCCTATTTGTGACGGGAAAAATCAGTCTGGCAGGTACAATCGCCTTGGTGGAGGTCGTCACCAAAACCGCCCTTTATTACTTTCACGAACGGGTTTGGGCGATGATCCCATGGGGACGATGATCTGGCGCGGGACCGAAGCCCCGCCCGGATCGCAGGCGACGACTGGCGGGCTCCGGTGTGCCACCCGGCTCTGGAAACGAATCCGGCCGCTCTGTTAATCAGCAGGACGGCCTAGGTTGCTTCTTAAGGAATAAAGGGCCACAAGTCTGCCGCGGTGCGTTCATCGGGTAGTTTATTAAGGAGTTGAAATGGCCCTCTTTCAGTACTGGCCTGTTTCGACCCCTAGTCCTAATTTGATTTTGGCAGTGGCCTAGCAGGCTGTTGAAAAAGGCGCTCGCCGTCGACCGGCGACCGTGATTCATTAGCTCCGACGAGATTCGGAGAAGGTGCGTGCGCGGCGGCGACAATCGAACGGGCAAGCTGTTTAGCTACGTTGACCTGGAGGCGCGGGTGCGGGGTGATCATCCGCTGCGAGCGATCCGGACGATCGTGAACGAGGCGTTGTCGGCGCTGGAGCGCGAGTTTGCGTCGCTTTATTCGCCGATCGGGCGGCCATCGATCCCGCCGGAGAAGCTGCTGCGGGCGATGCTGTTGCAGGCGTTTTATTCGATCCGCTCAGAGCGACTTCTGATGGAGCGGCTGGAATACGACCTGCTGTTCCGCTGGTTTGTCGGAATCGGCGTTGACGATGCAGCCTGGGACCATTCGGTGTTCTCGAAGAACCGCGACCGGCTGCTGGAAGGCGACATCGCAGCCAAGTTCCTCGCGGCGGTGCTGGCGCAGCCCAAGGTGAAGAAGCTTCTGTCGAGCGATCACT
>Ga0210384_10007136_pt1 | contig 11803 bp, 9 predicted proteins | sample IncBWH2MmetaG_FD_160574 | JGI IMG/M metagenome (GOLD analysis project Ga0210384, IMG submission 160574) | Forest soil microbial communities from Barre Woods Harvard Forest LTER site, Petersham, Massachusetts, United States - Inc-BW-H-2-M | ecosystem: Environmental > Terrestrial > Soil >...
CGGCGGGGTCGGCGGTGAGCGCCGAGCGGCCGGTGACGAAGGCAACGCCCACCGACCATTCCGGGCTGAGACGCAGCGCGGCGACCACCGGCACCTTGAGGAACTGGTAGTTCGCGTAGACCCGCCCGAAGCCCTGCGGCTGGGGCGACAGGATAGGGTTGTGGGGGTCCTGCGGGTAGTCGACGCCGAAGCCGGCGAGGCCCAGGAAGCCGACGCCGTAGGCGAACGGGCTGCCCGGCGGATGGCGGGTGAAACCGAAGGCGGGGATCAGCGGCGTCCGTCCCGCCTCCTGGGTGCGGCCGGAGAACGGTCCCACCTGGCTGGTCACGGCGTTACCCGCCTTGGCGTACTCGGCGCTGAACTCGAAGCCGCTGCCGTCGAGCTCGGTGAGCAGCGCCGGGTTGAGGTTGAGCGCGCCCAGGGTGTCGTTGGGGAGCGCCACTCCGGCGCCGCCCATGGCGTCGTTGACGGCGCCGACGCCGTGGAGGAAATGGCCGTTGCCGGCCGCGGCCGGCATCGCGCCGAGCATCGCGCCGAGCATCGTGAGCAACGCCAGCGACGCGGGCGCCGTGAGTGGCGCGGCGGCGAGCACGTGGGAGCGGACCCTGCGCTGCAGAAGATTCATGGCATCGACCCTCCTTGTGGACCAGGCGTCCACGGACGCGGCGCGCCACCGGGGGAGGACGGCGGGGCACGCGTGCAGCCGCCGCGCCCGCCCCGGGGCGAACCGGGCAAGCGAAGACTTCGAGCTCGTGAGATAAGGCGCGCGAACTATATCTTAATTTGCGTATCAGTCAAGAATCAGAGAAGCGAAAATAGGGATGGCCCCTATTATTCCGTCAATTCATGAGGAGTGGTCGACGGACGGACGGCGGACCGGATCCCCTGGGCGGGCCCGGTGTGCCCAGCCCGGCAAGGAACCCGGCGGGCAGGTAGGTCGTGGCGCAAGAGCGCCACGCGGGCCACTAGCCCGCCGCGATGAGCTTGAGTGGGGCGAGCTCCGCGATGAGCGCGAAGACGTGATCCTTCGTCAACAGCGGGGCGCTCCGGTCCAGCGCGCACTGGGCGACGTGGGCGTCGGGAGTCGAGACGCTCAGCCCGCGGTCTCTCAACTCGCGGCGCAGGGTGCCGACCCGCACCCAGTGATCCGGCGGCGTGTCGTGGATCGTCAACTCGATGACGAGGTCGGCGATCACGCGCCGGTCCGCGGGGCGTCGCGCACCGCTCACCAGCTCCGCGATCACGATCGGAGGCAGCACCACGACGCCGCGCGCCAAGGCATCTGCCAGCGACGGCAGCTCGGCGCCGGCAAAGAAATCAATCCAGGCGGAGGTGTCAACGACGACGCCGTTCACGCGACTCCTCGAGGTCGACGTCGAGCTGGATCTTCCCGTGAAGTCGCATGGCCTTCTTGAAGGCCCCGCTCCTGCGCACCAGCTTCAGACCCTCGACCAGGGTCTCGGTGATGCCCTCGCCGGTAACCGCCATGGCCTCTTGCAGCAGGTCGGCGGGGAGATTCGCGGTCACGCGCTTGGCGTCCATATCGACATATTGACGTCAATGTGAGTCGGCGTCAATACGAATGGCGGCCGGCGAGCGGCGGTGAAACCTCCGGCCGAGCGCGCCGTACCTGTTGACTACCTACATGAGGTCCCTGTAGGCTGCCAACATGAAAGACGAGAATCGATCCGACGAGGCGAAGGCCGAGCTGCTGGCGGGGACGCTCGACCTGGTGGTGCTGCGCACGTTGGCGCTGGGTCCGATGCACGGTTACGGCATCGCGCAGCGCATCCAGCAGATCTCGCGCGACGTGCTGCAAGTCAATCAGGGATCGCTCTATCCCGCGCTGCTGCGGTTGGAGCAGCAGGGGTGGATCGGCTCGGAATGGGGGACCTCGGACAACAACCGCCGGGCGCGGTTCTACTCGTTGACGCGGGCGGGGCGGCGGCAGCTGGCAGCTGAGACCGAGCGCTGGGCGCGCTTCTCGCAGGCCATCGGGCGCTTGCTGATGGCATGAGGAGCTCCGGTGAATCTCCCTCCGAGCCGGGCCGTGGGGCGGCGGATCTCCCTCCTACCTCCCTTGGGGCGAGGGGTGTAACTCGAGCTGGCGGAAGACTTCGGGGGCCTCGCCCCAAGGTCGGCAGGAGGGAGATCCGCCACCCCACGGCCCTCTCTCCTCCCCTCCGCTTGCCTTTCTCTCCGCCGACCTGCGGTGTGTCTCGACGAGGAGTGTGACCCATGCGGACACTGCATAGCTGGGGGGTCCGGTTGCTGAGCTTGTTCCGCCGACGGCGGCTCGAGGCGCGCCTGGACGAGGAGCTGCGCTTTCATCTCGAGATGCAGGCGCGCGAGAACGAGGCGTGCGGCATGAGCCCCGACGCGGCTCGGCGGGCGGCTCGGCTGGCCTTCTCGCCGGGCGGGTCGCTGGAGCCGCTCAAGGAGGAGGTGCGGGCGCGGCGCGGCGTGCCGGCCCTCGAGACGCTCGGGCGCGACCTGCGCTATGGCCTGCGGATGATGCGCAAGAGCCCCGGCTTCACGGCGGTGGTCCTGCTGTCCCTGGCCTTCGGAGTCGGCGCCAACTGCGCCATCTTCAGCGTCGCCGACGCCCTGCTGTGGAAGCCGCTGCCGGTGCCCGGCGCCAACCGCCTGGTGGTGCTCGGCAAGCACGACGCCACCGGCGACGACCCGCCGCCGTGGTTCTCGTACACCGCCTACCGGCACCTGGCGGCAGCGCGGTCGGTGACCACCGGCATGATCGCCTTCACCAGCCAATTCACCGCGCAGGTGCGGCCCGCGGCAGTCGCGGCCGCCGCGGGCGGTCAGGCGCTGCCCAGCGCCGAGAACGCGACGGCCGAGCTGGTCTCCGGCAACTTCTTCTCCCTGCTCGGCGGCAGGATGGCGGCGGGGCGCGCCTTCAGCGCCGCCGAAGACACCGAGCCGGGCGCCCATCCGTTGGCGGTGCTGAGCTACGGCTTCTGGCAGCGCGCCTTCGGCCGCGACCCGCGGGTCGTCGGCCGGGTGCTGCTGGTCAACGGCGCTGCGCTGGCCGTAGTGGGAGTCGCGTCGAGGGGATTCTCGGGCGTCTTCGCGGACGCGGCCCCCGACCTCTTCCTGCCGCTCACCGCGCGGGACCTGGTCAAGTATCGCGGCGATTCCTACACCGACGGCCCGCGGGACTACGACGCGCCGGTCTGGCAGCAGGTGAACATGCACTGGTTGCAGCTGGTGGCGGTGCGGCGGCCGGGAGTCAGCGTCGAGCAGGCGGATGCCGTGCTCGGCGTGCTCTACGAGCGTGAGGCGCAGATCCAGGCGGCGACCGAGACCGATGCGCGGGAGCGCACCAGGGTGCTGGCAACGCGGATCCGGCTGGCACCGGCGGAGCGCGGGCTGGCGCCGAGCCGCGAGACTCTCGGCGAGCCGCTCTTCATCCTCATGGCGGTCGCGGGCCTGGTGCTGCTGATCGCCTGCGCCAACGTCGCCAACCTGCTGCTGGCGCGCGCCGGCCGCCGGCAGAGGGAGATGGCCGTGCGGCTGGGCATCGGCGCGGGGCGCGGCCGCCTGCTGCGCCAACTGCTCACCGAGAGCCTGCTGCTGGCCGGCCTGGGCGGGGCTCTCGGGCTGCTCTTCGCGTACTGGGGGAGCCGCTTCCTGCTCGGCCTGTTGGCGAGCGGCGCGACCGACAACCAGGACCTCGTGCTGGACGTGGCGATCGACGGCCGCAAGCTGGCCTTCGCCGCCGCGGTCACGCTGCTGACGGTCGCGATCTTCGGCCTGGCGCCGGCCCTGCAGTCGACACGGCTGGATCTCGCGGCAAGCCTCAAGGAGGGCGGCAGTGCGCTGGGCAGCGGCGAGCGGGGCCGCCGCGGCGGTGCGGGTCTTCGCCGGCTGCCTCTCGGCAGGCTGCTGGTGGCGGCGCAGATCGGCCTGTCGCTGGTGCTGTTGATCGGCGCCGGACTGTTCGTGCGCAGTTTGCGCAACCTGATGGGCGTCGACGCCGGCTTCGAGCGCGATCGGTTGCTGTTGGTGTCGATCAGCCCTCACCTGCTCGGGTACGACAAGACGCACCTGGGAGATCTCTATCGCCGGCTCGTCGAGCGGCTGGAGGCCGTCCCCGCCGTGCGCTCCGCCAGCCTCTCGGTGTACAGCCTGCTCGGCGACTCGGCCACCCGGGGCTCGATCTCGCTGCCGGGCCACACCCCGCGCCCCGACGAGGAGCTGTGGACCTACGAGAGCATGGTGACGCCCGGTTACTTCCAGACCGTGGGAATGTCGATGCTGGCCGGCCGCGGCTTGAACGTGCGCGACCGGCAGAGGGCGCCCAGCGTGGCGGTCGTCAACGAGACCTTCGTCCGCCGGTACCTGCGGCATCTGGCCGCCGGAGGCCCGGGCGGCGCCGATCGCACCGATGGAGCTCGGCGCGGGCCGGTTCCCGCCGGCACGCCGGCTCCCAGAGGCGCCCTGGTTCCCGGCGGCGCAGCGGCCGTGGCGGACGCGGTGGGCCGGCATTTCGGGTTCACGAACTCGACCCAGAGCCACGATCTCGAGATCGTGGGTGTGGTCAGGGACGCCAAGTACTTTCGGCTGGGACTGGACGGGCGGCCGATGGTCTATCTGCCGGTCGACCAGCAGCCCGGCGAGCTTCACGACGTCGAGGTGCGAGTCGCGGCGGGTGCCGCGCCGGCGGTCGGTGGCGCCCTGCGGCGGGTCATTGCCGAGGTCGCTCCCGACCTGCCGGTGTTGCGCGTCGCCACCATGAGCGAGCAGATCGACCAGTCGCTGGCGCCGCAGCGGGCGCTGGCCCGGCTGGCCGGCTTCTTCGGGTTGCTGGCGCTGCTGCTGGCGGCGGTCGGTCTCTACGGAGTGATGTCCTACAACGTGGCGCGGCGCACCAACGAGGTCGGTCTGCGCATGGCGCTGGGAGCGCCGCGCGCCCAGGTGGTTGGGATGGTGATGCGCGACACCGCGCGGCTGGTCGCCACCGGCGTGGCCGCAGGCCTGGTCGCCGCGGTGGCCACCACCCGCCTGGCAGCGAGCCAGCTGTTCGGGTTGGGCGCTCTCGACCCGCCGACGGTGGCGGCGGCGACGCTGGCGATGGTGGCGGTGGCGCTCGCCGCGGGCTTCCTGCCCGCTCGCCGGGCCGCCGACACCGATCCGATGGTGGCGCTGCGCCATGAGTAGCTACGGGGAATCCCCCTCCGGCCGGGCCGCGACGGCGGCTCTGTCTCCCCGCCTCCCTTTGGGCGAGGGTGCCATGCGAGGGGGCGGAGGAGTTCGAGGGCCTCGCCCAAAGGTCGGCGGGGAGACAGAGCCGCCGTCGCGGCCCACCCTCCTCCCCTCCGCTGGCTGTTCTCTCCGACGACCGCTTCGGGCTTCAGGTCCTACCACAGCGCTGGTCCTTCCCTGTGATCGAGGAGGTCGCCATGCGGACTTTGCGTAGCTGGGCTGTCCGGTTGCTGAGCTTGTTCCGCAGGCGGCAGCTCGAGGAGCGGCTGGAGGAGGAGTTGGGATTCCATCTCGAGATGCAGGCGGGCGAGCACGAGGCGCACGGGATGAGCCCGGAGGCGGCGCGGCGGGCAGCGCGGGCGGCGGTTTTCTCCCCGCGCGCCGCGCCGCCGACACCTCGCCGATGGCGGCGCTGCGGTACGAGTAGGCAGAGGGAAGTGCCACTTTGAGACGCGCACCAAGCGCCGCCGCCGTCATATTGTTCACCGGCGGTGGGGGCATCGCTGCATGCCCATCTGTCGCGTAGCGGAACTCGCGGGGAGCTTCAGCGGCTCCGTCCCGGCAGCGGACGCGAGGTATCGCCGGCAGCCTCGGGCTCCGTGGCACGCACCACCCGGTCCTTGCGCTCCTCCTGGCGCTCCATGTAGTAGGCGACCAGGCGGTAGGGGTCGTGGCCGAAGCGCTCCGAGATTCGGTGTCGGACCTCGCGGACGCGGGCGATCTCCTCGTCGTCCGGGTCGAGGGTCGGCTCAGGTTGCGGATTCATCTGCCTCTCCTAGCAGCTCCAACGGCGTGGCGAGCACCGGCACATAGAGCCCGAGCAGCCCGTTGACGAGACGGAGATGCCCGAACTTGTTGGCGTTGGCCAGGTGCTGGCAGTTCCAGGTCACCAGAAACTCGCACTTATGATACGACGCGAGCGCCAGGTGAAGGGCGTCGCCCGCAGGGTCCGCGGGCATGAGGCGGTGCCGGACATAGGCGGCGACGATTTCGGCGACGGCTGGTGTGACCTCCAGAATGGGCAGTTCGACGACCAGTGTGAGGGCAGGTTCGCGGCTCGGGTAGTCACCCTCGCGCAGCTCATCGAGTACCGCCGCGCTCGTGACCAGGGCATACCGGTCGCGAGCGAGCTTCCACCACCGCCGCGTCCATTGCCGGCGAGCGACGGCCGCGGGCCCCGAGCGGGTCGTGTGGTAGAAGCTCGGGATGGTGGTTTCAACATAGGCGCGGGGCTTGGACATGTCTGGCTCGTGGCTCAAGGTATCCAGTCGCCGCGCGAGACGTTGCCCCAAGGATAGTTGGCACGGCCCTGGGCCGAGAGCCATTCTACTCCCGAGCGTCTCGCGGGCGTCTGGTAGCCGCGAGGTTTCGTTAACGGTGATCAGGGTTGTCGGGTCAAGGCTGACGGGCCCAGCGCGATTGTCTTCTTGGTCGATCCGCAGGGTGGCGCCGATGGCCTGGTCGACGCCCAGGACCAGAGCCACCTGGCCGGTATGATAGGACGGTGTCCGACTTCGTCGCCGGCGTGCCGGTCCGCGGTGCGGATCACCACCACCGGGCTGCTCCTGCGGCTCGGCCTTCCTCCCGCCGGCGTCGAGGCGGAGTGGTCAAGCACCAGCTGCACTGGCGGGCACCGAGGGGGCGCCTGGTTCGACCCGGGCGACCGCTACCGCTATCTCCTCTGGCGCGCCTGGGGAGATGCCGGCCGCTTCGCTCTCTTCATCCTGCTCAACCCTTCGACAGCGGACCAGGACACGAACGACCCCACCGTCGAGCGTTGCGAGCGGCGCGCGCGTGCACTGGGCTTCGACGGACTGCTTGTTGCCAACCTCTTCGCGTTCCGGAGCATCCATCCGGGAATGCTGCGCGAGGCCCCTGCCCCGATTGGACCGCAGAACGACGCGGCGATGTTGCTTGCACAGCAACTCGCCGAGCAGACGATCTGTGGGTGGGGCGCGCATGGTCGCCGCAGCCACCGTGGCCAGACGGTGCGCGAGCAGCTGAAGCGGCCGCTCTACCACCTCGGCCTGACCAGGGATGGCCAGCCGCGGCATCCGCTCTACCTGCCTTACTCGGCTCAGCCGCAAGTCTGGATGGACAGCCGCCCGTGATCCGCTTGCGCGCGCGAGCTGAGGCTCAGGCCGTGGCGCGGCGGGGCTCGTGCCGGTGGCTCGATGCTAGACCTTCTGCTCTGTGTGTTTCTTGATGAGTCTGTCTATTCGCTCTGGAACTCCGAAGGCCTCGGAAACTTGATCGTTTTCATCGCGCGCCTTGCGTAAGCGGTCGGGAAAGGTTGCGTCCCAGTAATCATTCGATTCTAATAACCAGATGTTGTATTTGGCATCTTTAAAACTAGGTGAAGCGTGGAACCCCTGTAGCAAGGCATACGCCAGAGCCCTTTGTGTCTGCTTATGCTTTGCGAGGCGCTCGAAGATCTCATCTGCGAGGACGGAGATCTCCTTGCCCTCACCCTGGATCGCTTGTGCCTTGCCAAGAAAGCCGTAAGGGTCCTGACCGAAACGCACAGTGATGACCAGGAGGCCCCGGCCCAAAGCGAAACCAGTCTCCTGGTCAGTCCATTTACTCTCCTTAAAGCCGGGATGAAGGAGGGCTAGCAGTCCATCAGCTGTACTCAGAGCGAGTTCAATTTCGTCCATCCACTCGCGTGTCGGTTCGATATCTTTGTGAGCTACGAAAGCTGAGATGTGATATTTAGCGAGTAAGTGTTGGAGGTTGGCTGCCACTTGATTGTAGGTCGCTAAATGTGTGATGAACAGGCGAAAATTTCCTGGCGTCCAGAAGCTGGCCTCAATCGAGCCGGAGCCAACGCCAACGCTATAGCCAAGATGTGTTGCAAGTTCGACTAAAACGTTGTCAGGGCCACGCTGGACCATTTCTATTACATAGGTAAAGGGAGTTCCACGCCAATCATACTCAGTTGGAAGCGAAAACTGGTGAAGTGTCAAGTCAATGAGCGGCCAGTCTTGATTCGAGAGACGGGTTCCAATTTCGGTGATCAGCCTAGTTCGTTCCGACGGACTGAGCATTTAATAAAACCTGTGGTGGCCCACCTAAGCCGTGAGGCTTCTACCGGCCCTACGCCTATGCCGTGGCGCGGCGGGGCTCGGCGGGCTGGACGTCGTCGAGCTCGACGGCGACGAGCTTCGAGACTCCCTTCTCTTCCATGGTGACGCCGTAGAGGCAGCCGGCGACCTCCATGGTGATCTTGTTGTGGGTGATGATGATGAACTGGGTGTCGCCGGCCAGGTCGCGCAGCAGGTCGACGAAGCGGACGGTGTTGACGTCGTCGAGGGGGGCGTCGACCTCGTCGAGGATGCAGAAGGGCGAGGGCTTGGTCTGGAAGAGGGCGAAGAGCAGCGCGATGGCGGTGAGGGCTTTCTCGCCGCCGGAGAGCAGCATCAGGTTCTGCAGGCGCTTGCCGGGGGGGCGGGCGACGATCTCGATGCCGCTCTCGAGCACGTCCTCGTCGTCCATCAGGCGCATCTCGGCCTCGCCGCCGTGGAAGAGGCGGGCGAAGACGACGCCGAAGCTCTGGTTGACCAGCTCGAAGGTGGCGCGGAAGCGCTCGCTCGAGGCCTCGTTGATCTCGCGGATGGTGCGCCGCAGGCTGTCGACGGACTGCGCCACGTCGGCGCGCTGGGTGGTCAGGAAGCGCTGGCGCTCCTCCTGCTCGTCGTGCTCCTGGACGGCGAGGACGTTGACCGGTCCCAGGCGCTCGAGGATCGCCTTACAGCGCGCCAGCTCGGCCTCGAGCTCGGCGAGAGCGTCGATCGCCGGGGGCGCCGGCAGGTCGATCGGCGCCGGGACCGGCGGAGGCTCCGTGGCGCCCGCCGTCTCGCCGGGGTGGGAGGGCAGCTCCTCGCCGAAGTGCTCGCGGTAGGTCATGGCGACGTGCTCGGCGTCCTGGCGCAGGCCGGCGCCGGCGACGCGCAGCTCCTCGATCTCGGTGCGCACCTGGTCGCGGCGGGCGCGGTGGCCGGCAAGGCGCTCGTCGAGGTCTCGCACCTCCTGGCGGTGGGCGTCGAGGTCCTCCTGTTCGGACAGCACCGCGTCTTCGGCCGCGTCGCGCTGCTCGAGGGCCTGCTGCAGCTCGGCGTCGGCGCGGGCGAGGGCGGCGTCGAGCTGCTCGCGGCGCGCCCCCAGGCGGTCGGCTTCCTCGCGCCAGGCGCCCACCTGGCGCCTGCCGTTCTCCACCTCGGCGGCGAGGCGCGCCACTTCGCGGTCGTGAGACTCGAGGCGCTCGTCGAGCAGATCGAGGCGGCTGCGGTGGCCGGCGCTGGCGGTGCGCAGGGCTTCGCGCGCGCCGCGGGCCGACTCCTGCTCCTGGACGGCGCGCTCGAGGCTCTCGTCGATCGCGACGTGCCGCAGCTCGGCGGCGGCGAGATCCTGCTCCACCTGGGCGCGGTGCTCGGCGACGCGCTCGATATCGCGCAGGGTCTCGAGCTGCTCGGTGGACAGGGTCTCGCGCTCGGCGTCGAGGCGGCGATGTCGCGCCGCGGCGTCCTCCTCGCGGGCGCGGCCGACGGCGAGCTCCTGGCGCAGTTGGGAGGTCTCGTTCTGCAGCCGGTTGGCGTCGCCGGCGAGCGCGGCGCGCTCCGCCACCAGCCGGTCGAGCTCGGCGGCGGCACGGTCGTGCTCGGCCTCGAGCTCGGGGATGGCGCGCTCGAGAGCGGCGAGCTCGCTCTCGCGCTCGAGCACGCCGGGGGTCACGGTCTCGCCCTCGACGTGGAAGGTGCCGGCCTGCACCCAGACGCCCTCGCGGGAGAGGAAGGCGAGGCCGGGGTGGCGGCGGGCCAGTCGCTCGGCGTCGGCGGCGGAGCGCACCAGGAACGCGGGCGGCAGCGCGGCGGCGAGAGCGGCCGGCAGGCGCAGGGCTTCTCCCAGCGACAGCAGGACCGCCGGGTCGGCGACCTGCGGGTGGTCGGCCGCCAAGCTGCCCGGCAGCTGGGGCTCGCCCGGCAGCACCGGGGCGGCGGGCGCTTCGGTCTCGAGCAGGATGGCGCGCGAGCGGCCGGCCAGGGCGCGGGCCAGGGCCAGGGCACTGTCGCCCGGCGGCAGCAGCACGGCATCGGTCAGTCCGCCCAGGTAGACGTCGAGGCTGCGCTCCCAGCCGAGCGCGGCGTGCGCCTGCTCGGCGAGGAAGGTGGGGTTGGCGAGGCCGGCGTCGGCAAGTGCGGCGAGCAGGACGCCGCGGCGCTCGGCGTGGGCGCGCGCCAGGTCGGCGAGCAGGCGCTGGCGCTGGCGGGCGCCGCTGATGTCGCCTTCCAGGGCGCGCTTGCGCTCGGCGGCCTCGGCCTCGCGCCGCAGGGTGGCTTCGAGGGCGGCGCCGACGCTCTGCTGCTCCTCGACGCGGTCGGCGAGGCTGCCGTCGACAGCGGCGGTGCGCTCGCGCGCGAGCTCGAGCGCCTCGGCGGCCTGGCGCAGCTCGTGGGCGCGGCGGGCGAGCTCCTCCTCGAGGTGGTGCTGGCGGAAGTTGCCGCGCTCGAGCTCGATCTGCGATTGCTGCAGGCGCTGGCGCAGCCCGGCGACCGCGGCGGCGGCTTGGAGCAGCTCGGCGCGCAGGGCCTCGACCCGGGCGGCCGCCTGCGCGAAGTCGCGCTCGGCGTCGGCGATCCGCCGCTCCTCGGCGTCGACCGCCGCGGCGGCACGCGTCCGTTCCTCGAGCAGCTCGCCGCGCCGCTCCTCGAGCTGGGCGAGGGAAGCGGCCTGGGCCGCGGTCTCCTGCTCGCGGCGCTCGGCGAGCGCGCGGTCCTGGGCGGCCCGCTCGCCGATCTCGGCGAGCGTCTGGCGGTTGGCCTTGAGGAACTCCTGCCGCCCCTGGATGGTCGCGGCGAGATCGGCGACCCGCTGGTGGCGCGAGGCGACCTCGCTCGCCAGCTCCTCCAGCCGCTCGCGGCCAGCGGCGAGCGCGGCTTCGTCGCGGTGCAGGTCGGCGGCGATGGCCGCCTCGTGGGCGGTCGCGGCGTCGAGCCGCGAGCGCAGCTCGGCCAGGCGCGCGCTCTGCAAGCGGTGGCGGCCGGCGAGGACGCGCGCCAGCAGACCGCGGTACTCGCGCTCCGCCTCCTGGTAACGGCGGGCGGCGGAGGCCTGGCGCTTGAGCGAGCGCAGCGCGCGCTCGACCTCGGAGATGACGTCGTCGAGGCGCAGCAGGTTGGCGCTCGCCTCCTGCAGCTTCAGCTCGGCGACGTTCTTGCGCGCCTTGTAGCGGGTGATGCCGGCGGCCTCTTCGAGGAGCTTGCGGCGCTCCTGCGGCTTGCCGGACAGGATCATGCCGATCCTGCCCTGCTCGATGACCGAGTAGGCGCGGATGCCCAGTCCGGTGTCCATGAGCAGGTCCTTGATCTCCTTCAGGCGGACGACCCTGCCGTTGAGGCGGTACTGGCTCTCGCCGCCGCGGAAGACGCGGCGGCCGATGGTGATGCGGCCCTCCTCGGCGCGGGTAAAGGAAGGATCGGTGCGCAGCGTCAGGGTGCACTCGGCCATCCCCAGCGGCTTGCGGCTCTCGGCGCCGTTGAAGATGACGTCCTCCATGGTGCCGCCGCGCAGCGACTTGGCGCTC
>Ga0210384_10007137_pt1 | contig 11803 bp, 13 predicted proteins | sample IncBWH2MmetaG_FD_160574 | JGI IMG/M metagenome (GOLD analysis project Ga0210384, IMG submission 160574) | Forest soil microbial communities from Barre Woods Harvard Forest LTER site, Petersham, Massachusetts, United States - Inc-BW-H-2-M | ecosystem: Environmental > Terrestrial > Soil >...
GGACGGGTGAGCTTCCTCGATTTCGGGCTGACGAAGCGGTTCACCGCCGAGGACCTCGCCCCGCTGATCGATGGTGTGCGCTTCATGGTGATCAAGCGTGACGGCGAGAGCTTTCGCGCCGCCATGGAGCGGGCCGGATTCCTGCGGGTGGGAGCGCCCGTGTCGACCCAAACCGTGGTCGATCGCTTCGCCCCGTTCTACAGCACCGTGGTGAGCGACGCCAGCATGACCATCACGCCGGCGCATGCATCCGCCATCGTCAAGCGCTTCTTCGACGCGCGCAACCCGCTTGCGCCGTACAGCGATGTCCCGCGAACGTACGCGATTCTGCAGCGCATCAACCTTGGCCTTTACGCGGTACTCGGGAGCATGAACGCCACCGCCAACTGGCGGCGACTCGCTGAAGAGATCTGGCCGTTCGTGAACAGGCCGCCCTCGACGCCGATGGGTGAGGCGGAGGATCGGTGGTACCGGCAGCGCCGGGAGATCGACCGCAGCGCGTGACGAAGGAGAACCATGACCACACGCATCGTTGACCTCAGCCCGCGGGTGCCTCAGGGCTTTATGGGACCGCCCTCAACCGCCCTTGGGGTTCAATTCGAGGTTCGCACCAAACCTGGCTACTGGCAGTCCAGCCAGGTGTCGATGAGCCTCCACACGGGTTGCCACGTCGAGTCGGCGCTGCACTGCATCGAAGGGGGCGACCCGATCGAGCAGGTCGGCCTCGATCGCCTGATTGGAACTGCGGTCGTGCTCGACCTGACGCCGGTCGAGGAGCGGGCGATCATCAGCGTCGAGGATCTGGAACGCGCTTCCATTCGGCTGGCAGGGCGCGGGGAGTCAATCCAGCCGGGGGACATCCTGCTTTTGCGCACAGACTGGGCGCAACGGGCGATCGGGACACCGATCTACTTCAAGCAGTCGCCTGCGCTGAGCCTGGAAGCGGCTCACTGGCTTGTTGAGCGGCGCCCCAAGAGCATCGCCTGCGATTTCTTCGAGGAGCCCGCGGCCCGCGATCCCGGCTGGACGGCGGACCAGTTCGTTGTTCACCGCACGATCCTGGGCGCCGGCATCCCGCTGGTCGAAGGCGTCGTGAACATTCGCGACTTGCCTCCGCGCGTGATGTTCTTCGCGCCTTGCTACCACTTCGCCGGCATCGACAGCGCCCCGGCGCGCGCCTTCGCGCTGGTCGACGAGTGACGAGCGGATCGTCGGATGTAGTGTGACCTGACGATGGAGCTCGGTAGGCGTATCAAGGTGATGCTGGTCGACGACCACGAGGTCGTGCGCCGCGGCTTGCGTTCACTGGTGGAGACGACGGCCGACCTCGAGGTCGTCGGCGAGGCGGGCTCGGTGGCCGAAGCCGCGCGCAAGGCCCAAGAGTTGCAACCCGACGTCGTCGTGATGGACGTGCGGCTGCCGGATGGCAGTGGCATCGAGGCGGCTCGCGAGATCCGGGCGCAGCGACCGGCCACACGCGTTCTGATGCTCACGTCCTACGCGGACGAGGCGGCCGTCTTCGCGTCGATCATGGCCGGAGCGGCCGGCTATCTACTCAAGGAGGTCAACGCGGCGGAGCTGCTGTCTGGGATCAGGACGGTCGGAAGCGGGAAGAGCCTCCTTGATCCGACGGTGACGAGCGCGGTCCTCGAGCGTGTACGGAGCGGTGGGAAATCGCCCCGGGATTCGAAGCTCGCCCGGCTCTCGGCGCAGGAGGACAGGATTCTTGGCCTGGTCGCAGAAGGCAAGACCAATGCCGAGATGGGCGTGCTTCTCAAGCTGTCCGACAAGACGGTGAAGAACTATGTTTCATCGATCCTCGCCAAGCTCGAGGTCGGGCGCCGATCTGAGGCGGCCGCCTACCTTGCCCGTCATACGCGAGAACCAGGTTCGCTCTGAGCGGCGACCTGGGTGAGTGGGACCTCTAACCGCAAGGAGGTGCCCTGACCGACTGCCGAATCGATGGTCAACCGTCCGCCAACCTGGGTTGCGCGCTCACGCAAGCTGTGCAAGCCGAACCCAACGCGCGCCAATTCTTGCGGGTCGAATCCGACCCCGTTGTCCCGAATCTCCAGGATTGCGACGTCACCTTCTCGCCTCAATGTCAGCGAGCAGCTTGTTGAGGCTGAGTGTCGCGCCACGTTGGAGAGCGCCTCAGTCGTGAACTGGATCAGCTGGACACTGTGACGTGCGAGCATCTTCGCCACCCCGGGATCAATGCTCGCGGTAACGGTGATCCGGACCTTGGCGGTGAAGTCCTCTGCCAGCTTGAGCAGTGCCGTGTGCAGGTCGCGCTCGTACAGCAGGCTGGGAGTGAGTCCGTAGATGTAGCCGCGCACGTCCCTGATCACGCGGTTGATCTCGGCGACCGATCGACGAATGGCATCGCTTCGAGGATTCGTCTTGGCCGCCTCCAGGTCGAGGCCGATCGCGAACAGCGACTGGATGACCCCGTCGTGCAGCTCTTGGCTGATGCGCTCTCGGTCTTCAACCAGGGCCAGGCGCTGAAGCTCATCGCGCAGGGAACGCTCACGCTGTAACCCTGCTCTCAGGGCCGTCCAGTTCCGAGCCGCAAAGCGGCCGATAACAGCCATCAAGAACATGGCTGCGATATCGGCGGCAGCGTCATGCCAATCGATGGAGGCGACGCTGAACAGCAGGATCTGGAGCAGCACGCCGATGACCGTGACCTCGACGGTGGCTCGGAAAGAGAGCCACCATGCGGCGGCGAGGACCGGGAAGACCGCCACGGCGCTCACGGTCACGTTGATCGGGGTGTTCAGATCGCTCCAGCAGAGCGCGAGCAACACGAAGACGCAGGCGATTTCGAGGGCGAATCCAGCCGGTTTGCCGGCAAGCGACTGCGGAGTGAGGAGTCGCCTTGTTAGTGCTCTCCCAGCCGACTCGCTGCCGGGCTGATCAAAAGACGTAGCTGGCTTTCCTCGCCCCGGAGAGCATAGTCCAGCGCCAAGAAGCTCGACCGAAAAAGGGGTCCGACCGGTCCCCGGCCACCTGCCGATCGGCTCTATCGATTCCCGCCGCGGCGCCGCTAAATGGAGTCATGAGAGTCGTTGCCAAGGAGGTGAGCTAAAGATGCGTTATTTGATCGGTGGCCAGATGGGCCTGGTTGCGTTCCCCTTCATCGTCCTGGTCGGCGTCGCGTACGCCTGGGTGATGGAGCGCCTGCTGGCTGGCAAAGGCAAAGTTGCCGAGTCGGCGGAGACTACGAGCGTCAAGAAGGCAGCCTAGCCCTCACGAGGGTTAGGCCGGGTTGCGATCCAGCTGGTCTCGGCGCAGGCGTTCCGCCATTGCGGACATGACCTGCGCCAAGAGCTGGTCGTTGGCCTTGATCGCGTCACGAAACTGGGCGTGACTCATCACCATCAACCGCGCCGGGGTTGAGGTGACGACGGTGCCCGTAGCAGGCCCGCGGTCGAGGATGCTGATCTCGCCAAAGAAGCTTCCAGGGCCCATTGGCGGCCGGTCATGACCGTCGACCTGGACGGTGGCCCGACCGTCGAGTAGAAGGTAGAACGTGTCGCCGGGGCTGCCCTGCTTGATGAGCGTCTGGCCGGCAGGCACGTCCACCTCGTCGGTGCGGGTGATCAGGAACTCCAGGTCCTTCCGGCTGCAGCCGGCGAACAGTGGAACACGCCCAAGCGCCTCGATCTTGTGATCGCTCATTGGATGGCAGGATAGCGGTTAGACTGCGCTCGTGAACAGCGTTGGCGACGCGTTCAGCTTTCAGTTCCGCGACCCCGGATGGGTCGGCAAGATCGTCGTCCAGGCCCTGATTCTCATCATCCCGATCATCGGACTGATCGCCTTGGCGGGCTGGATGCTGATGACGTTCGACAACCTTCGGGCCGGACGCCAGGAGCTGGCACCAGCGGGATTCCATCTCAGCCGCGGGATCGGCCTTTTTGGCGCGTGGTTCCTCTACTCGCTCGTTCTGTCCCTTCCTGGCTTGGTCCTGAGCTGGGGATCATCCATGAGCACGTTCTCGAACCTGTCGAACTCGACCTATACAAGCCACCCGTACACGTTCAGCGCCGTCAACACATCGGGCTCGTTCTTGAGCCTGGTCGGTGACCTGGTTCTTGACTTCTTGCTGCCATCGCTCATCGTCATGACGTATCACTACGGTTTCTCAGGAGGGATGGACGTCCCCCGCGTCTGGCGACTGGCCACCAGCAATGTCACCAACAGCGTCATCGGTGGCTTGCTGTTCTTCGTCGCCGGCCTCATCGGCGGCCTCGGCATCATTGCCTGCTGTATCGGCGTGTTCTTCACTGCCGCCTACGCGGCGTCCGTTATGGTCGGCGTCGCATCATGGTTCGAGCGAGCGCAAGCCGTGCCGCCAACACCCACCGCCGCCGCTTAGGTATCAATGGGAGTCGGGTCCTGAGCCGTCGTGAGGCGTTCTTGTAGCGAGACTGTAAATGCCACGAGAAGGAGTGCGAAGGATGCGCAAATCACCTGACGAGATCGACCGTCAGATCGATGAGACGCGCGACGATACAGAACAGGATTTCGGCAATCTTGAGCGCCAGGCCGGATCGGGCGCCCGGCCCTATGGCCGCATCGCGTTGATCACCGTGGCGATCCTGGCGCTGGCCGGCGCCGGCTATCTGGTTTACAAGCGTGTCAGGCGGCCGACCCTCGCCAAACGGCTCCGCGCCAGGGTTCTGGATTCAATTCGCGATTTGCCGCCCGAGCTGCAGTCGCGTCTGAAGAAGCAGATCCCGCGGGTCAAGGTCGTAGTCTCAAACAAGGCCGATGAAGGGCTCGGCACGCTGGAGACGATGGCTCGTCGCGTAACGCCCGCGGTTGTCGGCAGCGCAACCACTGCGGTGCTCGAACACTTCACGCGGGCGCCTGCTTCCAAGCGGTCGGATGCGGCGGCTGATTGAGCGTGGCCGGAGCTCAGCCGCCGCCCGGGTAGTCAGCGAGTTCGGGGCGAGCCAGGCGTCGTACCACGCTTCGGCGCTCGCCTTTGCCGCGTTTCTGGCGATGTTTCCGATAATTCTGGGTGCCTTGTCGATCCTGGGGCTGGCGATCCACGATCCCGGCACCGAAGCCCGCTTCCAGGCGCTGATCCTGCAGATGTTTCCCGGCAATGCCCAGCCCGAGCTGCAGAGCGCGATCCATGGCGTCAAGCAGTCTGCCGGCTGGATGGGCCTGGTTTCGCTTATTGGCTTGGTCTGGGCCGCGAGCGGCATTTTTTCGACACTGGAGCTTGCCCTCGGTCAGATCTTCGGCACGAAGCGGCGACACGTCCTGCGACAAAGGCTCATGGGCCTTTTGATGATGCTTCTCCTGATCGCTGCGATGGCCATCACGGTAGTCGCAAACGCGATCGCGGCTTTCTTTCCATATGCATGGATGACCAGCTTCCTCATCGGTGCGACCGTCATGGTGGCGCTGCTAGTCCTTCTATATCGCTTCGTCCCCAATCGCGCGTTCAAGGTTCGCGACGTGCTGCCCGGAGCGCTGTTGGCGGGCGTGCTCACCGAGGTCCTGAGTCTTGGGTTTCCCCTCTACGCGCGCATCGCAGGAGGTTTCAACACGTATGGCGCGCAGTTCGGTCTCTTCTTTCTGCTCGCGACCTGGTTGTTCCTGCTCAGCGAGCTGGTCCTGCTCGGCGCCGTATTTAACCGTGTGCGGCTCGACCAACCGTCGGCGGAAACTGCGGTCAGGCGTCGCGAGCGGAGAATCGTGACCTAGACGGGGCGCCGAGGCTCAAGCGGCCTTCGAGCGCGTGCGGCGTTTTGATTGCTCGCGCAGCTTCTGCCTCAACAGCGCCAGCACGTCGGCTTCGACCTCGCCTCGAACTGATCCCTGCTCGAGCCGCCTGCCGGACCGCATCGCTGGCTCGAACGAGCCATCGAGGTATGACTCGATCACCGCTGGGTGGACGTAGCTGTGACGGCAGACGGCTCGCGTGTTGCCCAGCCGTCTCGCAACCCGATCGATCGCTCTGACCACGTTGTGCTTGGCCTCGGCTTCCGTTTCGAAGGCGTCGGCCTTGCGGAGATTGACCGCCGCCAGCACGGTCCCGGCCCACGTCCTGAAGTCCTTGGCAGTGTAGTCAGCGCCGGACGCGTCGCGCAGGTATGCGTTGACGTCCTCTGACGAGACCGGGCGTCGCTTGCCGTTCTGATCCAGGTATACGAACAGAAGCTGGCCAGGAAGGTCCTGGCATTGCTTGACAACTTTGGCGGCCCGACGGTCGGTCACCTCAGTCTCGATGTCGCGGCCGCTCTTGCCGCGGAACGTCAGCCGGATGCTTCTGCCGTGCACCTCAGCGTGCCGATCACGCAGCGTTGTGAGACCGAATGACCGGTTCTCCTTCGCGTATTCCTCGTTTCCGACGCGAATCAGTGTCGTCTCGAGCAGGCGAACGATGGCGGCGATAACTTTTTCCTCTGACAGGCCCGGGGTGCGCAGATCTTTGGCCACCCGGCGCCGAATCCTTGGCAGGGCCTGGCAGAAACCGATCAGGCGTGAGAACTTGCTCTCGTCGCGTTGTTCGGTCCACAGAGCGTGGTAGCGAAACTGCTTGCGCCCACGAGCGTCGCGCCCAGTGGCTTGAATGTGACCGCGAGGATCCGGGCAAATCCATACCGTCTCCCACGCGGGCGGGATGGTGAGAGCCGAGATCCGATGCAGAATCGCCCGGCTGCGAACCTGTTCCCCGGTCGGGTAGTGGTACTCGAAGCCTTGACGCCGGCGCACCCGGCGAATCCCTGGCTCAGAATCCGACGAATAGACGAGCCCGGCCTTACGGGCGGTGTTCTTGCGGGAGACGGGTTTACTTGGCAGTTTCTTCCGGTTGATCGTACGCAGTTGGACGCTTTTGTGGTTTTGCGAGCAGTAGGATCGCGATTGGGGCAAGCATCGAGATCCACAGTGCGCCCTGCAGGCCGGCCCGCTCGGCCAACATTCCGATCAGGAGAGGAAGGAGGCTCGCGGCGGCCGTGCCCAGGCTCGACAGAGCGACCGCTGTTCCAGTCTTGTCTCCCAGTTCGGTGAAAAGCCGGCCCTGAGGGATCGCGTACCAGCCCGCATGCAGGATGGCCAGCGCGGTCAGCAGCGCAACCTTGACCGCGGCGGAAGGCTCCAGGAGGAAAGCTGGGAATACAAACAGGGCAACTACCGCGCTAGCGCGTAGGTAGCTGAGGCCCGAGGCGCGCGCCAGCACCACGAGCAGGAGCGCGTCTCCGACGAGTCCGGCGACGGTCCACACGACGATCACCACCGCCGCCCCTATCGGCGACAGCCCGACCACGTCGACGAAGTACAGCGCCAGGTAGCCGAGGAGGACATCACCCATCAGGTCCGTCGCCTCGAGCACCACCAGCCACCGGATCACGCTGCGGCGCCGCAGCGCCTCGAGCGCCCCCTGCAATGCGGCCCCGAACGACTCGTGGACGGCAGGCGAGGCTGGAGCCGCGCGGGCGCCGGCGACCAGTGGCAACGTGAGAAGGGCAAGGCCGGCGAACACGCCTCGCCAACCGGTCCCGAAAGCCAGGGCGGCCGCGAGGACCAGAGGGCCAAGCACCGCGCCGACCGATCCGGCCAGCGTCCAGCGCGCCATGTTCACCTCATGGCGCTCGGGCTGGAGGTCCATCAACGAGGCCTGCGAGAGGCTCACGAATGCCCCCGAGGCCGGATAGATGACGATGAAACCGACGAGCAGCCATGCGAAACCGGGCGCCAGCGCGGTGATGCCGAGCCCGGCGGCGAAAGCCAACCCGCCGGCGACCACGATCAAGCGCCGGCGGCCGGCGTCGGCAAGTAGACCGAACGCGGGCTCGATGGCGGCGGCGACCAAGCCCGGTACGGCCAAGAGGAAGCCGACCTCGGTGTAGTTAAGCCCGAATTCGCGGCGAACCAGAGGCCACGCCGCCTCGCGGACGCCGAAGACAACCTCATCCAGAACCTCGATGGCGAGGAACAGGACGAGGAGATTGAAAGCCCGGCTAAGTCGCCGGGCCCTGGCTCAGCCGGGCATCAACCCAAGTTTAGTTACGCCGCCCTGTGCGGTGCGTAGTACCGCCGCCAGATCAGGCGGTGGATCGGGAGCCAGCGAGGGATGTCGCGTAAGCCCGGGATCAACGGCACACACGCCAGCGCAATCGTCAGGACCGTCATCAAGATGATGATCCCGAGGTCGGCGTTCGCGGCGCTGAGGCCGAGGAAGCCGGACGTGCTGGTGAACGGCCACACCTGGTACCAGAAGGTGTAAAGCCACAGCCAGGTCTGGCCGGGGTACTGGCCGGTCTCGTTCATCACTCCCCACTGGGAGCCCTTCAGGTTCCAGGTCGAGGCAAGGCTTGCGAGATACGTACCGTCGCCCATGAAGAGGAGCGGCTGTGTGTAGTCGGTCTGGTAGAAGCGGCCGTTGATGACCAGGAGGCCGTCGAGGCCGCCCGCCTGTGCAACGCCCAGAAGGTTAGACATCATGACCGGCAGCGGGCCATAGTCCCCGGTCGCGACGGCGACTTTCCCATCCGTGACGGTGGCATTGGCGAGCGCCCCTGTGTAGGCGGTGAGCCACTTACCCTGTTGATCGGCGGACGCCTTCTGGTACTGGTCGAGCGCGGCGAACAGGTCGCTGTTGCCAACGCTGGCGCGAGTCAAAGGCTGGATTACAAACGCGTTTGCGGAATCGACTGGGATGCGGACGCCAAACCACGACTGCGGGGCGATCGGGCCCCAGTGCTGCATCGATCCGGTACCTGAGTTGTAGGGTGCCCCATACCCGGCGCTGACGGTCGTCCCGGCAAGCTCGTTGGTGGACGTCGTGACGAAGTCGATCGGGTCCGCCTGGGCCCAGTTCGCGATGGTGACTGGAGCGACATTGGGCGAGGACAGCACAGCGGCGATGATGATGGCGATCACGCCCACGCCGGCCAGAGCCACGAACAGCTCCTTGACCAGGTCATAGGGGATCATCCGGATTCCGCGGTAGTACTCGTCCTGGCTGATCGGCGTCTTGTTCGTGCTCATGGCCGGCTGCCTTCGGGGTCGATCGGTTTCACGACACCTCGCATGCGCACCATGACTATGTGAACCACGATCAGGACTGTGATTCCGATCGGCAGGAGCATCACGTGTAGCCCGTACATCTGGCCGAAGTTGAGGACGTTGAAGAAGGCGCCGATGCCGGCCGAGTTCATGGCGTCCTTGCCATTGATGGCCACGAATTGCGAGGCGAAGTTTTGCTGCGACAGGTAGCCGGTGAACGCGGTGAGGATGCTCGCGCCGAAGATGACCACTCCGATCATCCAGGTTGTGGCGCGTCCGTGCCTCCAGCCGGCCATGAAGTACTGGCCCCACAGGTGAAGCACCATGAAGAGGAAGAAGAGCTGCACCGACCAGAAGTGCAGGCTGTTGAAAAAGTGGCCGACGTTCGAGTCATGCCACCACTGCGGTCCGAAGAACGAGAGCACCACGCCGCTGAAGATCACCCAAACCAAAGCGGCGATGGTGATCACACCGAAGACATAGACCCATGAGCCGATGTAATAAGGCTGGCGGTCCGGGAGGAGGTGGTCCATCGGCAGCCGGCGGTCGATCGTCTGGCGCACGCGCAGCGTCCAACTCCTGGATTCGCTCGAGGTCGCTTCCTGTGGCTTATTTACTACGGACATCGTCGGACTCCTCGCCATGCGGGAAAGGGGCGACCAAAGCAATTGCGAACAGCACGATCATCCCGACGATGACGAGGAAGTTCGGGATAGAGATATGAATGAATCCCAGGTCGAGGTAACTCGCCGGTGAATCCATGCCTGTCCTCCTTCAGATGACTGTGTTGGGGAAATTCTCTTGAACGGGCGCGCTGAGGCCAAATTCTGAATACGGACCGCGCGAGCCGGCAGGGTCTGACGGCCCTATGCGCTTGGGACCTCAGGCCTGCATGCTTGATCCTGTGAGCGCTGCGTATCCCGGCCACCGCGAGGCGACGATTGTGCTTCGCGACGGCTCGACCGTGGCCGTTCGGCCGATTCGCTCGGAAGACGAGGCCGAGCTCAGCCGGTTCTTCTCGGCGCTCTCGCTCGAGTCCTTGGTATCTCGATTCTTTGGCGTCGCGAACCCGGACGCGATGGCGAAATCCTTTGCCCAGGTCGACTACAAGTCTCGATACGGAATCATCGCCATCGCCGGCACAGCTGGGCAAGTCGTCGGGCACGCAATGTTTGCAGAAGTTGGGCCGCGCAAGGCAGAGCTGGCGCTTGCGATTGCCAATGCCTTTCAGGGCCTCGGCCTGGGCACGATCCTGCTCGGCCAGCTGGCGGAAGCCGCCGCGGCCGCCGGCATCGATGTGCTGGAAGCCATCGTCAAACCAGATAACCACCACATGCTTGCGATGCTTCGCGAGAGCGGGTTCCCGGTGCACGCGCGCTCTGAGCCTGGCGAGGTCCACGCCGAGCTGCCGACGGCGCTGACGGCCGAAGCCCTGAAGCACTTCGAGGATCGGGAACGCGAGGCTGCGGTTGCGGCGGTGAAGCACCTCCTGACACCGCGCTCGGTTGCGGTCATCGGGGCTTCGCGCCAGCGCGGCACCATCGGGGCGGAGCTCTTCCACAATCTGATCGCCAACGGCTTCAAAGGACCTCTGTATCCGGTCAACCCGGCAGCTACGACCATCGACGAGAGGCCGGCGTTCGCGTCGGTGTTGGAGATCCCTGGCGAGGTCGAGATGGCCGTCATCACGGTGCCCGCTGCCGCTGTGCTGACCGCCGCTCGCCAGTGCGCGACCAAGGGAGTGCGAGCGCTGGTCGTGATATCGGCGGGATTCGCCGAGTCGGGGCCGGAAGGGGTCGAGCACCAGCGCCAGCTGCTCGAGATTTGCCGCCGGGCCGGCATGCGGCTGGTCGGTCCTAACTGTATGGGCGTGATCAACACAGCCCCGGAGGTGAGCCTCGATGCGACCTTCGCGCCCGACCGGCCCATACCGGGCCGGATTGGCTTCCTCTCACAGAGCGGCGGCCTCGGCCTGGCCGTCATGGCGCGCGCGCAGGCGCTCGGGTCGGGCCTGTCCTCCTTTGTGTCGGTCGGCAACAAGGCCGACCTCTCCGGCAACGACTTCATCCAGTTCTGGGAGTCAGATCGCGCGACCGACCTGATCATGCTGTACCTCGAGTCGTTCGGGAACCCGCGCAAGTTCGCACGTATCGCGCGTCGTGTCAGCAGATCCAAGCCGATCCTCGCTGTGAAGGGCGGTCGCTCGCCGGCGGGCAATCGCGCCACGTCATCGCACACGGGTGCGCTGCTTTCGGCTTCGGACGTCACCGTTGACGCCCTGTTCCAGCAAGCGGGCGTGATCCGGACCGACACGCTGGCCGAGCTGTTCGACGTGGCTCTGCTGCTGGGCAGCCAACCGCAGCCTTCGGGGAACCGTGTGGCCATCGTCACCAACGCGGGCGGGCCTGCGATCCTCTGCGCTGACGCATGCGAGGCAAACGGCCTGGTGGTGCCCGCGTTGCCCCAAGAGGTTCGCCAACGGCTGGCTGAATTCATGCCCGCGGCCGGGTCGACGGGCAATCCCGTAGACATGCTGGCGGCTGCGACCGGTGAAGACTACAAGCGCGCGATCGCAACCGTTGTGGGCTGCGATGACATTGATTCGGTGATCGTGATTTTCACACCGCCGCTCGTGACCAAGGCTTCCGAAGTCATCCGCGCGATTCAGAGCGCAGCCGGCGACCTTGCCAGGCCGATCCCGATCCTGGGCGTCTTTATGTCCAAACAGGCAGCGCCTCGCGTCATCCACTCAGGCGGGGTAGGAGTACCG
>Ga0210384_10007139_pt1 | contig 11803 bp, 10 predicted proteins | sample IncBWH2MmetaG_FD_160574 | JGI IMG/M metagenome (GOLD analysis project Ga0210384, IMG submission 160574) | Forest soil microbial communities from Barre Woods Harvard Forest LTER site, Petersham, Massachusetts, United States - Inc-BW-H-2-M | ecosystem: Environmental > Terrestrial > Soil >...
CTGTGCAGTTCGTCCATCGCGGCTTTCTGGCGGCGACGGTGAATCAAGAACGCCCACAACGGCGCGAACACGGCGATAGGTGCCAGCGCGAAGAAGATTGCGTGCGCCATGTTCGAGTCAGACCACAGCATGTCTTTGAACAGCAACATGAATACCGCGTCCGCGACTAGCGAACCGATGATGCTGAGAGTGGGATAGCCCATCACTTTGCGGCGGTGCTGACCGAAAGTCTCCCCACGCGCACGACGTTCTTTTCGCGTGACGTGGTTGTACGCCATGAACGTGAAAAGCGCACTGGCGAACGCGCCAAGAAAGAAATAGATCGCAGCAAACGCGCCGATATTGTCGGCACTGATTTGGTAGGCGACGAACGGCATAACCACGGCGAGTAGCGGGGCAGTTACGCCCAGCAGTAGGAGAAACAGTCCCATTGCTATCTGGTGGACGATGCCAGCGACAAGAGAGCCAATCGCTCCAGTCACGTCTCCGTCCCACAGCGCCCCTAAAAAGCTTTTTCTGTTTGCCATTTTCGTTCCCCCCGTCGCCAGCAGCTCCGTTAAATCCAGATTCTCCCGCTGATGGATGGCACATTGTCCCGGCGTGTTCGGCAGCGCCTCGCCTCGTGAACAGGCCATCGCAGATCAGGCACTTGCGCACGTCCGGGCCGACGACAATGAACACCTTGCCGATTTGGTCGGTGCGCGTGGACGCGCCTCCCCGAGTTTGTTCGTCAGCAGTCATGTCGATGAGCAATGAGTCACGAACGTATAAGTTCGTCACCAGCGTGCCTCGGCTGGGCTCGACTGCTGAACGACAGCTAAATCAGCAACTTGAGTTTGCGGCGGTACGGACCCTTCGTCACCAGCACTCGCCCGGTTAACCAGTTTGCAAACCAGACTGCGGGAAACGCCCCACTTCTTGGACACAGCCGTTAAGGTCATCCCGCTGAGTCGGTCTCGGACGATGGCTGCGCGGTCTATGTTCATCGGGGCGCGTCCGATTCGCACGCCATCCAGCTTCGCCCTCCTCATGCCTGCGAGAACACGGTCCCGAATCAATGCGGATTCAAGCTCCGAGATCGAGCCGATCAGGGTCAAGAAGAGCCGCCCCATGGGACCGCTGGTATCGATATTCTCTCGCCGAGAGATGAAAACTACGCCCAGACTGTCGAACTCATCCATGAGTTGCAAGAAGTGCTTCACACTTCGTGCGACTCGGTCGAACGCGGCGACGAGCACGACAGAGAATTTCTTCCGCCGCGCATCCGCGATGAGGGCATCTAGCCCCGGACGTCTGGCTCTTTTCCCTGAGACTCCGCTGTCTCGATACTCTTGCACGACCTCCAAGCCACGCTGCGCAGCAAGCTCACGCAGATCGTAAAGCTGCGACTCGACGTGCTGGTCGGCGGTGCTTACTCTCACGTAGATGGCGGCTGTCTTCATTTGTGCAGGGTCCTCCCTTTGTCGTTAGCCTTTGAATGGAGCCGGATTGTGTTTGTGTTCGTTAGCGCGTCGGCGCAGCCGATCCACAGCCGCAAGGCAGATCGTTAATTCGGGGGCGAAAATGTTCAAGCGTGCCCCGACCTCATCGTCCAGCAGTTCTCCGATTTCGCAGTCGTTCAGCTTGCTCAGGCGCTTTGTCAGCTCACCTGAAATCAATAAGGCGGCTGCGAGACGCTCCACCGGGTTCGTTGAGCACAATCGCTGCCGCTGGTGCTGAATTAGTTGGCGGATCGTCAGGTTCAGTCCCTCTAGTCTTGGTATACGGGCGTTTTGGAAAAATCGTCCAGAAAGCAGAGTGCGTGTTACCGAAGATTTCGCGCAAAACCAGACGAAATTTCCGAGTCGCCCGTATACATAGACATGGATCGAAGCAGCGAAGTGAACGATACCATCGAGTGCCCGCTGTGTTGCGGTGTGGGGAAACTGAAGCGCACTGAGGTTTTGGATCGCCTCGGGGTCAAGGACTTTGCCCGCGTAGCCCAACTGAGTGCCGAAGAAGCCTTCCGACTGCTCACGCAGAAGCACAGTCACGACCAGCAAAACGTATGGTCTCGTTTCGAGACCGAGCTGGTGAAGCGAACCGCAGAGATAAGGGAGTGCCACAGCGAAGAACTGCGAACGGCGAAGTCTGAAAGAGATGACCTGACGCGCAGGATTGAAGCCTCCCTGCGAGAACTCGCCGATCTTCGAGAGCGGAATCAAGCATTGGAGTCAGAGCTATCCAAGGGCGCACGCATCGGGAAGCGTGAGGAGATGGACTTCGCAGACGAGGCGCGGAGTTGGGCTGGCATTGCTATCAGCGAAAAACTCCCCAAGAATGGCGACTTCATCTTGGCGTACCGCTCTCCGAACGGCGACCCCACTGAGCCGAAAATCCTAATCGACAACAAGGACAAATCGGTCATCGCTGAGAGCGACATTGACAAGCTTGTTCGCGACGCACGAGAGCGCTCCATTGTTGTCGCTGCGCTGGTCGCCCGCGAGGAGAGTCAACTGCGGCAGGTTGACCGCGAATCCCGCTGGAGCCGCAAAGACGGAATCTGGTTGCTGCGCACCACACGCCAATGGCTTGCGCGTGATCTCGACTTGCTCAAGCCAATTTTCGACCGCATGCGAGTGCATGGAGTTGACTTGCTAGACAGGAACACATTGGTCGCCGACGAACTCCGCCGCACCTTCCCAGAAATCGACCGCATGGAGAAGGAAATCGGCAAGGCAGCGAAAGCGATCCAGTCGGTGTCGGCGCTGGTGGTGCGCTACAGGGAGCGGCTTCGAGAACTGTGCGACAGCGTCGCCAATACGAAGGTTCCATCGAAGTGGGAACGAGACGGCGGTATTCGCCAAACGGGCGGCATTTAGTCAGTCGGAAAAAACACACTGGAGGAACGGAATGAAGGGAATCGTGAGATTTCTCATTCGGATGTTTGTGCTCAACATCGTGTTGATTCCACTGATGGCGCTGGGTCCGCTGTTCTACGTGATTCCGCTCTTGTGTGTTGCTGCGAATCCGCAAGAGAACTTCTCCGGGCTGGCGCAGCTCTATTTTTGGCTCGGACCGTTGTCGGCGGCGTTCTGGATGCTGGTCTCTTGCCATTGGCAGACAGTGCATAGGGCGCGGCTGGAAGGTCGTCTGGCAACTTGGCGCGAGACGGAGGGCGGAATAGTCTGCACAGTATTGAAAGCGTTCGTGTACTTGGTGCTTGGGCTGCTTGGATCGTTCGTCTTTGAGATCACGTTCTTGGTCGTTTTCCGCCTTCGCCCCGGCAACCCGTACAGGGATATGCTGTGGTTCTTGATTCTGCCGTTCTCGACCTACGCTCCAGTGCTCCTGCTCTGGCTTCGCCGCTGGATGCGGGGCAGGAAACAGGGTGACTTCATGAGTCGTGCCAAGAACGACCGCGTGGCGGCTGGAGGCGTTTAATGGAATTTGTCCATGTGTTCGTGCTTACGCACTTGTCTCTCGACAAGAATGGCGATGTCAAAAGCCGGAATGTCGCTGTAACTTTCGATCTCTTCGAAGCCGAAGACCACAGGAACAAGGGCGTCGAGTACGACTACGACAAATTTGTCGTGCCCTCTGACTGGCAAGGGGACGCGGAGGTCACCACCACTGTGCTTGCCATGCGCGAGTTCCGCGAGATAGTTGCGTTGCAGATAGAGGAAGCGCTGCGGTAAGCAGGATCGTCCGGTGAGCGACTAAGTATGAGAATCTCAAAATCCAAATTCGTGGCTGGCGTGCAGTGCGTCAAACGGCTGTACTGGCAGGTTCACGAGCCAGAACTCGCAGCGGAGCCGGATGCTGGCGATCAAGCAATCATGCAGCAGGGGCACGAAGTCGGCATGCTTGCCCGCCAGTTGTTCCCCGGAGGGGTGGAAGTCGTCAGTGATGGCGGGCTCGATCAGGCGATCCGCGCAACGCGAGAGCTAGTGGCGAACCCTGAAGTTCCTGCCATCTTCGAGGGCACTTTCGAGAACGGCGGCGTCCTCGTGCGTGTGGACGTGTTGCAGCGCCGTCGCGATCACCACCGATGGCGTCTGATCGAGGTCAAGTCCACCACCAGCCTCAAAGAAGAGCATCTTGACGACGTCGGAATTCAATCCCGCGTCGTTTCCCGGTCGGGACTGGACTTGGCGTCGGTCAATTTGGCGCATCTCAATCGCGATTATGTGTTCGACGGCGGCTCGATTGATCCACGCATGTTTTTCAAGATCAGGAACCTTACTCGCCGAGTCCAGAGGTTGCAGCCCAAACTCACTTTCCAGTTGCGTGCGGAGTTCACCGTCCTAAACATGCCCAACGCTCCTGATCTTCCACCGGGACCGCATTGCACCCACCCGGTGACGTGCGAATTCTTCGAACAATGCAATCGCCCGCGCCCCGACGATCACATTGGATATTTGCCAAGATTGCAGGCAAGCGCCGCCGAGGAGCTTGAAGAGCTGGGCGTCGCGTCCATCCTCGACATCCCTGACGATTTCGAGTTGAGTGAGATTCAGAGGCGAGCGGCTACGAGTGTGCAGACGGGAGAACCGTGGTACAGCCCCGAACTCGACGAATTGTTGAGTGGGCTGAAGTACCCTCTGTACTTTCTAGACTTTGAGACAGTTAACCGGGCGATCCCAAGATTTCCCGGCATGCGCCCTTACGATCAGTTGCCGTTTCAGTGGTCGGTTCACGTGCAAAGTAGCCCCGGAACGGAGCTGGAGCACCATGAATTCCTAGCCACCGACACGACTGATCCCCGGCGCAAGTTCATCACTTCGCTATGCTCTGTCCTTGGCAAGAGTGGAAGCATAGTTGTCTACTCAGCGTTCGAGTCGCAGCGGCTCGCGGAGCTTGCGGCATGGCTGCCTGAGTTTGCGGGGCGCATCAAGAAAATCCAGAGTCGCCTGTGGGATTTGCTCCCTGTGGTCAGGAACCATGTGTACCATCCAAAGTTTGCAGGGTCATTCTCAATCAAGAATGTGCTTCCTGCGCTCGTGCCAGCGATGACCTACGTGGGAATGGCGGTGGCGAACGGGCAAGATGCCGGACTCGCTTGGGAAAAACGGATACGAGGGACGACGGATGCAGAAGAACGCAAGCAAATCGAGAAAGCACTGCGGGCTTACTGTGGGCAAGACACACTGGCTCTAGTTAGGCTCCTCGAAAAGCTTCGGCTCTGTTCGCCGTGGTCTATCCGATAGGCTCAGAGCGCATCTTTAAGCACATGATCCCACCACCGTCGCGACAGCGCATTCCCACAACTTCTGCTCGAATCCAATTCCACCGCCCAGGTGCCCAAGTACAAAACATCTGCTGTCTCCAAAAAGCCATAAAATTGCTACACAATGCCACGCGGAGAGTTTGGATTTGCAAACACGCCCGATGGTGTGGTCAGACGATTTTTCTACAATCGTTACGGGCGCATCTTTGCAAAGGTAGCTCTTCAGGTCCGCAGAACCCCTCGTCGCCAGACCGGACTCTACAAAACAAACCGCGAAAACCGCTGGACGTTAGACCCACAGCATCCCGACTTCACGGCGAAAGATCAGATACCGCTGATCGAAGCCAAGCTGTTTGCTATGGCGCTGTCCTTCGATGATGCCCCGCAAGATTTGCCTGCTGACGTTCGGGACGCGGCGGCAATCGTGCTTGGAAAGCAGGTTCAAGCTGGTTCGTATCATTGTCCAGTATCGGGCTTGAAGATGAGCTTTACGCAACTGGAGCAGCAGGCGGCGAACCCCGTACACGGCAGATCAAGTTTCCACGTCGGACACGTGCGCCCCAGAGCTATGGGTGGAGGGAACACGGCAGATAATACGTACTGGACAACTGATCTCGGCAACCGCATACAGGGAGACAAGAGTTGGCACGACACTGTGAAGACCATAATCGAAATGGCGGAATACCACCGGAAGACGCATGGGGACATCCCTTGGGGCGAACTGGTCAATCGCTATTTTCAATGACAGCACTTTTTCCTTGACTCAGGCAACCTGAGGTATAAGAATACCTGCGGTTGCTTTAGCATGTCCGAACCGAATCGTAAAATCCACGTCTCGCTTGCAGAAGAGTTGCACAAGCGCGTGCGAATACGCTGCGCCTGCGAGGACGTGTCAATTCAGGATTACGTGGTATCGGTGATCGAAAAGGACATGTCTTCGTACACTCCGACTGACGCCTTGGCAGCGAAGGCGATGCAGGGCGAGAGCAAGCAGAAGCGGAGGTCCAGTGGTAAGTAAGGCAAATTTGAATTTGGACTTCCCCGAAAGCGCGGTCGTTATCAAACCGGGCTATATACCGGATTTCATTTCCGGGGAATTGGTCAGGGACACTCCAGAGGAACGGGATGCGGTGCAAGTGTTCGCACGGCGTCTGGTTGAAGATTACGGCTACTCCAAGAATCAGATTCAAGTCCACCCGCAATATCGCGTAAGAAAGCGCCCGTCAGACGAAGAGAAAGCCTATCCGGTCGATATTGCTGTCTTCCAGAACGGTCACAGAACCGAAGACAACCTGTTTCTCATCGTTGAATGCAAAAAACCAAACCGCAAAGAGGGACTTGCTCAGCTAAAGCTCTACCTCGATATGAGTGCAGCCGAACTCGGCGTCTGGTTTAACGGAGAGGATCACGTTTACCTCCGCAAAGTCATTCAGGCAAACGGCAGGCGCACGTATCAAGAATTGCCGAATATTCCCCGCAAAGGTCAGCGCATCGAAGACCTCGGACTCTTCAAGCGCAAAGACCTGAAGAAACCGTCGAACCTGAAGGCAGTCTTCAAAGACCTTAGAAATCACCTTGCGGGCAACATGACAGGAATTACGCGGGACGAGGCACTCGCGCAAGAAATCATCAATGTTCTGTTCTGCAAAATCTATGACGAAGTGAACACGGGCAAGGATGAGATAGTCAGCTTCAGATGCGGTCAGGATGAATCGCCCGAACAGGTTCGCAAGCGCATATTCCAACTCTTCAAACTTGTGAAGCAGACGTACAGCGACGTTTTCCCCGAAAGCGACATTATAAAACTGGATTCAGTCAGTATCGTCTACGTCGTTGGGGAGCTTCAGAACTACTGCATTACCGAAGCGGACCGTGACGCCGTGGGGGATGCGTTTGAGGTATTCATCGGTCCTGCTTTGCGCGGCACTGAAGGTCAATTCTTCACGCCACGAAACGTCGTGCGCATGGTGATTGACATTCTTGACCCGGAGCCGGGGGAAATGATTTTGGACCCTGCCTGTGGTTCGGGCGGGTTCCTAATCATGGCTTTGGAGCACATTTGGAAGAAGCTGGAAAACAAAGCGGCAGATAAGGGATGGAATGATGTTCAGCTTGCTCTCCGAAAACGTGACGTAGCTACGAAGACCTTTCGAGGACTTGACAAGGATTCGTTCTTGGCGAAAGTCACCAAGGCCTATATGGCGATTATCGGTGACGGCAGAGGCGGCATTTTCTGCGAGAACAGCTTGCAGCCTCCCGACCAATGGCATCACACGACGCGGGAATCAATCAAGCTGGGAAGCTTCGATGTAGTCCTCACGAATCCTCCATTCGGCACAAAGATTCCGATCAAGGGCGAAGCCCTGCTGTCACAGTACGATTTGGGTCGCAAATGGAAGAGAGACAGAGCGACAGGCGTGTTGGAAAAGACTTCCGTCTTGCATGAAGACCAACCGCCACAGATATTGTTCCTCGAACGATGCTTCCAATTCCTCAAACGAGGTGGGCGATTGGGAATCGTCCTGCCGGAAAGCGTTCTTGGGAATCCTTCGTATGAGTATCTTCTTCAGTGGATATTGGCACGCGCCACGATTAGGGCTGTCATTACCATGCCTGAAGCGCTCTTCAAGACGAGTGGTAAAGGAGGAACTCACTGCAAGGTTTGCGTTCTCATTGTCCAAAAAGGAGCACCGTCTGCCGACGCAGAGATTTTCATGGCGAACGCAAAATGGTGCGGGCATGATTCACGCGGCAATCCGACGATCCGCAAACTGCCAAGCGGGAAGTCCGTGGTGCTGGACGAAATCCCTATCGTTGCGGATCGGTACAAAGACCTCGTGATAGAAGGTAATCATAAGCTCCAGAACCATCTCGGATTCCTGACCGCCAAGGACGAACTGAAGAACCGCATTCTGGTTCCCAAATATTACGATCCCGAACTGCTGGAACATATACGGCGTCTCTCTAGCACCCACAAATTACTTTGCATTGGTGATCTGGTGCGAGACGGCACGCTCGACATCACCACAGGGGTTGAAGTCGGCAAAATGGCATACGGGACAGGTGTGATCCCTTTTATTAGAACCTCCGACATTTCCAATTGGGAACTGAAGTCTGATCCGAAGCAGGGAGTGAGTGAAGAACTATACGATTCTCTCAAAGAGAAGCTTGATGTTCAGGCAGGTGACATTTTGATGGTTCGAGACGGAACGTACCTCATCGGAACCTCTGCGATTACGACGGAGACAGATACGCGCATCCTGTTTCAGAGCCATATCTATAAGATCAGAGTCCGGCACCCGGACCGCCTCAATCCTTGGTTGCTGTTCGCGGTCTTGAACTCTCCTGTCGTAAAGAAGCAAATCCGGGCAAAGCAGTTCACGCAGGACATCATTGATACTCTCGGCAATCGCATCATGGAAATCCTCGTTCCGATACCCAAAGACCTGTCGAAGTGCGAAGAGATTGCGGCGAGCACACGAGAGATTGTCGAGGCACGTTCCCGACTGAGGAACAAGGCAAAACAGATCGCTCTCGACATCGAGGGCGTTGAAGCACTCGACGAAGAGGATCAGGAGTTGCTCAACGTCTAAGAGTGCGCATTACGTAGCCGTGACTGTCGCAAGCCCGGCGCGGTTCCAAGTGCACTGCAAGACTCCGCACCAGATCGAGCTTGCCAGCCCATTCTGTCGCTATCTGGAATTGGCTCAGGCAGTCTGATGGAGTTGAAGTCTAAGAAGCAACTTTCCGAAGTTCCGCCTCGAAGCGATTCAGTCTTTTTTCAGAGGTCTTGTTGAACGCCCGTCCGCGACCTCGGAGGTAAGTTTCGAACTCAGGTCCCAAGCCCTTTCGTTTAAAAAAAGTGGACACGTCAATTGCCTTCTCGCCCGGTCCCTTCTTGTATCGATGGAAGGTCAAAGCGGCACGGAACATTGGCTTGATTGCATCCCTCAAGTAGCCAATCGGCTGGGTATTTCGTTCGGAAGACTCGCGAAAGGCGTCTGCAAGAGCCTTTGACCTTATGATCCGCGCCACACTCGACCACATGATCTGAAGGACTAGCCATGTCGCGTAGGCTCGCTCTGGGTACCCCTTGGAGCAGTAGCGAACTTCGTACTTCAGCCTGAACCGATTGAGATAGAAATATGGGTCACTTGTAGGAAAAACCTTCGAGTACAAATGTTCTTCGAACAAGCCCTCTTTCCCCTCACGTACTATTGCGGAGTCAAGCTCGCAACCAGCCACCGCTTGCGCTATCTCCTCTTTTGTCACAACCCGCTGATGCGCCCCAATGAAACGTCGCGCCTCGCTCTTCGATTGGCGCTTGCGCAGATAGTAGTAGTTGAACTTCCGAAGTTCCCTTTCGATTTCAATCTGCCGTCGATCATTTGCCATGAGGTCTGAAGCGCGAATTGCATTCTGCCAATTCGTAGCGGCAACAATCCGGGAAACGAGCATGTCAAATTTCTCTGACCCCGCCCGTGGGTCTCGTGGCACCATGATCGCTTTCATCAGCACCGCTGCTGTTGATTCTCGTCCATCGGCATCATGCAGAGTACGAGTAGTCTGCTGACCATTGATGATCTGGGGGTTTGATACCCTCATTACATCGCGTCCGCCAACACTGATGCGTTCGGCGCGATCACAGATCATCGTTATGCCGTTGTTGTAATACCAAAAGTTCCACGGCTCGTTACTGAGAGTCTGCTGCATCCCCCGATTGACTTGTGTTGATTTGCCGAGAAACCCCCGGACGTTCCGCGCAAACAGCCTGATACCTGCTGCGTCGTACATGTCGGCGACAGCAGAGGCGTTCATGGAGAAAATCCAAGCAGTAATATTCTCGCGTGCATCATGTCTGCGGTGGCATTCGCTGGTTACCCCTTTCCCGACCTCTAGAGGGAGATCAAGAGAGGGAACTGGTGGCGCAACGCCATCTAAGAAATCGCTGAGCATCAGGAGAACCCGTTTGCCATCGAATATTTCGATGTCGGCTGGACCCTCAGCCCGGCGGCACCTTTGTTCCGCTTCTTGAACTAGTGAACCGCTACACTTTGCCGTCGTCACGAAGTACAGCTTGAGTCGGTACCCGCGCTTACGCAAGCACTCTCGTGCGTGGCGAAATTTCTCATGCACGCGCGCGTCTATTTCCTTGAGAAAAGCCTTGAACTCTTCATCGCTGCCATGGAGGTCGCAAGCCAGTTGAGCAAATGAGATCACGTCCGGTCGTGATTCGTTCGTCTTGTTGATCTTCTTGTGGTACTTGCCTTGGACGACACACACGAGTTTGGAACGGTCATCCGTAAGAACCGCGTCGGTTCCTTTGTCACGAGAGTGCCCTGTTAGCGCGGTGGCAGCCTCGTTCTCATTGTCGGTGACGGTGGCGCTCAGGAACCATAGGAGGAACACTTCATCATCTTTTAGACGAGGATAGCGGTTGCTTACGTCGGCAAGCTGAATGTGTAGGTCTTTTTCCGTCAGTGGAACCCGCATCGAGCCTCCTTTGAGACGACACGCATGTAGAAAGTAGACGGGCTACAACCGAACGAAAGAGTATAGACCCGACGCGGGTGTCACGCTGTGACACTACTTTGTGGCTTCTAAATTAGGACGTAAACCGCTAGTCTGACCTTGAGGGATGATCCTCGAGCTTCCTGATCCTAGGATGCCTCAAATACGCAATAATGAGAATCGTTGTTTGGAACTGTCGTATGGGATTCGGCAAGAAGCGTGAGGTACTCTACGCTTTGAAGCCCGACATTGCTGTTATTCCTGAGTGCTCTGAGGATTCTGCGAAGCTCTGCGCGGACGAAGGATATTCAGCCTGTTGGTGGGGCGACAAAAAACATAAGGGACTCGCAGTGATCGCCGCAAAGCCGTGGGCGCTTGAAGTCGGAAAACCCCCGACTCAAAAATGGATCGCCCCGGTCGAGGTAAGAGGCGCTATCAACTTCCGCCTTGTTGCCGTCTGGGCTTGCCAAGTTGGTCAGGTGAAGGAACTGAACTACATCGGGCAGGTGTTCGAGGCTATCAAAAGGCACAACGGCTGGTTCAGCGATGAACTACCAACTGTGATTTGTGGCGACTTCAACAGCAACGCGATTTTTGACCACGCAAGAAAGAAAAGGAACCATACGGCAGTCGTGGCGATGCTGGAGGAGAAGAATGTTCTTAGCGCGTACCACGCCTTCTTTTCCGAAGAACACGGCGAGGAAAGCAGACCAACCCACTACTTTTGGCATCGGAAATCAAGACCGTTCCATATTGATTATGTTTTCTTGCCTCGCAAGTGGATTCCGACGCTAAATCAGGTCAGAGTGGGCACCTACCGGAAATGGAGAACACTGAGCGACCACGTTCCGCTTACAGTGGACTTTTCTCCACCAGCATGACTGGGTCTATTCCAGCAAGGCTGTGGCGATGCTGGTCCATTCGGCATCCAGCGCTTCCCGGCACACGGGCTTGCCTGCCCGGCTGTACCAATAGGCTGCGTTGCTTTGATCGCCTTCCCTGCGGTGGAGGTAGGCGTGAACCCACGCCCCCTCGATGCCTTCGTCCTGCTGGGCAGCTTCGTGTGCCCGCGTCCAATCGCCC
>Ga0210384_10007140_pt1 | contig 11802 bp, 8 predicted proteins | sample IncBWH2MmetaG_FD_160574 | JGI IMG/M metagenome (GOLD analysis project Ga0210384, IMG submission 160574) | Forest soil microbial communities from Barre Woods Harvard Forest LTER site, Petersham, Massachusetts, United States - Inc-BW-H-2-M | ecosystem: Environmental > Terrestrial > Soil >...
GCCCACCGACGCCGGTGACCCTGATCTCGCGGTCGAGACCGAGGCCGGGGTTCGGCTTGGGACTTCCGTCGGCGTACGTGAACGCGTCGACCGCCACGAGGTCGCCGTGGTTTCGCAGCTTGATGCGCGTCTGTGACACCCGCTGTCCCGGCCCGTTGACATCGGGGTTGTCGGCGACATGGACGAGGCCCCCCGGACCCCATGCCCGTTGGATGGGAGCGCGGAGCTGTGAGACGAGGGCGTAAAAGCGCTGGATGAACGCGAGCGCCTCTTTGTCGCCGCCCGTGCCGTAAATGTCCTGGCGGACTGACCGCAGGTCGTCTTCCCACGCAGCGGTGATCGCCGCCCTCAAACCGACGATGCCGGCTTGCATATGGATCCCCTTCCCCGTATTCGGCTGCATGCTCTGCGTGGGCTGAGTCGCGGGTCGCGGCAAACAACCGTAGCCTGGTCACGACACGAGCCAGGCCTCGCCGAGACAACGCTCGAACAAGGCGAAGGCAGCAATACCCGCCCATCCCGGCAGCGAGCGGCTTCGTTTGACACGCCTCGGGGTGAATGGGATGTTTACCGGGATGGACACACGCGAGGGCCACGCGATCGAGACCATGCAGGTCGAGGAGCGGCGCTTCAAGCCGTCTCCAGAGTTCAGCCGGCAGGCCAACGCGCAGCCGGACATCTACGAGATGGACGCCGACGAGTTCTGGACCGAAGAGGCCAACCGGAGGATCTCGTGGTTCCAGGCGTGGAACAAGCTCTGCGAGTGGAAACCGCCTTATGCCAAGTGGTTTATCGGCGGCAAGCTGAACGTCTGCTACAACTGCGTCGACCGGCATGTCGAAGGCGGACTGGGAAACAAAGTCGCCTACTTCTGGGAGGGTGAGCCCGAGGACGACCGGAGGGAGATCACCTTCGCCGACCTCCAGCGCGACGTCGTTCGGTTTGCCAATGCGCTGAAGAAGCTGGGGGTCAAGAAGGGCAGCCACATCGGCATCTACATGGGGATGGTCCCGGAGCTGCCGATTGCGATGCTCGCGTGCAGCCGCATCGGCGCCGCATTCACGGTCGTTTTCGGCGGCTTCAGCGGCGAATCTCTGGCCGACCGAATGAACGACATGCGATGCGAGCTCTTGATCACGCAGGACGAAGGCTGGCGGCGCGGCAACCGCGTGCCCTTGAAGGCAAACGCCGACGCGGCGATGGTGTCGGCGCCAACCGTCAAGACATGCGTGGTCGTCAGGAGGACCGGCGGCTCGATCAACATGAAGGGTGGTCGTGACATCTGGGCGCACGACGCGATCGAGGGCGCGGACGACGACGCGAAGTCGTGCCCGTGCGAACCCATGGACTCGGAGGATCTCCTCTACCTTCTATATACAAGCGGCACCACAGCCAAGCCGAAGGGGATCATTCACACCACCGCCGGCTACCTGGTGGGCGTGTCGACGACCCATCACTACATCTTCGACGTCAAACCGAGCTCCGTTTATTGGTGTGCAGCCGACATCGGCTGGGTCACCGGGCACAGCTACATCGTTTTCGGACCGCTGGCCAACGCAACCACAGGGATCATCTACGAAGGCACGCCCGACTTCCCGGACAAGGATCGTTGGTGGAAGATCGTCGAGCGCTACAAGCCCGACATCCTTTACACGGCGCCCACCACGATCCGGACGCACATGAAGTGGGGCCCGGAGTATGCGGCCAAGCACGACCTCAGCTCTCTGCGTGTGCTCGGCTCCGTCGGAGAGCCCATCAACCCAGAAGCCTGGATCTGGTACCGCGAGCACATCGGCGGCAATCGCACCCCGGTCGTCGACACGTGGTGGCAGACCGAGACGGGAATGATCCTCATCACGCCGCTGCCTGGCATCACCACGCTCAAGCCCGGGTCCGCGACCAAGCCGTTCCCCACCATCGACGCCGCCGTCTTCAACAATGCCGGTGAGCAGGTGCCACCTGGCGGTGGTGGTTACCTCGTGATCCGCAAGCCGTGGCCGGCCATGCTGCGCGGGATTTACGGCGACCCCAAGCGCTACGAGGACACCTACTGGAGCCGGTGGAAGGACACGTACTTCGTCGGCGACGGTGCTCGCATAGATGAGGACGGTGACTTCTGGCTGCTCGGCCGCGTCGACGACGTCATGAACGTGTCCGGCCACCGGATCTCCACCATCGAGATCGAGAGTGCACTCGTGAGCCACCCCGCCGTCGCGGAAGCTGCCGTCGCCGGACGCAACGATGCGCAGACGGGACAGGCGATCGTCGCGTTCGTAACGCTCAAGGGCGGCCGGGAGGGGTCGCCGGAGATGATGAAGGAGCTTCGCGAGCACGTCGGCAAGGTGATCGGCAAGTTCGCCGCGCCTGCCAACATCGTCTTCACGCCCGAGCTGCCGAAGACGCGGTCGGGCAAGATCATGCGCAGGCTTCTTCGCGACGTGTCCGAAAACAGACCGCTGGGAGATACGACGACCCTGGCCGATCCGACTGTCGTGGCCGAGATCGCGCGGCGAGGCAAAGAAGAAGCCGCCAAGGACGAGGGTTAGCGGCGGGCGCGCCAGCGCGCGAAGGACCGCACTGATTGCTGAACAACCCGATCCTGCGCGTCATCAACCTCATCGCAGCGCTGCTGGCCGCCGGCGCGATGCTCTATGTCGCATTCTTCGGCGTGAGCCCGCTGCCGGCGCTGGGGCCGGCCTTCAATCCGTCGACCGGCGCCTGGACGATGGCGGCTGACGCCGTCGGGGTAGGGAACCAGACCCTCCACCTGGCGGGCCTTCAGCAACCGGTTCGGATCACGCTCGAGAGCGACGGCACGGCTCACGTCGTGGCGAACACGGACCACGACCTGTTCCTGGCCGTCGGGTACTTGCATGCGCGGTTCCGGCTCTTTCAGATGGACCTTCTCCGTCGCACCGGCGAAGGGCGGCTTTCAGAGGTCGTGGGCAAGGCGGCTCTCGACAGCGATCGGTTCGAGCTTCAGCTCGGTCTCCTCCGCACGGCACAGCTGGAATGGGCCCAAGCGAGCGCAGTTTCAAAGATGGCGCTCACGGCCTACGCGCAGGGAGTCAACGACCGCATCGACGAAGCCGAGCGCGAGCACCAGCTGCCCGCGATGTTCACGCTCCTGGGTTACCAACCTCGACCGTGGACGCCCATCGACACGGCCGTCGTCAAGGGCGACATGACCCAAACACTGAACTTCACCGACACACCGCTCGTGATGGCGCTGCTGGACAAGTCTCTGGGGCCCGACCTCACCTCGAAATGGTTTCCGCTGCTGCCGCCCAACCCGCAGTCGCCCTACGACCCTGGTCCCTACCCAACCGCGGCGGCACCCGCTCCGATTGCGTCGATGGCCACGTTGACCGACCAGGAGGCGGCATCGGCCGCGGCTCTCTACCAGCGGCTGGCCTCGCTGCCTCCTGGCTCCATCGCCACAGGGGGAGCCAGCAACAACTGGGCGGTGGCCACTACCAAGAGCGCGAGCGGCGGCGCGCTGCTCGCCGGCGATCCTCACCTTCATCTGACCCTGCCGGCGATCTGGTTCCAGCTCACCGAAGACTCACCCGGCTACCACACGAGCGGCGTGAGCATCCCCGGCACACCGGTCATCCTCATCGGCCACAACGAGCACATCGCGTGGAGCCTCACCGACGCCCAGAACCAGCAGACGTTCTTTTACGACGAGAAAGAGGACGCCGCTCATCCCGGGCAGTATTTCTGGCAGGGCGCCTGGCACTCGTACAAGACCGTGAGCTACGACATTCCGGTGCTGCACGGAGCCACCGAACATCTCACGGTCAAGCTGAGCGCCCACGGCCCGGTGATCAATGAGCGAGGGCTGACGACAACTGTCTGGTGGGCCGGCAACCTGCCGTCACAGGACCTCGACGTGGTGTTGCGAATCGGGCAGGCGAGTGACTTCAAGGCTTTTCGCGACGCGCTGCGCGACTGGTACGCGCCCACCCACAACTTCGTCTACGCGGACGACAAGGGCAACATCGGACTGATCTCGGCCGGCTATTACCCTCAAGTGGCAAAAGGCCAGCCGTGGCTGCCAATGCCGGGAACGGGTGAGTACGACGTGACCGGCACTGTGCCCTACGCCGACATCCCGCAGATCTACGACCCGCCCAGCAACGTGGTCTGGTCCGCCAACCAGCGTCAGGTCGCATCCGACTACCCGTATTACATCGGCACGGCGTCGAACTTCTTCGACCCCGGCTATCGCGCGAACGAGATACACCGCGTGCTCAGCCAGGACCGCCAGCTGGGCGCCACCGACATGATGGCGCTGCAGACCGACACCCGAGACTTCCTCGCGTCCGAGATCACGCCTCTCCTGGTGCAGGCGCTCGCGACGGATCAGCTGAGTGGCGGCGAGCAGCAGGTGCGCGAGATGCTCACCAATTGGGACTACACGATGGCGGTCGACTCAGCCGCGGCCTCAGTCTGGTGGACCTTCTGGCAGGACTACCTCGCGCAGACGTTCGATCCGTGGTGGCGCGCTCAGGGCGTGAAGATCGACAAGCAAGAGGTGATCGACATGCTTGGACAGGACCTCGAAGCCTGGACGCTCGGCGACCCCTCGAACGCAGCGTTCACACCGCCAGGCGGCCCCACCCAGACGGCGACCGACGTGATGAGGAAGGCCTTCCACGCGGCCTACGCGAGCCTCAAAGCCGACCTCGGCCCCGATCCTGGGTCGTGGACGTGGGGAACGCTTCACACGCGGGTCCTGGACAACCTGGCGCAGATATCGGCCCTGAGCTATGGCCCTCGCGCCGAGCGCGGCGATGCCAATACGCCTCTGGCCGCCGGCGGCTCGCCCTCGAACCATGGCCCGAGCTGGAGGATGGTCGTCGACTGGGGCACCCACACATTCAGCGGCATCTATCCGGGCGGTCAGAGCGAAAACCCGGCTTCGTCGTGGTACCTCGACAGAGTCGATACGTGGTGGAGCGGTCAATACGCGACGATGCTCACCGCGAACCAGGCCGCCAAATCCCCGGGCGCCGCGACATGGAAGCTCCAGTCGTGATGGGAGGCAGGTGGTTCGGGTTCGTCGTCGTGGTCGCCGCCGCCATCTGCTGCGCAGGCGTCATCTTCGGGGCATGGTGGGTCACGTTCCTCGCCGGTGCGGCGCTGGGCGCTGTGATTCCGGCGCGTCTGGCGATGCCCGCAGGGTCGCTAGCCGGATTGTTGGCTTGGGGAGTGCTCCTTGCCTGGGAGCAGTGGCGCTATGGATTGGGCCCGGCGGCTCACAGCCTTGCCGCAATCATGGGATTCACGCAGCTGGGCCCTGTGGTGCCGGTCGTGCTCACGTGCCTCGTCGGACTCCTGCTCGGCCTCACCGGGGCCTGGGCCGGTGCGGCGACACGAAGCGTCGTGTTCTCAGGTCAGTCCGCAAGCTCTCGGTAGAGGGTTTCAGTCTCGGCTGAAGGGGCCACTCCCAACTCCGAATCGAGAAGGCGCTTGCATTCCAGGTAGACCCGGATCGCCTCGGCGCGGTCGCCGTTCTGAACGTAGAGCCGCATCAGCCGGCGATAACCGGATTCGCGATACGGCTCCAGGCGCACTACCTCCTGGGCGCGCGTCAGCGCCAGCTTCAGCTCCCCATACGAGGCGAGCGCATCCACCCGGCAGTCGAGTGCTCTGATGAGGACAGCCGCGAGCGTGGCGCGGCGCGACTCCGCCCATGGCCGGTCGTCTCCAGGTAGAAACGGCCGCCTCAAAACGATGGTCGCGACCAGGGAGCCACCAAATGCCGCTTGCGGGTTGCCCGCGACGATCGCGCCCTCGGCGACATCGACCCCTTCGAGAGCAGCCTCGACATCGACCCAGGTGTCGGTTGGAGGCGAGAACTGATAGCAGCCGAAAGCGTTGCCGATGATGTGGGAGCGAACCAGCCCGAGGCTTGCGAGCCGCGCCCGCAAGCGGCTGACGATTGCGCTCAGGGCAAGCGTCCACGACGCCGGCATCGCTTCCGGCCAGAGCGCCTCGGCAAGCTCCGCCTGTGTCACCGCCCTCTTTCTCTCGCTCACCAGATAGGCGAGGACAAAACGGCCTTGCGGCCCCCCGAGCTGAGATTCGCGGAGCAGGCGCTCTCCCCGCTCCACCTGCACCTCCCCGGTTAGGTAGATTCTTAACACGGCGGTTCCAAAGATTCCCCAAACCCCACCGGCGAAGATGCTACCGCCGGCCCGGACGACACAAGGAGATGCAATGAAGAAGCGAGTCGAGTGTGAGTGCGGTTGGGTGCTCGAAACCGATGACGAGGACAAGCTCGTGAAAGGTGTGACGCAGCACGCCAGCGAGGTCCACCACATGGAGGGTGTGACCCGAGAGCAAGTGCTCGCACAGGCGAAGCCCGTCTAGCGCTCCAATCCCATCCACGCCACCCACGGGTGGCTCAACAAGAAAAGGAGTCGACGTGAAATACCTCTACCTTCTCTATGCCGACGAATCGAAGATGCCCGCTCCGGGCAGCGCCCAGTTCGATGCCCAGAACGACGCGTTCAACAAGTACTTCGCCGAGCTCGACGGCGCCGGCAAGTTCAAGGCCGGCGACCCGGTGCAGCCCTCGAAGACCTCCAAGACGGTCCGCGTGCGGAACGGTTCCAACCAGGTGACCGCGGGACCCTTCAACCACAGTGGCGACCAGCTCGTGGGTTTCTACGTGGTCGAGGCCAAGGACCACGACGAGGCCGTCGACTGGGCGGCCAAGTGCCCGGTGGCCCATGTCGGAGCGCTCGAGGTTCGACCTATCCCGACGATGTAGTTCGCCGGGAGCGTCCGGTGGCCGGGCCTTCCGGCCACCGGGCTTAGATTCGCGTTGACGTAGAGCGCCCCAAGTGTTAGCTTCGCCCCAACTTCTGTAACAAACGTTTCGGGCAGTGGGAAGCCTGAGGGGAGGGGTAGCACTTGAGCGTCACCGATTCAGCGCACCGCGCCGACGAACAGGACCTGGCGAGGTTCGGCTACAAACAAGAGCTAAAGCGGATGCTTGGCGTCTACTCCAGCTTCGCAATCGCCTTTTCGTACATCTCGCCGTCGACGGGCATCTTCACCCTCTTTATCCTGGGTCTCGGCCTCGCCGGACCAGCGTTCTTCTGGAGCTGGCCCATCGTGATCGTGGGACAGTTGATCATCGGCCTCAACTTCGCCGAGGTCAGCGCTCATTTTCCGGTCGCGGGTTCCGTCTACCAGTGGACCAAGTACCTCTCGAACAGAACGTACGCCTGGTTTACCGGCTGGATCTACTTATTCGCCGGCGTGATCACCGTCGCCGGAGTCGTAGCAACGGTGCCACTCGTGCTCATCCCACTCCTGAACAACCTGGGCATGAATATTCCGGGCACACCTGAGGCCCAACGCAACACAGCTGCCTTGGTGCTTTTGAGCACCACACTGCTCAGCATCTTCGGAGTTAGGATCGTCGCCTTCGTGAACAACACGGGAGTGGTGTTCGAGATTGTCGGCATGGTCGTCTTCGCCCTGATCCTGATCCTTTTCTATCACCGCCAGTCAGCGGCGGTTTTCACCGACTTCAGCTATCTCGGATCTGGCTTCAACGTCCAGGCCGGGACCTTCCTCGGTGCGATGTTCATGTCGCTGTTCGTGATTTATGGATTTGACACCGCGAGCACCCTTGCGGAGGAAACCAAAAACCCTCGGAAAGCGGCACCCCAGGCCGTGCTGGCATCAATCGTCGGTGCAGCCGTCATCGGGACCATTTTCCTGGTCGCGGTCATCATCGCGATCCCCGGCGATATGAAGCAGTTCGTGGCCGACACTGCCGGCGGCAAGTACCCCTTCCCGCTCGTGACCATCATCGAAGCGAACTTCCCGAGCTGGGCTGCCAACCTCTACTTGTTCGTCGTGTTCGCCGCGATCTACATCTGCTGCCTGGCGATCCAGACTTCGACGATCCGCCTCGCCTTCGGCATGGGGCGCGACGGCAAGCTTCCGTTGGCGAAGTACTGGAACAACGTATCCACCAGCCTGCACACCCCTGTCGGCACCTGCATCGTCATCGGCGTGCTGGCGGGCCTCCCGCTCATCTACTACGCGGGCGCCGGCACCATCGCGATCGCCGCGACGGGGATGATCTACCTCGCGTACATCCTTGGCAACATCGCCATCCTGCGAGCCCGCCTCAGGGGCTGGCCGAAGGAAGACGCTCCTTTCAAGCTCGGCGGCTGGGGCACGATCGTCAACGTCCTCGGCCTGGTGTGGGGCATCGCAATGGAGATCAACTTCCTGTGGCCCCGCAATCTCGCGGCCGGGGCCCAGAACCCCCCGATCAGCGCACTGCCTAACGTCACGATCCCATCCCCGATTGGGGACATACCAATCTTCGAGGCAGTCGTCGGCCTAATCGTCATCGTCGGCGCGATCTACTACTTCGCCGCTCAGCGGAACGCGCCCGAGACCGTGCAGCCCACGCAAGTCCAAGCCTGAGCACCTTCGCGGGGCTGGATTGAAAATCCGGCCCCGCCATTCCTGACCACCCTGAGACCGTGAAAACGAGCGCACGTGCCGTCGTGATCGGCGGCGGCGTCGGCGGCACCGCAATCCTTTACTGGCTCGCGCGACTCGGCTGGACTGACACCGTTTTGGTGGAGAGGTCGCGGGTTACCAGCGGTTCCACGTTTCATTCCGCCGGGTTGGTCGGCCAGCTGCGCGGCAGCCTCAGCCTGACCCAGATGATGATGAACTCGGTCGACCTCTATCGGAACCTCGGTGCCGAGGTGGGCCTGGAAACAGGCTGGCATCAGGTCGGCTCGCTGCGCCTGGCGTCCAGCCCTGAACGCATGGAGGAGCTGGCGCGTCAGGCCGGCTGGGCGAAAACGTTTGGCCTTCCCCTGGAGCTAGTGTCGGCGGAGGAGGCGCAGCGAATGTTTCCGCCGATGTCGACCGACGGCGTCCTCGGCGCTGCCCACCTGCCCACCGACGGCTACATCGACCCGAGCCAGCTCACCTTCGCTCTTGTCGAGGGCGCTCGCAGGCGAGGTGCGGAGATCTGCGAGGACACGAGGGTCACCGCGATCGACGTGGCGGGCGGGAAGGTTCGCCGCGTCGTCACCGACCGCGGCGACATCGAAACCGAGCTCGTCGTCAATGCCGGCGGCATGTTCGCCACCGAAATCGGGCGGCTGGCCGGCGTGAACGTGCCGATCATCCCGATGGCCCACGAGTACCTGATCACCGCGACCGAGGGCCTGCCGCTGGACATGCCTACGATGCGCGACCCGTCATTGCTCGTGTACTACCGACCCGAATCGGGTGGGCTGGTCATGGGCGGGTACGAGCGGGACCCGGCTCCGTGGGGCATGGACGGCATCCCACCCGACTTCAACGGCAAGCTGCTCGAGCCGGACTGGGACCGCTTCGAACCGCTGATGACGAACGCGATCGTCCGCACCCCGTCAATAAAGGACGCGGGAGTCGTTCGGCTTGTCAACGGGCCAGAAGCGTTTACCCCTGACGGCGAGTTCATCCTCGGCCCGACCGAGGTGCGGGGCTTCTGGGTCGCCGCCGGTTTCTGCGCCCACGGCCTGGCCGGCGCGGGCGGCATGGGCCGGCTCGTCGCGGAGTGGATCGTCGACGGGCGGCCAAGCCTGAGCGCATGGGAGATGGATTCGCGGCGGTTCGGCCGCCACTACGTGAGCCGCGAGTACACGCTCGCCCGCACTCGCGAGGTCTACTCGACGTACTACGACGTCAAGTACCCCGGTCACGAGCGCAAGGCGGGCCGACCGCTCCGAGTCTCGCCCGTCTACGCGAGGTTGGCGGAGCTCGGCGCCGCGTTCGGCGAGAAGTCGGGATGGGAACGGGCCAACTGGTTCGAACCCAATGCGGTTCGAGGCGACGAATCGTTACGGCCACGCGGGTGGGCCGGCCGCCTGTGGTCTCCTGCGATCGAAGCCGAGCACCGGGCGTGTCGCGAGCATGCCGCAGTTTTCGACCTCACGTCGTTTGCCAAGATCGAGGTTCGAGGACGAGGCGCCGCCGCGTTCCTCGAAAGGCTGAGCGACAACCGCGTCGACCGGGCCGTCGGCACGCTGACCTACACGCAGATGCTCAACGAGGGCGGCGGCATCGAGTGCGACTTCACGATCACTCGCATCGCGGACGACCGCTTTCGCGTCATTACCGGCACCGCTTTCGGGCAGCACGACCTGTCCTGGATTCGCGACCACGCACCCGCCGATGTCTACGTCGAAGATGTGACGTCGGCGTTCGCATGTATCGGGCTGTGGGGTCCGGCCGCCCGCCGGACCTTGCAGCCGTTGACGCTCACCGATTTGGGCAGTGGCGCGTTCCCCTACATGACTGCGCGGCAGGTGGCGATCGGTTCGGTGCCATGCCTGGCGCTGCGGGTCACGTACGTCGGCGAGCTGGGTTGGGAGCTCTACTGCCCATCCGAGTTCGGCCTCCGGTTGTGGGACACGATCTGGGAGGCAGGCCACGCCGAAGGGCTGGTCGCGGGCGGATACAAAGCCGTCGACTCGCTTCGGCTCGAAAAGGGCTACCGGGTGTGGGGCTCCGACATCGGGCCTGAGGTGAATCCGTACGAGGCAGGGCTTGGATTCAGCGTTAAGCTCGACAAGGGCGATTTCATCGGCCGCGATGCGCTACTGAAAGCGGGCGAACAGGCGGCCGCCACCAAGCTTGCCTGCCTTGTCCTTGACGACCCCAGGTCGGTGGCGCTTGGCTCAGAACCGGTCCGCATCGAGGGCGCGACCGGCCGGGTGACGAGCGGCGGGTTCGGCTATTCAGTGGGCGAATCGATCGCGTATGCGTACGTGCCCGCCGCCTCAACCCCGGGCACGCCCGTGGAGGTGGAGATCTTTGGCAAGTGGGTGAGCGGCCACGTGGCCGCAGAACCGCTATTCGACCCGACTGGCAAACGAATCCGCGCCTAGACCGCCGCCAGGTACCTATCGAATTGGGGATCGGCCGCGGTGGTCAACATTCGTTGGAAGTGCTTGTCGGCGTACTCCTTGAAATCGAAGTCGAGCTCCGAGATGCCGCTCTGGAGGACGCCCCACATCGCCTCGCGGAAGTCGGACATGAAACGCATCAGTCGAAGGGACGCGAGATCGCCAGGCTTCTCCTCGCCAAAGTAAGCGGCCACGAGCATCCTGTCCTCATCGAGCCCGAACTCGTGGTTGACCGACAGGTTGGCGAGGTCGAAGAAGCGATCTCCCATGCCCGCGTACTCCCAATCGACGATCCGGATCTCGCCGTCGTCCAGGAAGTTGGCGTTCAGAAGGTCGTTATGACACGGCACCGCAGCCTGTGGTCCCCGCGCGGCGCGAATGCGTTCTGACACCTCGTGGGCAGCGACGAATTCGGGCGGGACGGACACGCCATGAGCCAGGGCTTCGATGCGGTACTGGTCCACGACGGCGTGCGCGTCAAACCGTCCCGGTATCGCGGCCGCGCCGTGGATCTTGTGAAGCACAGCCGCCACGCGGCGGATCCCGGCTGGCCGGCGGATTTCCTCCGGCGGCACGCTCCGTCCCTCGATGAAGCGCGTCACCAACCACCCCTCAGGCTCGATGAACGCCTCGACCTCGGGCCCGACCCCGATCTCGGCCGCCCTCAGGCTCGCCGCATGCTCCGTCGCACGGTCGATTCCGAGCAGGCTTGTGTTCTGCCCGCCCATGCGCAGCACGAACGCGGCCCCATCGACGTCAACCTTGTAGTTGCGGTTCGTGATCCCGCCGGAGAGGTCGAGGATCGTGGCCGACCGGCCCGGCCAAAGCCGCCCGACTACAGCGGCCACTT
>Ga0210384_10007141_pt1 | contig 11802 bp, 12 predicted proteins | sample IncBWH2MmetaG_FD_160574 | JGI IMG/M metagenome (GOLD analysis project Ga0210384, IMG submission 160574) | Forest soil microbial communities from Barre Woods Harvard Forest LTER site, Petersham, Massachusetts, United States - Inc-BW-H-2-M | ecosystem: Environmental > Terrestrial > Soil >...
GCGGTTGGTCTGATCGAAATGTTTGTCTTCGCGCGCACGTCGCGTCCGACTTTCGACAGCTCAACCATTGCTAATGCAAAGGAGCGATCGTTTCTGGCCGAACATCCCGGTGATTACCGCATCATTAACGCGCTGAATCCAAATAGCGCGATGTCGTTGCGCGTTCCGGATATCTGGGGCTACGACCCGAACGTGGTGCGCCGCTACGCTGAGTTCATTACTTGGACACAAGGCGGCGATCCAAACAACGCAACATTGTACGTTAAGTTCACCCGGTTCGATCCGCTCTACGCGATGGTGCGTTTGGGTTACGTATTTGGCCAGCGCGCAGACGAATTTGAAACGGCGGAAGCGCCGACTCCGCCAATGCCGCATGTGCAACTGATTTCGAATTACCGGGTGCGACAAGGTCGAGACGTGATCTTCGAATCACTTCGTTCCGATAATGTCGATCCGAAACGCGAAATAATCTTAGAATCGGAACCCGAACCGAAGCCGGTGCCTAACGAAAACCCCGGCGTCGTGAGCATTATTGCCGAATCAACTGATTGGCTCACGATTGAAGCGGACATCAATCAACCGTCGATCTTGTTGATCACTGACGTTTACACGCCGGCGTGGCGCGCCGTTTCGCTTTCGGGAAGTGTGCAATCAAAATACGAATTGTTGCCTGCGAATTACGTTTTGCGCGCCGTGCCGTTGGCCGCCGGCCATCACCGTCTCCGCGTCGAATACGCGCCGCCTGAATTCGCGATCGGAAAATGGATATCGATCGTGAGCTGCGTGTTGTTCGTCGCCGGAATCGTTGGAGCCCGCATGCGAAGACAACCGGGTAGTTGAGATTGTAGGGCGTCTGTGCCAGACGCCATCTTCAGTTCGCCGTCTCACAGAGACGGCCTACAATTGCATTCTCTTATGGCGAAATCTGTCGCGATTGTCGGCGCGGGCGTGTCCGGCCTAACGACTGCCATCGTTTTCGCCGAACGCGGATACGACGTATCGACCTTTGCTAAAGAAGTTGGGCGAAGCACAACCTCCGGTGCTGCGGCGGCGATTTGGTTTCCCTACGACGCCGAGCCTATTCCGAAAGTGATCCCGTGGGCGCTCGAAACTTACAAGGTGCTTGCCGATCTTGCGTGCGATTCGCGCACCGGTGTTTCAATGATCGAGCTGCGTCGGTTTTCTCGTGCCGGCGAAATTCAAATCCCGGATTGGGCCCACTCGTTAGGGGCTTCTTCTGTAGCCACGGCGCTGTGCGCCGTGTCGGACCGGCCACAGGCCGGTGGCTACAATTTCGCTAGTGGCTATTCGATCCGCGTCCCGCTCACGGACACAACTATCTACCTCGATTACTTGCGCGATCGCCTAACGAATGCCGGCGGCACGATTCAAGGCGGCGTCCGGTTTGAAAACTTAGAGGACGTCGATCCAAAATTCGATCTCGTGATCAATTGCGCCGGCATTGGTGCGCGCGAACTCGTTCACGATGTCGATCTTGAGCCGCACCGCGGACAAGTCGCAATCATTCCGAAGATCAAGGGGCTCGATTGCGCGATTGTTTGCGACGACGCGCCGTTCATGTACGCAATTCCGAGGAGCAACGATTGCGTGTTTGGCGGTACGAACGACGTCAGCGACAATCTCAACGTCGATCCGGCCTCGACATCGCGCATCGTCACCGAATGCAGCCGCGTTCTGAATATTGAAACACCGCGCGTTCTCGCCGAGCGCGTCGGTCTTCGTCCGTTTCGAAAATCAGGCGTGCGCCTTGAAGCCTGGAAACTTCGTGATGGTCGTACCGTCATTCACAATTACGGCCACGGCGGCGCCGGCTTCACTCTATCCTGGGCTTGCGCCGAAAGCGTTTTTCAGATCGCAAGTCAGCGATTCGCTTCATCAAGTGGTTAGGTCGCGGCGGCAACTGCCAAAGATGTTGCCCTTCATGGCGAATAACCGACAACCGGCTTGAAATCTATGTAGGAGTGGAGCGCGCCATGCGGACCTCTCCACTCTGAATAAATGACGATCGCGCCAAATGTTTTGGCCACTGAATCAAGCGCTTGATCGAGGGTAACATCTCGCATGCGGGCCGGAACATGGGGAAATCCTTCCACTGGCGATTGGACAAGGATGCTGCAAACAACCACCTCGCCGCCGCCGAGCTTTTCGAAAGCCTTTTCACCCGGAGTCCGCGCCGCATCAACCTCCTTGCTCTCCTCAATGGCACCAATAGCGAGCCAGTCCGTGTATTGTTGATCCGGGGTTAACTTGATCGAGCGAATCCTTGTTTGCAGAAGCGGCGAAGCTAATTTTCCGATGTTAATCCGGATCATACCGGATCGGTCTTTGCTCACTGTCACTGTTTTATCGTTTTGAACAATCTGGCGGACAGCGGCTAAACCGACTGCTCCGCTTGACGGGGCTTGGAGATTCAATCGCGGAAAGGCGCTTTGGTCTCCCTTTTGATTACACGTGCCGACATAGTAAATCCGAGCTGCACCGTCAACCGGCTTTAGAACTGGTCGTAGATATTTCAGTAGCGCTTCGATGTTGCGCTCGTCGCGACCGGAACTGGCCACTGCCTCAAAGCCTAGTAAGCCGCTGCTAAGTATGACGATAAGTACGATTCGCTTCATCGAATGGTTAGGCCTATTGCTCATCTTCGTGCATGAAAGGAGAAACTCCCTTTCGGCCGCTCTCCTCCACGACCATCCTCCACTTGGCTTTGCTGAGAACAAGCCATCGACCGCGGCGCTTCTCGATGCGCAGTAAATCTCCGTGACCTACAAGAGATGCGCCAGTGTGGACTTCCATCTGAGGTGGGGATGTACCGTCAACTTCCACCACGCGGTGATCTACGCCGCGAAGCGTCTTCACAAACCGGACGACTTCATCAACCTGCGCAGCGGTCAGCCCTCCACTCAGCCGACCGGTCCTCATATCGACCTTATAAAACACGACCGGGCGATCTCCAGCCCGCACGCTCACGCAGAGAACGCTGTCAACGAGCAGAATCGCGAGAACGCGGGGCATACGCCTAACAAGAATTAGATGAAGTCACTCCATCTAATCCGATTGCGCTACGTCAGCGCGATGCACTGAAAGGAGCTGACGACGTCGTCGGGGCCTTTGGCAGCGAAGAAGCTTTCGTAGTAGCCGGGGCCGAGGTCCCAGTATGGACCTTTGTAGTATTCGTCGCGATAAAATCGCCAGACGCCGCTGACCACGATTAGACAACTAATCCGGTCGTTCCAGAAATCGCCGATGTAATGGAAGCTCAAGTTTGTCCTGGCATAAGCGCCTTTGAAACCAATGTGGTCGTAAAGGACGAGTTCCGGGAGCCGGATCGCCTCGGTCACCATCGACACTTCAGCTTTTCCAGCGGCCGACGGGTGATAACCGAGCGGTCCCAGTTTCCATTTCATATCGATGACGCAGCCGTTGTCCGGAGAAAGTTCGGTTTTTGGGATTTGTCTCATAAGCGTGAAAGGTTCGATCTCAATCTTGAACCAAGACCCAATGGCCTGTCGAGTCGAGAGATTAATTTGCGTTCGCGAATATCTCGCGGGTAGGGGCGATTGACCTCAATCGCCCGCGGGCGGTTCGGTGAACCGCCCCTACCTAAATCAAATGCTCGCGGTTATCGGATCGGAGCCGGATGGTTTTGTTTTGTAAATTGTGCTGGGCGCGAATGAAACGCACGGTCTTGCTTTTCGCGCGCATCAAAACCGAATGGGTCACAACGACGGCCGCTCCTTTGGTTTTTACGCCGCGCAAAAGAGCGCTGTCGCTGATCCCGGTTGCGCAAAAAATGATGTTCTCGCCGTGAGCTAAATCGTCGGCGGAAAAGACTCGTTCCAAATCTTTCTCGGAGCCGCCGGCGACTAAACTTTTTCGTTCCTTGTCGTCGCGGGGCCACATTTTGCATTGCATGGCGCCGCCGAGACATTTGATGCCGGCCGCCGCCAGCACCGCTTCGGGCGCGCCGCCGATACCCATGTAAAGATCGATATCGCTGTCAGGCAACGATGGCGCCATAGCTGCAGCAATGTCGCCGTCGCCGATCATGCGCAACGAGGCTCCACATCCGCGAATTTGTTCGACGATTTCCTTATGACGAGGTCGATCGAGCATCATCACAACCACGTCTTGCACGCGTTTCTCGACGGAGCGCGCGACGATCGCCAACGTCTCCGGAATTGGCGCTTCGATGTTGAGCGTGTCGCCACGCTTTTGCATGTATTGGATGACGCGCGGGCCGTAAGCGAGTTTCGACATGTAAAACGACGGCACATCGCGCAACGCGACCTCGACTCCTTCTTCCGGACTCGCGGCCGCGATACAACTAATCGAATTCGGCGCGCCTTTGGAAATGTTGGTTGTGCCGTCGATCGGATCGATCGCGATGTGAAATGGCGGCGAACCGGGGATCCAGGTCCCGAGTTGTTCGCCTTTGAAAATACCGGGTGCTTCGTCCTTGATCCCTTCGCCGATGACGACCTCGCCGCAGATGTTCATGAGATCGAACATCCCGCGCATCGCGTCGCAGGCGGCGGCATCGGCCTCTTCTTTGTCGCCCCGGCCTAACCAGCGCAAAGAATTGAGCGCGGCTGCTTCCGTCGCGCGCACGAAATCGAACTCGATGATGCGTTCGATGTCGGGATAATTTTGTTTCGGGAGACGATGCGCCACGGGGCGATAATCTTCACGCAGGCTCGCGAGGATGACAAGCTAACCGCGCCGGAATCTTAGCGGAATCACGGCTGGCACTTCGCGTTTGTAATCTTCAAAGGCGTCGCCGAACTGCGCGCGCAACAGTTTCTCTTCGCTGCGAACGCGAATAATCGTGCCAACCACGTAAAGCGAGATCGACACAATAAATCCGAGCCAATTACTCCATGTCAGCGCCGCGGCCAGAATCATTCCGAGGATTCCGGTGTAAATGGGATGTCGAACAAGGCGATAAGGCCCGGTGCGAATGAGCGCGTGATTTTCGAGAACGCGCGCCTGCAAGCTCCATTGCTTCCCGAGCGTCCGCACCGCGGTCCACATTATATATAGAGAGCCCGCGACGAGAATGAGCACGATTGCGAACAAAGCGAGCTCGAAACCGACCGTTCCGGCAAAGATCGACATCCGGCTTCGCCGGCCGATCGACCACACTGTGAAAAGCGAAGCCGTTTGGATGACGACGCCGAAAATCGAGTTCCAATTGGTAGTTTTGGTTTTATTGCGCGCTGCCCGGCGGCGAAACAAAAAGATCGCGGCAAAACAAATCCACCCGATTTCTATTATGTAAAGCGTGGCGAAGTGAAGAATGAGGGCGTTTATCAAAGCGCCGCATGTTAGCACGCCGCAACCGGAACGCGCGACTTGCGTTAAGTTTGGCGGCGCATTAGAAGCAATCATGAGGGTCGGTAGGGAGAAGCCGTGGTTGGTTGCCGCGATTTTTCTTTGGTTATTTGTCGCGACCGATTTGTTTAGCCAGGCCGTGCAAGGTCTGGCTGCAACGCGGGTGGCCACGGGCTTGACTCAACCTTTGCTCGTCACTGCGCCGCCCGGCGATTACAACCGCATCTTCATCGTTCAGCAAACGGGCCAGGTCAGGATTCTAAATCTTTCGACCGGCACGCTGAATTCGACGCCATTTCTCGACATTCATTCGCGCTTGACCGCGACAAACGGAGAACAAGGCTTGCTCGGGCTGGCATTTGATCCCAGTTACGCGACGAACGGGAAGTTTTATTTAAATTTCACAGTGCCCGGCGGGGCATTTGGAAATGGCACGACTCATGTCTCGCAATTTCAAGTTTCGTCCGGCAATCCTGATGTCGCCGACACATCAAACGAGAAAATTCTACTGACCTTCGATCATCCGGAAGCGAACCACAATGGCGGCTGGATCGGTTTCAGTCCACGGCCTAACGACGATCACGATCTTTACATCGCGGTGGGTGATGGCGGAAACGCGAACGATGCGGATGGCAATGTGGGCCACCACGAGCCTGGCGGCAATGCACAATGGAACCAGACATTGCTCGGTAAAATGCTGCGCATTCACGTCGATCCAACGGCCGGGACTTACACGATTCCAAGCGACAATCCGTTCGCGAATTCAGCGCCGCCGATTAAGAGAGAGATTTGGTTGCTCGGATTGCGCAATCCCTTTCGCGACAGCTTCGATCGTCTGAGCGGCCGCATGTTTATCGGCGATGTCGGGCAGGACACACGAGAGGAAATTGATGTGCAGCAGGTGACGAATCCGGGCGGCGGCGAAAACTACGGCTGGCGTGATCGCGAGGGATTCATTCAAAACCCGGCATACGCCACGGCGACGCCGACGCCGACACCAGTCCCGCCTCGGGTAGATCCGGTCTTCGATTATCCGCATCCACCGCCACCAAGCGGATTGGCCGGACAAACGGTGATCGGCGGCTACGTTTATCGAGGCAAACAGATTCCGGCATTGAACGGAACTTATGTCTTCGCCGATTACCTCGGGCCGGAAAGCTCGAGTGTAAATCCAAATAATCTCGGCCGCATTTATACGCTTAACTTTGATGGAACAAGCGCGTCGAATCCGCAAGACATCACGACAGAATTATTCCCAACGAATACGGGTGGATTTACTCTGAGCAATCCATCGTCGTTGGGCGAGGACGCAAATGGGGAGCTTTATATCTGCGACATCAGTGGCGGCAACGTTTTCAAAATCGTTCCGGTGACGCCGAGCATCGTGATCGTCTTGATCACCAAGGTGGCGAACGGTCACGCGTTTTTGCTGGTCAATGGCGTGCCGTTTAAGAATCACACCATCAAAGCGACAACCGATTTGGCGCAGCAGTTCATGACCATTGGCACGATGGCCGCGGGCGGAGATGGCTCGTTTCAGTTCGAGGACGTCAACGCAGGAACTTTCCCGGCGCGTTTTTATCAAGCGACGTATCCGTAGCGTCCATCATTTCATGTCGCCGTGTTGCATCGCGTGATCGCCATGTTGTGACGGTCGGATTCGCATAAAGAACTGAAATCCACAACCCGGGCCGTCACCGTAGTAGCGATTGAGCTCGTTAGGCCAGAAGTCTAACGTGAACTGTCCGCCGACTCCGACATCCAACCCGCAGCCATGCGATAAATCGCGGACGTATCCGAAACTGAGTGCATTCACGGGAAAGATTTCATCGAGATCGCTTTGGGCAAGAACCAGTTCGCGGCCGGATTTCTCAACACGCTCCCAGCGCCCGTAAATCGTATCGCGGCCATGTTGATAATCTGACTCGATCAGGAACGATTGCGTTTTTTCGCCGCCATCATTGTTTTTTCCCCAGGCAAACGTTGTTGCCCAGTTCGAATCGTGACCGAGTGGCTGATTGTAAATCGCCGAAGCTGTCGTGCGGTGTCGATTGATGTTCGGTTCGAGTGCTTCCGGACTCTTGATGTAACCGTGTGAGACCTGGAGCGCCAGATTTTGAATGGGATTCCACGAAATGCGCCCGCTGAACGAATCGAAGCGCGGGCGATCGAAATCGTAGCGGGTTTCGTCTGGTTCGCGTCCGGTGAAGACGCTGCCTTCAATTTTCACACTGCGCCATTGCACGCCCGCAGTCGCGACTCCGAATGTCACGTGAGTTGAATCCTGCCAATGATGTCCGATCGGCGCGTCCGGATCATCCATCGCCGATGCGCGATGCATGAAAGCCGGCGGACCCAGCGCCGGTTCGCCCGGATACCCAAAATAAAAATAGCCGCTTAGGTCGAAATCGAACTTATGCGAAATGGAAAACGACAGTTCGTCAAACAAATCGTGCGGATGTTGCCGATCATGTAACGGTTGGTCACGCCACGACTCGCCGCTTTGCAACAAGAGCGGATAACCGCGGCCGCCTTCGGTCAGCAGATCGAGGCTCATCATCAAGTGAAGACCAATCTGCGTATCGTCGCCTAACGAATGTGAAAACATTCCCATGATCCAGTTGGGCGCATCGATCCGATCGTCGCCGCGCCGAGTGCTGACATTGGTGTAACGCGGGAAGATCGCGCCATGCAGCATGAGCATGTCGTCGCCGATCATGAACATTCTGCCGTACATCGGCGTTGAATCCGGAACCCAACTCGTTCCCGAACCCTCGCGATTCATCGGATCAACCACATTAATCGACGATTGCATCGACATGTTCATGTCCATCGGCATCTCATGTTCTTGATCTTGCTCGTGATCGGCAGTCGGGCGGTTAGGGTCAATCGCCCCTACCTCTGCAATTGCGCAGCTCACTGCGATTAAAATTAAAATCTGTTTTGTCATCTTTGGGTTGAAATTGAATTGGCGTTTCTGTTCTTCCGGGGAGCGCACGCGCCTCGCGTGCTAATTGTGACGCCTCGCCGCAATTTCTGTTTGGCAAAGTGTGCGACCGCGAGGGTGCGATCGGCAGCACGCGAGGCGCGTGCGCTCCTCGGAGAGAGGCGATTAAGCGAGCGACGGCGGAGCGTGAGACAGAACGCTTCGTTGAAGAACCAACTCAGCGAATGAAAATGCGCCGGGTGGACCGGTGTCGAGTGCCGGCTGCTCGATCGAAATTTTCGGCGATCCGAAAATTATCGAATCCGCGGGGGAGAGATTGAGATGGGGAAGCTCGATAACAGAGCGCGAAGGAATTTTCGACGAAGGCGCGACGAGCGCGCGCAAAACTTTGCAGCAGGGTTGAGCAGCGGGTGCTTTTTGTTTTTGCGGTCCAGCTGAGTGCGAATGAAACGGACAGCAATCCGTTGCGCTGGAGACTTGCGGCGAAGCCGCGGCGAGCACGCAATGATTCGAGATCCCTAACCACGCACTAAGCGCAATCAACGCAACCAACGCGGCCATCCCTCGAGCGCGCAACATGTCGATCTTCTTCGCTTAAACTATCGAATTATCAAGAACTCCGTTCGCCTTCATCGATTTCCTGTGTGGCTTCGCTCGCGGCAATTCCTTCGGGCGAAACCTCGGCTAGAATTTCAGACGAGGTCGCGGTGCCCTCGGCGGTCATGTCGGGCTGCTTGATTTGCATCGACAGAATCATGGCGGCGAAGAGTAACGCGCCGGCGAGATAGAACGGCGCGCCCGGCAGATGAATCGGATGTCTCGGATCGATAAACCAGCCAAAAATGCGGAGGAACAACCATGGTCCAATAATAAACGTAATCGAACGCATGCTTTGGATCGCACCCTGCAACTCTCCTTGTTCACGCTCGCTCACGCGATGAGTCATCATGCCTTGCGCGGCCGGCATGGAAATGTTCCAGAGCGAGATAATCGGAATCGAACCGATAAATGTTGCGCCGGTTTTTGCGAGGCCAGCCAACACCATTCCCGAAGCACCGAAAAACTGCCCGATATAGAGCGTCACTTTTTCACCGAAGCGCTTCACCATTCGTCCGGTCAAGCCGCCGGAAATAATAGCTGTAACGATTCCGACGACGACTAGCGAGTAACCGGTGTCGTCGGTGTTCCAAGTATATTTGTACATCGCGTAAAGAGCCCAGACGCTAAAGACATTGTGCGCGAGGTAGGCAAGGAACTGAATCGTGGCGAGCCGCCAAAGTTCATGATGCGAGCGCAAAAGCTTGAGCGAGCCGACCGGATTAGCTCGGCGTAAAGCGAACTCCTGTCGTCTTTCCTTCGCCAGCGACTCCGGCACGAAGAAGTATCCCCAGAGCCAATTTAACAGACTCAGTCCACCCGCCACCCAGAAAGCGAGACGCGGATCGCTCTTGCCGAGTAATCCTCCAAGTCCTGGCCCCAAGGTAAATCCGATTCCAAAAGCTACGCCGATCATTCCGAAGGCGCCGGCGCGTTTTTCCTTGGGTGTTACGTCGGAGATGTATGCCATCGCTGTGGGAATACTCGAGGTGGTGATCCCGGAAATGATTCGGCCGAGAAAAAGCCAGTTCAGAGTCGGAGCCATTGCCATCACGATGTAATCCAACCCCAGACCGAGATTCGAGAGCAGGATGATCGGGCGTCGGCCAAAGCGGTCCGATAAAACGCCGAGCAAGGGCGAGCAGAAAAATTGCATTAATGCGAAGACCACGGCGAACCGAGCGCTCCATTTCGCCGCATCGGTCATCTCGCCGCCAAGAAAATCGAGAATCAGTTTCGGCAAAACGGGGATGATCAACCCCATCGCCAGGATATCGAGCGTGGCGGTAACAAGAATAAAAATGATGGCGGCCTGACGCGACTTCATTTCGGGCGATGACTAAGCGGTGACGAACGACTAGATCGCGGTATTTTGGCGTGTCTATTGTCACTTGTCACTTCTGATGCGTCGCCTTTCTTATCTCTCTCCGAAAACGGAAGTGCGCGACAGTCCGATTCACGGTCGTGGATTATTTGCTAAGGCGAAGATCGACAAGGACGAGATCGTGGCAGTGAAGGGCGGTCACATCGTCGATCGGAAAACTCTGCGTGACCAAATCACACCGCGGCTCGGGCCGGTGGAAATTCAAATCGACGACGATTTGTTCGTCGCCCCAATTACACCGGAGGAGTGCGAGTTATCGATGCTCTATTCGAACCATTCCTGTGACGCGAATATCGGAATACGCGGCGAGATCACGTTCGTGGCAATGCGAGACATTGGTGCAGGCGAAGAGCTGACGCACGATTGGTGTACGACCGACGACGACGATTATTCGGTCGCGTGCAAATGTGGATCAGCCAATTGCCGCAATGCTCTGACCGGCAAAGACTGGCGACGACCTGAACTGCAACAAATATATGCCGGATATTTCTCGGCTCATCTGTCGAAAAAGATCGCGCGCCTATAATTGCCAATCTTAGATCGCGTCAAACAATTGAGTTTCCGACTCCGGCGGCGAACCGGGAACGATCCGCCAAAATCCGTCCTGATCTTGAACCACGTGACGGTCACCAATGTCTGCGGACGAAAAACTACGGAGACGTTGCGAGTTCAAAGCGCATTCGGCCGCTGCCTTGTTCGCGTACATTTCCCGCAGGATTCTTTCGACCCTCGGGTCGACCGGCTTCTCCAAGAGACTCTTTTCTTCTGCGCTCAAAGAAATCTGGCGGACTTGAATTGGGTCAAGGGCCTCCTCCACCGGTGCGAGCGGCAAGTTGTTCTTAGCCGGCTGCACTGAGTTTTTGTTTCTGCGAAACAGTTTCATGCCTAACGAAAGACCCTTCTAAAAACGAGCTTAGCCCGTGCCATCGCTGGCGTCAGATCAGCTTGACCGATGATGGATTACGGCGTTATCAAGTGGCAACACCGTTTCGCTTATGAGCAAATCCTATTTCCCAACGGACCGGGCCGGTCGAATCGATTGGTATAACAATTTTGCGAAGGAATTTCCGAAGGTGGGAAAGGATTTGGGTTTTACTGATGCCGAGATCACCAATGCAGTGAACGATTCGAAGTACGCTGCATATATTTTGAATGCACTCGGTCCCGAAATCGATTCCGATCCCGCGCACGCAGCAAACGCGGTCTTGAGCGGACAATCCTCGGGCGATTATGTCGATCTTCCCGCTGGCGGCGGGGCGCCAACAGCAGTTCGGCCCGGAATCGACACGCGTCGCCAAGCGCGCGTCGAACGAATTAAAGCGCAAGAGAAATTCAACGCCGATATTGGCAACAAGCTAAAGATCACGAGCGGAAAGTTTGAGGCCGACCAATACAAAGCCGAGCTCGGTCGCGCACGCCTGACCGGCAATTTCGTCACGATACCTTTTCGCAAGGCCGGCGGCGGAATTTCCGGTATTAATTTGTATCGTCAGCACAAAGGAGAAAAATCCGCTAAAAAAGT
>Ga0210384_10007142_pt1 | contig 11801 bp, 7 predicted proteins | sample IncBWH2MmetaG_FD_160574 | JGI IMG/M metagenome (GOLD analysis project Ga0210384, IMG submission 160574) | Forest soil microbial communities from Barre Woods Harvard Forest LTER site, Petersham, Massachusetts, United States - Inc-BW-H-2-M | ecosystem: Environmental > Terrestrial > Soil >...
GAAAATGCCTGACGCAATGCCGACAGCCGGTCGAGCGCGGCTTGCGGGAGGGGGCCGTTTTGAACTGCGGCCAGCGCCTCCTCGAACTGTTGCGGCGTCGCCATGCCGACCAGGACCGTGCCCATCGCCGGCTGAGACAGCGCAAACCGCGTGGCGGCTTCGGTGAGGCTTGAGGCGAACCCCTCTTTGACCAGCGGCATCAGACGGCGTGCGCGATCGACATCGGCATCGTAGCTCATCGCCGAACCAATCGGCTCGGGCGCCGGGCTCGCAATTGGGTGACGCTCGGCCGAACCTGATAATGCGCCGCCGGCCAGCACGCGGATGCCCACGGCGCCGACGCCGGCAGCCTGGGTGTGATCGAACAACCGTCCATAATCCTGTGCCGGATAGTTTTTCGGCAATGGCTCGGCGGCGGATGGATTGAGCATGTTGTAGACGATTTGAGCGCTATCGAAGGCGCGGGCATCGATCACCTGTTGCAGAGCCGTCGTGTCGCCGACAGCCGTGATCCCAAGGAAACGAATCTTGCCCTGCTGGCGCAGGCGCTCGAACGCCGGCACCACGTCGCCGAGCACCTGGCGGACGCTCAGCGCCGCTCCGCCGCCTGTCTCGGTGATCGCATTGTGCAGGTGAAAGATGTCGACCCGGTCAAGACGCAGTCGTGAAAGACTGCCTTCGAGCGATGTCGCGACGGCGTCGGCAATGCGGCCGAACTCGCCCGGCGGCAACCGGACCTTGGTGCCGACGGCGACGTTGGCGGGCTTCAGCTTTTGCAGGACGCGGCCGAGGTTCTTTTCCGATTCGCCATCGCCGTACTGCACCGCGGTGTCGAAATAATTCACGCCGGCGGCGATTGCGCGTGCGATGGTGCGCTCCTGGTCGGCGGGATCGCCGCGGACCATGAATCCGCCTACCGCGCCGCAGCCGAAGCCCAGCACCGAGAGCTGCATTCCCGTGCGCCCAAACACCCGCATTTGCATCGCTGTTCCTCCGACTGCATGCCGCGAGCGGGCCTCCGTCGATGCGCCGCCCGCCAGCTTGATGAATTTCCGCTGCTTCTGCGATCTCGCGAGCCTAGCACTTTGCGAGACTGGCGGAATGGCTCACCTCCGGAGCACATAGTGATCTGGCCAGATATTTCCGGATAGATCGTTCGCAGACGTCGCGATTTAGCCGGGCAATGTCCACTTCAACAAAAGCTGATATCAGCAAAAGGCTGATTGAAGCCATTGGATGCTGCCGGCCTTTTTGCTAAAGTTGTGGCAACGAAAAAAATCGGCCAAAGAGCCGGTTCCATACCGGGAGGCAACCATGTTCGTGACAAGAGCGCTTGCGCGGCTGACGATGTGCGCCGGTTTGATGGCGCTGCCAATTGCAATCCCAACCGCAGTTTATGCGCAGCAGACCGTAACAGTCGGCCCCACTGATATCGGCGGCACGGTGGTCAGCGCGGCGGGTCCCGAAGCAGGCGTCTGGGTGATCGCCGAAACCACCGAGCTGCCGACCAAGTTCGCGCGCATCGTCGTCACCGACGATTCCGGCCGCTACCTCGTGCCCGATCTGCCAACAGCGAATTACAGCGTCTGGGTGCGCGGCTACGGTCTGGTGGATTCGGCCAAGCTCACCGCCAAGCCGGGCCAGCTTCTTGATCACACCGCGGTGCCGGCGCCGAACGAAGCGGCGGCGGCGCATTATTATCCGGCGATCTACTGGTACGCGATGATGAAAATGCCGCCTACCAGCGAGTTCGGCGGCAAGAGCGACATTCCCGAAAAACTTACCCAGACGGACTGGCTGAAGCAGATGAAGAATATCGGCTGCATCGGTTGTCATCAACTCGGGCAGGAAGCTACCCGCACGATGCCCTCAGCTTTCGGCAAGTTCGATTCCGGCGAAGCTGCCTGGATGCGGCGCGTTCAATCGGGGCAGTCCGGTGAGCAGATGACCAACCAGCTTGCCGGGAATTTCGGCGGCGTCCCGTTTAAGTATCTCGGTGACTGGACCGACCGCGTCGCCAAGGGCGAGCTACCCAAGGCCAAGCCGCCGCGTCCGCAAGGCGTCGAACGCAATATCGTGATCACTTCGTGGGAGTGGTCGACGCCCGACAAATATTTGCACGACCTGATCTCGTCGGACCGGCGCAATCCGACGGTCAATGCCTATGGCCCGCTTTACGGCTCGCCGGAATATTCGACCGACAACATGCCGATCCTGGATCCGAAGACGAATAAAGTTTCGTTTTTCAAGATGCCGGTCGCAGATCCCGAGATGCCGGAATCGCTGGGTCCCGGGCACGCCGCCAGCGTGAAGCCGCTGGAGCCGTCGGCCTATTGGGGCGAGCAAAAGCTCTGGGATACGCGAGCGAACAACCACAACGCCATGTTCGACAAGAAGGGCAGGCTCTGGCTCTCCGCCACCGTGCGCGGCATGGATGATCCGGCGTTCTGCAAAAAAGATTCCGACCATCCGTCGGCCAAGGCGTTCCCACTGGAAAAGTCGGCGCGCCAGGTGGCGATGCTCGATCCCAAGACGATGAAGTACAGCTTTATCGACACCTGCTTTGCCACCCATCACCTCCAGTTCGGCTACGACGCCAACGACACGTTGTGGCTCAGCGGCACCGGGCCGGTTGCCGGTTGGGTCAACACCAAAATGTTCGACGAAACCGGCGATGCGGCGAAGTCGCAAGGCTGGTCGCCGTTCGTGCTCGACACCAACGGCAACGGCAAGCGCGACGATTATGTCGAGCCCAACGCCCCACTCGATGCGAGCAAGGACAAGCGGATCGTCCCGGGTTCGGGACCTTACGCGGTGATGCCCTCACCAGTGGACGGCTCGATCTGGTACACCGTCGGCATCTTCGGCGGAACGCCGGCGGTCTTGCGGTTCGACCCGGCTAGCGGACTGTCGGAAGTGTTCAATGTTCCCGCACCGGCGTTTGGAATCCGCGGCGGCGACATCGACAAGAACGGCGTGGTCTGGGCGTCGTTGTCCAGCGGTCACCTCGGCAGCTTTGACCGCCGCAAGTGCAAAGGCCCGCTCAATGGGCCGAACGCCACCGGCAATCATTGTCCGGAAGGCTGGACGATCTATCAGTATCCCGGCCCTGGCTTCGAAGGTATCGGTGAGAACAGCGCCGAGTCGAGCTATTACACCTGGGTCGACCAGCACAACACGCTCGGACTTGGCGAGAACATCCCGATGTCCACCGCCAATCTCGGCGACGGCTTCGTCGCTTTGAAGGACGGCAAGATGATCACGATCCGGATTCCCTATCCGCTCAGCTTCTATGCCAAGGGCTTCGATGGGCGTATCGACGATCCGAACGCCGGCTGGAAAGGCCGCGGGTTGTGGAGCACGAACGGCGACCGCACGCCTTGGCTCAAAGAAGGCGGCAAGGGCTCAATGCCGCGTGCGGTGCACATCCAGCTTCGGCCCGATCCGCTGGCGAACTGAGGTTCGCTTAAGACAATCTTGCGGAGGAAATCGCCGCCGATGGTCGTGCCGCCGGGTAAGCTCCGAGCTCGTGAGCGGATCGAAGCTGGCAATTATTCCGAAGAAGAAGCCATGAACAAGCCTTTGCCCGTCAACCCGCCCGAACTTCGGTCGACCATCGTCGCCGCGTCGTCGATGCCCTGGCAGCGAACCGACTTCGATGGAATAGAGATGAAGATCCTCTACAAGGACGACGAAGGACGCTCGACCATCCTGTTCAAGATGGCGCCAGGCGCGATCGTGCCGTTACACGAGCACACGGCGCTCGAACAGACCTTCATGCTCGAAGGATCGCTGGAAGACGCCGAGGGCAGCGTTGCAGCGGGTGACTTCGTGTGGAGACCGGGCGGCAACGTCCATGTCGCGCATGCTCCCAACGGAGCCGTTTTCATTTCCATATTCAACCGTCCGAACCGCTTTTTCGACGGAACGAAATTTTTCACTGCCGCCGAAGAAGGCAAGTAGCGCGACGTTTCCTTACCTGAGACAGCCCGGTCCTTCAGATATTGATTTACGTCTGATTCATCCTGATTGTTAGAGCACAATTCAACTTTTCCATTCATGGTCACCGTGTTTGCTGCGCGATGTTTGGTTGCGATGAGGGGCAGCAACTTGTCTCGCGTAAACCGGAATGATGGGCATGGCGATCGCGGATCCAGCGCATGGTGCTGACAAGTGCTGCGAGTCTGCAAAGACGCGGCCGGGCCCTGCGTCATTGATCGCAAAGCTTCTGACCATGCCTGTCGTTTTCTGCGCGCTGGCAATCGCCGGCTGCGCGCAAAATCCGGTTCACCGCGAATTCAATCCGGTTCAGCATGAGGCCAGGGCTGCTCCCGTCCGCGCTTCCGCACGTGCCCATCGATACACTGAACCACGTCGATATTCTGAGCTGCGAATCCACCGGCCCGACCCGTCGCTGCTCGCAGCACAGCCGGCACCCGACTGCGAGTTCAAGAGAACCGACGTTGGGGCCGTGGACCCGAATGAATGGGCCCGCTTGAAAATCGACTACGAGCGGCAGTGCTACCAGGATGCCGAGAAGATTGCGCGCGACCGCCTGCGCCTGCTCCAGTCGTCGAGCATGTGCGAGATTGAGCCGGTTGCGCATCGGCGGCCGGCCCGTTAACCATCAGTGCAACCAAGACTTGCTGCGGATCGGCGCTCAACCGAGGCCAGTGTCTGCTTGATGACAATGGCGGGGCGGTAGTCCTCAATTTTGACCTCTTTTTGCCACACCAGGCCACCACCTTTTTGGGGGGTAAGGATTCGTTTGATTCAATGTTGGGGCTGTCAATCGTCGACTTAACGACGAGAGCGAATTGCTGAGGAGGAGCAGTGATAGTTGCGTGAGTGATTATTATGAAGTCCCTTTATGATTTACTCGATGCACTTCCGGATGACGACGCCGACGGCCTCAGAGCCGCATTCCGCAAAGCCGCCAAAGCAAATCACCCCGATAACAACCCCGGCGATCCGGATGCCCCACTGAGATTCAGGCGGATCATCCGCGCCAATTCCATTCTCAGCGATGAGCGGCAACGCGCGCACTATGACCAGCTACTGGCGGTCGCACGCCAGGAGCGACGTCTGAAATTCGTGATCGCGGGTAGTATGTTCTCGGTCGTGTTGATGGGGGGATATCTGCTGTTCGGATATGTATCGAAGGCATCCCTCGTTGCGGCACAAGTGATCGAGGTCTCCGCGCCCGAACCCGCGCCCGCCGCCGTTGCAATATCGGCAGAGCTATCCGATACAATCGGTCGGGCTCGCCCGCGCGACGAGCGGGATGATAGTGCAGCCCCCAACAGGTCAGAGAATCTCGAGGTCGTTAAGGAAGCGGCGGCGCCAAGCGCCGCTGTACCTGCGGAACACACCGACAGCGCTCCGGCGACTGCCAATACCCCCGCCCCTCGCGACTTCGGGGTGAACGATGCCAGATACTATCGAGAGCGCGGCATCCTGGCGTATCGCAGCGGTGACATATCGCTTGCGCTTATCGATCTCGATCTGGCGATCGATCTCGATCCGCACTTCTCCGACGCCTATATCGACCGCGGCGTCGTCTTCTATCGCATGGGCGACTTCAACCGCGCATTTGCCGACATTGCCCAGGCCAAGCGCATTGATGACTTGAACCGAGGCCAGACCCCACGGCCTAACGCACAACAAGCAGCGCCGTCGTCGGGCAAGAAGTGAGTTTGGCAGCATGCTGGTCGCGGCGCCGAACGCAGCAGGCAACGTTGGCGAATACCACCCGCGAACTTGGCTATCTAATCGACCCGCCGAAGTAGCGCCTCCTGGATCGTGGCCCCGTCCTGCGCGCAATTGCCGTCCAGATGGCGAATGAGAAGCTCGCCACGCAAGACTTTCGAATCGTCGGAAATTCTGAAATTCAATTCGGAATTTTTGAAATAACTGGATGGGCAGCCAGGTACATCTCCCGCGACCGCCGGAACTCTACCGATAAAATCTGCAACCGCGACATACTCGAATACGATTCCCGTAAACGCCACGTCCCCAACCCTCACGCCCGAGCGCGCCTGGGCTTCGGTTACCGTGACGGCGACACAGGTAAACCCTCGACCGTTCTGCGAGCACGAATAGCGTGCTCCGGACTGCGATTGCCAAAGGCCGGAAATATTGGCGACCGGATTTAGATCCCTTGAACCGTCGGGCCTGGCGTTGGCAACAGGATAGGTGCTGCGTGTGAACGTTTGCTCCTGGGCGAAGGACGGCGAGACCGCCCCTACGCTTCCTGATAAAACGGCGCAAAGCCCAGCGATTGGCAAAAATCTCATTGTGTATCTCCTTCCGAGAATGCCTCTGACCGAACCAAAGCATACAAAGCACGCCAACTTGGCGGATACGCCAGGCCGCCCTCGAGATTGAGGCCAGCCGCCGGCGCACCGCCTTAACAACAGGACTTTCTCCGCCGTGATTATTATCACATGATGGCGGCGCATCGGCACGAGGCGCCCATGAGTTCCGCGAAGGGCCTGCGTCAGGTCGGATATTTCGATTGCCCAGGCGGCGGCCAGATCGTCGTTGCGGGCACCACCGCATTCATCGGCCACATGCGTGCGCCTGCCGGCACCTCGATCGTCGATATCGCCGACCCCACGCATCCGCGGCTGCTGGCGCGGCTCGAGATGCCGCCCGGCACCCATTCGCACAAGGTGCGCGTCGACAATGGGCTGATGCTGATCAATCGCGAGCGCAATCACGCCGACAAGAACGCGCCGCCCGAAAATTTTCGCGGTGGGCTCGGCATCTATGACGTGACGAAGCCGGCAAGCCCGCGCGAGATCACCCGCTGGGAGACCGACGGCATGGGCGTCCATCGTTTCGATTTCGACGGGCGCCACGCCTATATCTCGCCCACGGTGGAGGGCTATCGCGGCAACATCGTCATGATCCTCGACCTCGGCGACCCGGCGCAGCCGCGCGAGGTCGGCCGCTGGTGGATGCCCGGACAATGGACCGCCGGCGGCGAGGAGCCGAGCTGGCAGGGCACGGCGCACCGCTGCCATCATCCGCTGCGCCAGGGCGACCGGCTCTATACCAGCTATTGGCACGGCGGCTTCGTCATCCTCGACATCGCCGATATGGGAAAGCCGCGCCTCGTCTCTTCCTTCGACTGGAGCCCGCCATTCGCCTGCCCGACGCATACGACCTTGCCGCTGCCCTTCCCGCTGCATGGGCGGCGCGTCATGCTGGTCGCCGACGAGGACGTGGCGCGCGTCGCGCCCGGACCGCCGGCGTGCCTGTGGCTCGTCGACATCACGGACGAGCGGCACCCGATGCCGTTTGCGAGCTTCCAGGTCGACGGCCTCGACGACGGCACGCCGCAACCGGAGTTCACGGCCTGCCATCAACCGAGCGAAAAGGTGACCGGAACCGAGATCCCGGCCGCATGGTTCGCCCACGGGCTGCGCCTCATCGACATTGCCGACCCGCGCCGGCCGCGCGAGGTCGGCCATTTCCTGCCCGACGTTCCCGAAGGCTCGCAGCGCGTCCAGAGCAACGACGTCACCACCGACGACCGCGGTCTGTTTTATCTGCTCGACCGGTTGCGCGGGTTGACCATTCTCGAGCGCTGCTAGAGGGCGCTCTGCAATGTTGATCCATCAACGACTTGAATCTGCCGACGAGACGGTTGACAGCGCCCGGGCGTTCAGCCGCAATGGCCTAAAAGCCTGAGGTGGCGCATGGACATCCAGACCCGTCCGGACCCGGTCGCTCGCGCCCGCGAGCTCGCGGCGGAGATTACCGCCGCAGCCGATGAGATCGAGCGCACGCGGCGCATCCCCGAGGCCTTGCTGGGGCGGCTCCATGATCAGCGGCTGTTCCGCATGCTGCTGCCGCGCTCGGCGGGTGGCGACGAGACCGAGCCTGCGGTCTACGTGGCGGCGATCGAAGAGCTCGCCCGGCACGACGCCTCGATCGCGTGGAACGCGTTCGTCGCCAACAGTTCCGCCCTGATCGCGGCCTTTCTGGAGCCTGCGGTCAATCACGCGATCTTCGCCGATCCGCGCAGCACCGTGGCCTGGGGACCTCCAAACGCCTCGCGCGCGAGCGCGGTCGACGGCGGCTATCGCGTGACCGGCAAGTGGGATTTCGCCAGCGGCTGCCGGCAGGCCCGTTGGATGGGCGCGCACTGCCCTGTGCTCGAAGCGGACGGCCAGCTGCGGCTCAACCGTTTCGGCCGGCCCACGGTCCGCACGCTGCTGTTTCCGGCTGATGAGGCGACCCTGCTCGACACCTGGCGTACGATCGGGCTGCGCGGCACGGCGTCGGACTCCTATAGCGTCGACGATTTGTTGGTGTCCGAGGCGTTCAGCACCACGCGCGAGGACCCGGCGCTGCGCCGCGAACGCGGCCCGCTCTATGCCTTTACCATGCAGTGCCTCTACGCGACCGGGGTCGCCGCCGTGGCATTCGGAATCGCCCGCGCGATGTTGTCCGAGTTCATCATGCTGGCGGCCCGCAAGGCGCCGCGCAACCTGGCCCGGCTCGCCGACAACGCCGTCGTGCAGGCCGACGTGGCGCGCGCGGAGGCGCGGCTCGGCTCGGCACGCGCCTACCTGATCGAGACGCTCACCACGATCTATGCGCATGCCGACGAGGTGGCGCCGATCGAGGTCGCCGATCGGGCCCGCGTGCGGCTCGCCTGCACCAACGCGATTTACGGCGCGGCAGAGGTGGTTGACTTCGCCTACAAGGCAGCCGGCGTCGACGCGATCTTCCCGGGCAGCCCGTTCGAGCGCCGCTTCCGCGACATGCACACGCTCTCGCAGCAGATCCAGGCACGCGGCGCCCATTTCGAACAGGTCGGGCAGATCCTGCTCGGCGTGCCGCCCGAGGTGTTTCTTTGAGAATTGGCGAAGCCAGGGCGAGGCGCCGATTTGCACCTCGCGTTAGGTTCGCCCCGAGGAGCGGACATCGCCTGGCACGAACGCCAAGTCCGTTCCGTGCCGATAATGTTGCAAAAGTCCCAAAACGCCGTGCGACTAAATTTCCGCTAAACGACAAAACAAGCGGCAACCGTCGATCGATGTCGCCTCAAACGCGCCACCGAAGCCGCCAGTGAGTTCGTCACAGATTGAAGTGGTCCCCCACATCAATATTCGATCGCCGCGCCTACAGCCCGGAAAATTTTGTGATCGTGAGACAAAAAGACTCTTGCAACACTATCTGCCAAAAGGCGACATAGCAGTAATTAGGTCACGCACGGGTCAAAACGACCCATGGCGAAAGACGATAAGTGGGCGCGTTCCCCGGCGTGAGTTGGGCTTCAGCGAGGTGCGCTCGCCTGCGATATCTGCTTTCCCGCCAAACGACTATTCGGCGGAAGATTTTGTCGCTAAATGAGCGATCAGCGCGTCCGATCGGGGCTTGAAATTCTGTGGGACCTTTTCGCCATTGCTGAGCCGAGATTTGACGATTGAGGCTAGTCGGAGCGCTTCAGTCTCATGACCCTCACTGAGTTCAAGTTCTGCTAGTCCAATAACAAAATTCAGCCTGTCTGGCTGTAGTTCGTACGCTTTTCGCATCGGACCGATTGCGTCGTGTGGACTGCCGTTCTTTCGTAAATCTTCGGCGTAACCGAATTGCAACAACGCGCTTTGAGGCACCAGCGCAACGCCCTTGAAGATCACCTCGCTTGCTTCTTTGGGGCGACCCAAGGCACCGTAGAGATGTGAGAGACGTAGATACGCGATGACGTTCGACCTGTTGAGCCGGAGCGCCTCTTTGAAAGCAACAATGGCATCTTCGCTCCGACCTAGACCATCGAGAATAAACCCCAAGGTATTGTAGCTATTATCGGAGTTGGGCGCTCTTTCCACACCCAATTGTGCCGCAGCCAATGCCTCTTCTTTGCGCCCTCCCGCGGCGAGCGCAAATGCTCTTGAATATTCTGCGGGAGCAAAATTCGGATCAATCGCCCGGACCTGATCAGACGCCTTGAGGGCTTCGTCGGCGTGGCCGCGGAACGCCAGAATGTATGATTTGAGGTTTAAAGCGTATTTTTCTGAAACGGGATAACCTCCGGCAAGCGCAATGGTTGTGAGACGCCATGCATTTTCTTCGTCACGATACTCCCGCCAATAGATCCCGGCGGCAATTTCCGGATCGATGTGCTCAAGAAGATTTAAGGCGGCTTTCTTGAACAAGTCCTGTGGACCTTGGGAAGTCTCTACGTCGATCAGGACCTCGCGACCAGGAGTTTGGCGCAATCGCAGCCGGGTGAATTCACGATTGTCTTCTTTGCGAGTCGTAATCTCTCCGGATATTTGAATGAGGTTCTTGCCCAGCACTCGTTGGACCAACGGTTGCACTGATTTCAGATCAAGACTTCCGGCGGGAGTATCGATCGAAGATAACGCATCTAATATATTCGTGTCGCCTACCTTCGTCTTCGGCTTAGCGCCAACCGATTTGCTGTTTAAGGCCGAGATTTCGTCGAGAAGCTGTTGTGTCGCTGCTTCAGATGAGAAGCCGGTCGCTTCAAAAGATTGCGGTACACGCAGGTAGGTCATCACTACCCCATTGTCCTGTATTGCATTGGTGAGAACGACTATCGCAAGCACGGTGGGAATGACCGTCAGAAGGGTCACCGCAACACCCTTGCCGATGAAGATCAACTCGCCAAAGGTGCGCTTTTCAATATGGGACCTTAGAAATCTTCCCAGCGAATCACGTTGCTTCGCCGCGACCGTCCGGGTTTTGGGATTTGAAAGCACGCCAAACGGCAATCAGTGAACAGATGGAAGCAATTGAGCTGCAACTCGTCGATAGCCCTCCGCCGTCAAATGAATATGATCTGGTTGAACAAGCCCGGCCGCCGACGCGGATCGCACCAGTCCATCTGCTTGGATGATCCTGATTCCTCGATTACGAAGTTGCTGCTGAATACTAGCGATGTTCGCTTGACGGGCGGCTGGGGAATTGCCTTGGCGAAAATCGTTACCTCCAAATTGTAAGATAACGATTTTGGTGCCCTCGGGAACTGCGCTCGACAGCCTAGCCAGCATGCCGCTTGTCGTATCTCCATATAGGCCTGCGTTCGTGACCCGCAGGCTAGACCCTCGGGCTTGCAGCATGGCCTGCAGCTGCGCCGGATAAGACTCGGACGAGCTAACACCGTGCCCTTCGGTATTGCTTGCGCCAAGAGCGACGACTTGTGCAGACGCCGACCCCATCAGTACGAAAAAGATAAATATTGCGATTTCGATTATTTTAGAGTTTTGCATGTCAGTCTCCAATAACTGCCAAAAAGACATTCGCCTCGAAACTGAAATCTTGCATGGCTCGCTCGCTTCGGTTGAGCCAAGTTCTAGCCTGCTCGTTTACCTCCGGAAAAGCGAGTCGCTTTTCGAGCGGTCGTGGCGCGTCCTAATTAGGACACTCCCACGTACCCATTGTTCGGATCAAAAGAGGCCAATCCCCAAACGTAAAGGGACCACTAGCTAAGTTGTTGATCGGAGAAGGGGCCAGCACCCCGGCAAGCATGAGAACAGTTTGGCAAACTCAGAACCTTTCCCGAACCCAGCAAATGCCTGCCAAATGTCCGCTAAGGGTCCAACTGAGAAGAACTCAGCATGAGCACATGTCTTCCGGGTTACCCCTGAAAGCAGACATTGCTCGATGGAGTTGGCATGTCGCAGAATGGGATGGACCGGCCGTGCTCCCGCCCCGAACCGCTCAGAGAATGAGCGGGGGCTTAGAAGCACGAGGAGCACATCGTCATGTCCCATAAGACAGCCGCTACAGTCGCTCACACCATTGGTATCGATACCGGC
>Ga0210384_10007143_pt1 | contig 11801 bp, 9 predicted proteins | sample IncBWH2MmetaG_FD_160574 | JGI IMG/M metagenome (GOLD analysis project Ga0210384, IMG submission 160574) | Forest soil microbial communities from Barre Woods Harvard Forest LTER site, Petersham, Massachusetts, United States - Inc-BW-H-2-M | ecosystem: Environmental > Terrestrial > Soil >...
TGCGTGTCGGCAGGCACCAGAATATCCATTTGCCAAAACTGCCCGTAGTCACCGTGCAGGCGCTATGCGGGGCAATCTGGATTACGCGGGACGGCGATCCGGACGACATCGTGCTGGAAGCGGGCCAGGCGGTGGACTTGCAGCAAACGGAAGACGTGCTCATCTCCGGCTTGTCCGACGCCTGTATATGCTTGCGGCCTGCCGACGCCCCGGTTGGGCGCCGGGCCAGGGCAATTCCGTTGATAGACAGCAAAGTAAGGCGGGAGGCTGCCAAGCAGCCTTGCCCCGCCGCGGTATAAATTTTTACCGAGTTCCGGAACGGGAGGCGCATCATGAGCCAATCATCCTTGCTGGTAGCCGAGCAAGCCGTATCGCGGGTAAACCCCGCCGTTTCCATCCGTGCCGCGCGCCAGGATGACGGCCCTGCAATCCAGGCGCTGGTCGGCCGGCTGTCGCTGAAAAGCCGCTATTATCGTTTTTTCTTCCCCATCCACAGCTTGTCCGACGAGATGCTGGTCCGCTTCACGCATGCCTATCCGGAATCAGAAGTCACCTTGCTGGCCCAGATGGAACAGGATGGCATGGAAGTTGTTGTTGGCATGGCAAACTATGTTGTAGAAGCGCAATCGGGGAAAGCCGAATATGCGGTCGTCGTCGCCGATGAATGGCAGCAGCAAGGCATCGCCACTCGCTTGCTCAAGAACCTGACCTGCATCGCCAGTACCGCCGGCCTGGAGGCAATCTACGGCGACGTGCTGGCAGAAAACACCGGCATGTTGCGCCTGCTATCCAAAATGGGATTTTCCGTCGGCGTGCATAGCGATGGCGGCTACCTGCGCAGTACCTGGAAGTCGCTGGAAATTTATCCCTGGAAGTGTGCCGACTGGCTGAAGCTGGCCTGAGGACCGGCGACTTTAGTCATCCAGTTTCCTCCCCTATCTCGATGCTCCCCGCCGCGCTGCGGCCGTTTCTGGAACGCATTTCATCAATAGCGCCTCGCTGTATCGATGAAATGCGTTCTAATCTTCGGTTTTCAAACTCAGGGCGAATATAATACCTGCAGGGTATCCGCGTTCAAGGCCTGCCATCTGCAGCGGCTACACCATTCCTCCGTTTTTTTATCGTCTGTAAGTTGCTCGGCTATGGAGTGCAATCCATGAAAATTCAAAGCGATTTTGATTCCCCTGAATTCAGGACGCCGGCTACCGATGCCTTTCCCAGTCTGACGGATGAAATGACTGAACGTGTTGCAAAATACGGTTCCCGGGAATTCGTAGCGCAAGGAAAACAGTTGATTGCGCGCGACGACCGGCACGCCGACGCCTTCTTTGTGATCTCGGGCTGCATAGAGGTATCCGTGACCGATAATCAGGGCCATGCCGAAGTCCTCACCCGCCACGTCCGTAACCAGTTCACCGGCGAGCTGGATGTACTGTCCGGCCACAAGATCCTGGTCGACGCCCACGCCGGGCAGGATACCGAGGTCATACGCGTCAAACGCGGCGATTTGCAGCGCCTATTGAGCGGCGAACCGGAGATAGGCGAGATATTGATGCGCGCCTATATGCTGAGGCGTCTGCAACTGATACAGCACGGGGTGGGCGGGGTACTGGTGATAGGCTCCAGCCATTGCGCCGACACCTTGAGGATACGCCGTTTCCTGTTGCGCAACGGCTATCCGCACCGCGTGCTGGAGATGGAAAACGATGCGGAAGCCGCACCCATGCTGAGTTGTCTGGGACTGGACAGGAATCAGTATCCGGTCGTGGTCACGTCGCAAAACCAGGTGATGAAAAATCCGGCGACGGCGGCGCTGGCCGACGAGATCGGCCTGAACGTGCATGTCGATCCTGACCGTGTGTACGATGTGGCCGTGGTCGGCGCCGGGCCTACCGGCTTGGCTGCGGCCGTGTACGCGGCGTCGGAAGGGCTGGCTACCATCGTGATTGAGGAGTTTGCCGCCGGCGGACAGGCCGGCACCAGCTCCAAGATTGAAAATTATCTGGGCTTTCCTACCGGCATTTCGGGCGCCAGTCTGGCCGCCAAGGCCCAGGTGCAGGCGCAGAAATTCGGCGTGCGGCTGGTGGTGTCCCGCTCGGCCTCGGCCATAGACTGTTCCAGCCTGCCGTATAAATTGTATCTGGACGACGGGCAGATGTTGCATGCCCGCTCCATCGTGGTCGCCACCGGCGCCCGTTACAAAAAGCTGGACGTGCCCAATTATGAGCGTTTTGAAGGCCAGGGGATACACTACGCGGCGACTGCAATGGAAGCGAATTTGTGTGCCGGCGAAGAGGTGATCGTAGTCGGCGGCGGCAACTCTGCCGGGCAGGCTGCGGTCTACCTGAGCCGCTGGGTGGCACGTGTGCATATCCTGGTGCGCTCCGGCGGCCTGGCGGCGACCATGTCCGATTACCTGATCCAGCGCATCAATCAATCGCCCAACATCAGCCTGCACACGCGCAGCGCGATTACCCGCATGGATGGCGACTACATGCTGCGCAAAGTCACCTGGCTGGACGGTGAGACGGGCGCTGAGCGCGAACAGGACATGAAAAATGTGTTCGTGATGATAGGCGCGGAGCCGAACACGCAATGGCTGAACGGCTGCGTGAAACTGGACGACAAGGGCTTTGTGCGCACCGGCGGCAAGGTCTGCTCGCAATTGATCGATTCCACTTTCGCCACCAGCCTGCCGGGCATCTTTGCTGTGGGCGACGTCAGGTCGGGCTCGGTGAAGCGCGTCGCTTCGGGAGTAGGCGAAGGCTCGGTCGTGGTGCAGGCGATCCATCAATACTTGGCGGGCGAGGTTGCCGCCTGAGCGCGGCCGGCAGACCCTAGACGCGCAGGAATTCTTCGCGGAATCCCAGCCAGCGCCCCAGATGCGCTTCTACGGTGGGCATATCGTTTTTTAACAGCTCCGCCGCCAGGTTGCGGGCCTTGTCCACCAGCCATTGGTCGGTCTCCAGGTTGGCAAAGCGCAGCATGGCTTCGCCCGACTGGCGTGCGCCGAGGAATTCCCCCGGGCCTCTCAACTCCAAGTCCTTGCGCGCAATTTCAAAGCCGTCGGTGGTTTCGCGCATCGTCATCAGCCGTTGCTTGGCGGTGCCGCCCAGCGGCCCCTGATACAGCAGCAGGCAGACACTGGCATTGGCGCCGCGTCCGACACGGCCGCGCAGCTGGTGCAGTTGCGACAAGCCGAAGCGTTCTGCGTGCTCTATCACCATCAGGCTGGCGTTCGGTACGTCCACCCCCACTTCGATCACGGTGGTGGCGACCAGCACCTGGATTTCATTGCGGGTGAAGGCGTCCATCACCAGCTGTTTTTCGGCCGGTTTCAGTCGTCCATGCACCAGGCCTACTTGCAGATCGGGCAGTTCCTGGCTCAGCATCGCGTGGGTATCGGTGGCGGTCTGCAGCTGCAGCGCCTCCGATTCTTCTATCAGCGGACAGACCCAGTAAATCTGCTTGCCGTCTTGCGCGGCGGCGTGTACCCGTTCTATCACTTCATCGCGCCGGTTTTGGTCCACCACGCGCGTGACGATGGGCGTGCGTCCGGGCGGCAGTTCATCGATGACCGATACTTCCAGGTCGGCGTAATAGGTCATGGCCAGCGTGCGTGGTATCGGCGTGGCCGACATCATCAACTGGTGCGGCACCTTGCTGTCGTCCCCGCCTGTGCCGCCCTTGTTGCGCAGGGTCAGCCGTTGCCCGACGCCGAAGCGATGCTGCTCGTCGACGATCACCAGACCCAGTTTGCTGAACTGCACGCTGTCCTGTATCAGCGCATGCGTGCCTATCACCAGATGCGCTTCACCGGATTCGATCAGGGCCTTGGCCTGCTCTTTTTCCTTTTTCTTCAGGCTGCCGGTCAGCCAGGCGACCTTGACGCCCAGCGGTTCCATCCAGCCGGCGATTTTGCGAAAATGCTGGTCGGCCAGGATTTCGGTCGGCGCCATCAACGCCGCCTGGAAGCCGCTGTCTATCGCTTGCGCCGCAGCCAGTGCGGCCACCACGGTCTTGCCGCTGCCGACATCGCCCTGCAGCAGGCGCTGCATAGGAAAGGCTTGTTTCAGGTCCTTGCGTATCTCAGTCAATACCCGCTCCTGCGCGCCGGTCAGCGTGAAGGGCAGGGTCAGCAAAAAAGCATTCGACAATTCGCCCACCACAGGCAGCGCTGCCGCCCCTTTGGCGCGGCGCGAGGCCTGCGCCCGTTTCAGCGACAATTGTTGCGCCAGCAGTTCGTCAAACTTCATGCGCTGCCAGGCCGGATGTTCTTTTTCCATCAGCGCATGTTCATCGATATCGGGCGGCGGATTGTGCAGCAGCCTGATCGATGCCTCAAAATTCTGCAGGCCCAGTGCAGACAGCAAAGCGGGCGACAGGGTATCCTGCCAGTTGATCTTGTTCAGCGCGCCGGCGATGGCCTTGCGCAGCATCAGTTGCGATACGCCGTCGCCGGCCGGATACACCGGCGTCAAGGAGATGGGCAAGGGCGCGCCTTCGTTGATGACCTTGTAGCCAGGATGCACCATCTCGGCGCCGAAGAACCCGTGCCTTAGCTCGCCCCTGGCGCGTACCCGGGTGCCGGCCGCCAATTGCTTGGTCTGGCTGCCGTAAAAATTCAGGAAGCGCATCACGACTTGCGCGGTATCGTCGCTGATGGTGACGACCAGTTGCCGGCGCGGCCGGTACTGGATATCGCATTCGGTCACGACACCTTCCACCTGCACCATGCTACCGCCGCGAAAAGCGGCGTCGCGCATGCTGACGACCTGGGTTTCGTCTTCATAGCGCATCGGCAGGTGCAACACAAAATCCATGTCGCTGCGCAAACCCAGGCGGGCAAACTTGTCTTCCGGCTTGCCGGCAGCCGGCTTCGCCGCCTTCTTGCCGGCTTTGGGGGCCGGGGCGGCTTGATTAACAGGTTTAACTGGGTTGGCAACTGGCATGAGGTGTAAAATACAGGGTTTTGCTGTTATTTTGCTGAGGATTTACCGTAAATTGATCTTGCATCCGCGTGCAATTATGTCATTTTACTGGTTTTTTATACAGTAAAAGCAATTATTAATTCACGCCACCTGCATTTTATCGCCGCCTGCATGTTCCAAGGGGTGATGCGCAGGTGGAAAGTCTGCCTTTTTACCGGTTTTACATGTATTCCCTATCCGATTTCGATTTTGACCTGCCCGAGCAACTGATTGCGCAAACGCCTTTGCCGCATCGTACGGCGTCGCGCCTGCTGCACGTGGACGGTGAGCAGCTGATAGACCGCCATTTTGCCGATGTCGTGGACCAGTTGGCGGCCGGCGACTTACTGGTATTTAACGACACGCGGGTATTGAAGGCGCGTTTTTTCGGCGTCAAGGAAACCGGCGGCAAAGTGGAAGTGCTGGTGGAGCGCGTGCTGAGCAATACCGATGCCCAGCGCAGCGTGCTGGCACAGGTCAGGGCGTCCAAATCGCCGCCCGCCGGCACCGGCATACGCCTGGCCGACAGTTTCGACGTGACGGTCGGCGAGCGCGCAGGCGAATTCTATACGCTGCATTTCCCGGACGACGTGTTTGAGCTGATAGAGGCGCATGGGCGCCTGCCTTTGCCGCCGTACATCACGCATGACGCCGACGACTTCGACGAGCAGCGTTACCAGACCGTCTATTCGCGCGTGCCGGGTGCTGTGGCGGCGCCAACCGCCGGCCTGCATTTTGACCAGGCCCTGCTGGATCGCTGCCAGGCCAAGGGCATACAACTGGCCTATGTGACGCTGCACGTAGGTGCGGGCACCTTCCAGCCGGTGCGTACCGAAGACCTGGCGCAACATGCGATGCATAGCGAATGGTATACGGTGCCGCAGCAGACCGTGGACGCGGTGCGCGCGGCCAAGGCGGCGGGCAAAGCCGTGGTCGCGGTCGGCACCACCAGCATGCGGGCGCTAGAGTCGGCGTCGCAGAGCGGCAGCCTGCAGGCCGGCAGCGCCGACACCCGCCTGTTCATCACGCCGGGCTACGTGTTCAAGACCGTGGACCGGCTGATCACGAATTTCCATCTGCCGAAATCCACCTTGCTGATGCTGGTGTCGGCCTTTGCCGGCTATGATCGCATACGCAAGGCCTACGCCTATGCGATTGCGCAGCAATACCGGTTTTTCAGTTATGGCGATGCGATGCTGCTGACCAACACCTCAAATACCTCCAACACCAATACCTCTACGGACTGAGATCTGCCCACCACTATGCTTGACTTCCAACTCATCAAAAAAGACAAGACCACCGCCGCCCGCCGCGGCCGCGTGACTGTCAATCACGGCGTGATCGAAACGCCTATCTTCATGCCGGTCGGCACCTACGGTTCGGTGAAGGCGATGTCGCCGCTGGAGTTGAAGGAAATAGACGCGCACATCATCCTCGGCAATACCTTCCACCTGTGGCTGCGCCCGGGCATGGACGTCATCAACAAATTCGGCGGCCTGCATGATTTCATGGGCTGGGACAAGCCCATCCTGACCGACTCCGGCGGCTTCCAGGTATTCTCGCTGGGCGCGATGCGCAAGATTACCGAAGAGGGCGTGAAGTTTGCGTCGCCCATCAGCGGCGAGCGCCTGTTCCTGTCGCCGGAAATCTCGATGCAGATACAGCGCTCGCTGAATTCCGACATCGTGATGCAGTTCGATGAGTGTACCCCCTACGAGATCGATGGCCGCCCGGCCACGCTGGAAGAAGCGGCGAAGTCGATGCGCATGTCGCTGCGCTGGGCCAAACGCTCCAGCGACGAGTTCCAGAAGGGCGAAAATCCGAATGCGCTGTTCGGTATCGTGCAGGGCGGCATGTTTGAAAGCCTGCGCGACGAATCGCTGGCAGGCCTGAATGAATTGAATTTCCACGGCATCGCGATCGGCGGCCTGTCGGTCGGCGAACCGAAGGAAGACATGATGCGCGTCTTGTCGCACATCGGCCCCAAGCTGCCGGAAAACAAGCCGCACTACCTGATGGGCGTCGGTACCCCGGAAGACCTGGTGGCCGGCGTCAGCAACGGCGTCGATATGTTCGACTGCGTGATGCCTACCAGGAATGCGCGTAACGGCTGGATTTTTACCCGCTACGGCGACGTCAAGATCAAGAATGCACGCTACAAGGAAGACAAGGCGCCGCTGGACGAGACTTGCACTTGCTATACTTGCAAAAATTTTTCACGGGCCTACCTGCATCATTTGCACCGGACCGGCGAAATCCTGGGCGCGCGGCTGAATACCATCCACAACCTGCACTATTACCTGGACCTGATGCGCGGCATACGCCAGTCGCTGGACGACGAGCGTTTTCCAGCTTTTGTCGCGCAATTCCACGCCGACCGGGCGCGCGGCGTCTAAACTGCCTGAGCGAGCCTAATATTGTTCACTTAAAGCAAAAAGTAGACGGCTCTTGTCGTTCCCGCGTAGGCGGGAACCTGGCGTCGTTCGACGAAAGCCACTGGGTCCCCGCCTACGCGGGGACGACAAACTAGGGGACGTGGTACTTAACTGAACGGCATTACTGCGGCGAACCGGTTCGCGCACAGCCGGCGGCAAATTAGCCCAAATCGGAGAAAAGCCTAAAAACCTTGACTCCGATGCTAGAATGTTGCGCTTTGTTTTCAAAATTGAAGCTTGCGGCTTTAAATGATGCGATTCGGCATCATATAGATGTTTCATGATCAATTTGTTAATTTTCTGAAAACTCGATTTTCATCATACATACTGGAGCATTAACGTGTTTATTTCCAACGCCTACGCGCAATCATCGTCAATTCCGGGCATGGGGGGCGATTTTTCCAGCCTGTTCATCTTCATTCCCATGTTCGTGCTGATGTATTTCCTGATGATACGTCCACAAATGAAGCGTCAGAAAGAACAAAAGGCGATGATGGATGCCTTGGCCAAGAACGATGAGGTGGTTACTGCCGGCGGCGTGCTCGGCAGGGTCGTCAAGGTCACCGATGCGTATGTGACAGTGGAAATCGCCAACGGCACAGAAGTCATCGTGCAAAAAACGGCGATCACGATGTTGTTGCCAAAAGGCACGATCAAAGCGATCTGATCACTCAGGCAGCCTGTGCGCCAGACAGATGCATGGGCTGCATTGCATTCAGCTTTACCTCTTATTCTGAACCGATATGAATCGCTATCCTCTCTGGAAGTACATACTGATCGTCATTGCGCTGATTTTCGGTGCCTTGTATACAGCCCCGAATTTCTTTGGCAAAGTGCCGGCAATCCAAATCAGCAGCGCCAAAGCCACGGTTAAAATCGATAGCGGCATGATAGACCGCGTTGAGCAGGCCCTGCAGCAAGCGGGCATCAAAGACAGCGGCGTGTTTTATGAAAATAACGGCCTGGAGGGAACGGTCCGCGCGCGCGTGACGGATACCGATACGCAGTTCAAGGCCAAGGATGCGCTGGAAAAAGCGCTGAACACCGACCCGAGCGATCCTACTTACACCATCGCCTTCAATGAACTGTCCAGTTCGCCGAAATGGCTGCAAAGCCTGCATGCGCTGCCGATGAATCGCGGCCTGGATTTGCAGGGCGGCGTACACTTCCTGATGCAGGTGGATACCAAGGCGATGCTGAACAAGCGCGTGCAAAATCTGCAATCCAGCGTACGCGGCATCTTGCGCGACAAAGATGTGCGCCACGCGGGCATTAGCCGCGAAGGCGATCTGGTCAGCATCAAATTCCGCGATGCAGAAACGCGCGGCAAGGCCAGGGAAGTATTGGCCAGCCAGATGAATGACGTCAACCTGGTGGACGTTTCCGACGCGACCGATTTCAATCTGCAGGTCAGCATCAAGCCTGAGGCCCTGAAGAACATGGTCTCCGAGGGCGTCAAGCAAAATATCACGGCCCTGTCCAAACGCGTCAATGAACTGGGCGTTGCCGAGCCGGTGATCCAGCAGCAGGGTGCGGACCGCATCGTGGTTGAGCTGGCCGGCGTGCAAGACGTCGCGCATGCGAAGGAACTGATAGGCCGCACCCCGGACCTGGAAGTGCGCCTGGTGGATGAATCCGTGCTGCCTCCGGTGACCGAAGACACCAGCGTGCCTTTCGGCTCTGAAATGTTCAAGGTGGGCCGCGGCGCTCCGGCGATCCTGTATAAAGACGTGGTGATCACCGGCGACTATATCGTCGGCGCGCAAGCTAGTTTCGATCAGAACCAGCAGCCTTCCGTCAGCATAGAATTGAATAGCGATGGCGGCCGCAAGATGCGTGACGGCACGCGCGGAAAAATCGGCAAGAAGATGGCGATCGTGCTGCTGGAAAAAGGCAAGGGTGAGTTGCTCACCGTCGCCACCATCAATGATGAACTGGGCAAGAACTTCCAGATCACCGGCATGGGCTCTGCGGTAGCCTCGGCCGACCTGGCATTGCTGTTGCGTTCGGGCGCGCTGGCCGCACCGATGGAATTCATCGAAGAGAGCGTGATCGGGCCGCAGTTGGGGGAGGCCAACATCCACCAGGGCTTTAAGTCCACGCTGTACGGTTTTGCCGCGATCTCTGCTTTCATGATCGGCTACTACATGCTGTTCGGCTTCTTCAGCGTAGTGGCATTGTCGGTCAACCTGATGCTGCTGGTGGCGCTGCTGTCGGGCATACAGGCGACGCTGACGCTGCCCGGCATGGCGGCGATTGCGCTGGCGCTGGGTATGGCGATTGACGCCAACGTGCTGATCAACGAACGTATTCGGGAAGAGCTGCGGGCCGGCAATACGCCGCAAGCCGCCATTGCCGCCGGCTTTGACCGGGCCTGGGCCACTATCCTGGACTCCAACGTGACGACGCTGATCGTCGGCCTGGCCTTGCTGATCTTCGGCTCCGGTCCGATAAAAGGGTTTGCGGTAGTGCACTGCCTGGGTATCATGACCTCGATCTTCTCGGCGGTATTTGTGTCGCGCGGCGTGGTCAACCTGTGGTACGGACGCAAAAAGAAGCTGGCTTCCGTGTCCATCGGCCAGATCTGGAAACCCGCAGAATAATCAGTATTGCAAAGATAAGAATTTAGGGATTCATCATGGAATTATTCCGTATTAAAAAAGACATTCCCTTCATGCGCAATGCGCTGATATTCAATGTCATTTCAGCCCTGACTTTCGTCGCGGCGGTGTTCTTCCTGTTTCACAAGGGCCTGAACTACTCTATCGAGTTCACCGGCGGCACCTTGATGGAGCTGAGCTATCCGCAGGCAGCGAATGTGGAGGATATCCGCAAGACAGTGGTGGGGCTGGGGTTTCACGATAGCCCGGTGCAGACTTTCGGCAAGCCGACCGATGTCGTCATCCGCTTGCCGCTGCCGAAGGGGATGACCGCTTCACAGCAAAGCGACAAGGTATTTGGTGCGCTGAAGGCGCAGAGCCCGGACGTCAAGCTGCAAAGAGCGGAGCTGGTCGGCGCGCAGGTGGGCGATGAGCTGTTCCACGACGGTTTGCGTGCACTGATCATGGTGATCGTCGGCGTGGTGGTCTACCTGGCGATCCGTTTTGAGTGGAAGTTCGCGGTTGCCGCGATCGTTGCGAACTTGCATGACGTGGTGATCATCCTGGGGTTTTTCGCATTTTTCCAATGGGAATTCAGCTTGTCGGTGCTGGCCGGCGTGCTCGCGGTATTGGGTTACTCGGTCAACGAGTCGGTGGTTATTTTCGACCGGATACGCGAGAATTTCCGCAAGCAGCGCAAGGCTACCGTCACTGAAATTATCGACAGTGCAATTACCAGCACGATCTCCCGTACCGTCATTACGCACGGTTGCACGCAGATGATGGTACTGTCGATGCTGCTGATAGGCGGCCCGACCCTGCACGGCTTCGCTACGGCGCTGACCATCGGTATCCTGTTCGGCATCTATTCCTCGGTATTCGTGGCGGCCGCGATCGCCATGTGGCTAGGCGTCAAGCGCGAAGACTTGATCAAGCCTGTCAAAGAAAAAGATACGACCGACGGTGCAGTCGTGTAACGGAAAGTATAAAAGTTTAAAGCCAGCCTCTGCGCTGGCTTTTTTTTGGTAGCATTGACGGTTGGCAAAAATGTTGCCAAATGTCAATTGCATTGTAAGCATTGAGTGCTCCAGATCAGTTTTAATTGCTGTTGATTCAGAACTTTTCTTTCTAATAGGTATCAGATACGCGATTGGCCGCCTGTCGGCGGCGTACCAAAGAGGCAAAAATAGCATGAGCGGATTGAAGACGATAGTTGTAGGCTTGTTGGCGTTAGGTGCAGCGGCAGGTACTTACTATGCATGGAGCAGTTCCCAGCAAGCAAAGGACGTCAAGGGGCAAGCGGCGCAACAGGCCAATAAATCCGTCAGCGTAGTGACTGCGCTGGTGCAGCGCCGGGATTTCCCGGTCAAGCTGACCGGCAACGGCGTCGTTACCGCCTTGAGCACCGTCGATGTTCGTCCGCAGGTGACCAGCACGGTGACCAAGGTGCACATCAAGGAGGGCCAGTTTGTACATGCCGGCGATCTGTTGTTCTCGCTGGACAGCCGTGCCGATGAAGTGAACGTGGCCAAGGCCCAGGCCCAGCTGGATAAAGACCTGGCGACCCAGGCCGACTATAAGCGCCAGCTGGACCGCAGCAAGGATTTGTTGTCGAAGAAATTTGTCTCGCAGAGCGTGGTGGATACCAGCCAGTCCCAATACGATGCGCAGAACGCAGTGATCGCATCGGATCGCGCAGCCGTCAATGCCGCCAAGGTCGCGCTGAGCTACGACCGCATCACCGCCCAGGCTGCCGGCCGCACCGGTATCATCAGCGTCTATCCCGGGTCCCTGGT
>Ga0210384_10007144_pt1 | contig 11800 bp, 3 predicted proteins | sample IncBWH2MmetaG_FD_160574 | JGI IMG/M metagenome (GOLD analysis project Ga0210384, IMG submission 160574) | Forest soil microbial communities from Barre Woods Harvard Forest LTER site, Petersham, Massachusetts, United States - Inc-BW-H-2-M | ecosystem: Environmental > Terrestrial > Soil >...
TCCACGTTGGCGCTGCCTACGACGGCAATGAAGGGTTGCTTCGGCATCCTCGTTCCTCGGGTGTCTTCGGTTCCCGGTTTCGGCGCACCAAGTCGATCCGAACTCTCATGCGAAATGAGATTCGTGTGCCGGCGTGCGATTCCGCCCGCGGATTATATAGGAACTTTCCGGTGAAACAGAAAGGCACAAATCCTCGAGTGCATCGCGAAAGCCGGACCCATCAAGAGGGGGACCGGGTGACAGACGGAGTGGCGGTGAACATAAGCACCGATGGAAGTTCGAAGCGAGGGGCAGCAAGCCAAGCGGGATAGGGCAGGTTTGGACCAGGGGCTGGTCGAGGCTGTTTTGCTTAAGGCAAAGCCGCGACAGCAAACTGACACACTTACCCAAATCCTTAGTAGAATGCCGTAGTTAACTCGGTATGCTGCGCCTGGCCCAGTGTGAAAAAGCTGTGACAATTTCGGAACTAATGGGGTATTCCCGTCCCTCGGTCGAGGTTTCCGGGGGGTCAAAAACACCCGGCGGCTGGGGGATTCGCGCGAGCGGAAGTCTGGCCTGCGTTTCATCCAGTTCTCGCCTCTCAACCCGTTTCTATCTTGTTCTCAACGATTTGCAGGCCGAAAAGGCTTCATTTCTGGAAGAGCTTTGGCGGGCCAACGCCACGCTATACAAGAGGGGAACGTCGTTTCATTCGGGGCGCGCAGTTTGGCCCTAATTTTGTTACCATCCAGCCGACAGGGGTGTGCGTGTGCAGTATTTAGGCAAATACGAAATCATCGCCGAGATCGGGCGCGGAGCCATGGGCGCTGTCTACAAAGCCCGAGATCCGCTGATTGACCGGTTAGTGGCCCTCAAAACGATCACCGGCGGTCCCAGCGCGCAGTCGAATTTGCTCGACCGTTTTTACCAGGAAGCGCGTTCGGCCGGAGCTCTGCAGCATCCCAACATCGTCACGATTTACGAACTTGGGCACGAAAAAAATACTCCGTTTATCGCCATGGAGTATCTGGAAGGGGAGAGCCTCGACCGGATTATCGAGCAGCACCCGGTGCTTCCTTTGTCCGTCAAGCTTGGATACATCGTGCGCGTGTGCGATGCGCTGGCGTATGCGCATCACCACAACGTGGTCCATCGCGACGTGAAGCCGGCCAACATCATGGTCACCAAGGAAGGTGTAGTGAAGGTGGTGGACTTCGGCATCGCGCGGCTCACGGACATGTCCATGACGCAGCCGAATATGATGATTGGTTCACGCGCGTATATGTCTCCGCAGCTTTACAAGGGCGAGCGGGCGGATGCGCGGTCCGATATTTGGGCGGTGGGCGTGTCGCTTTATGAACTGCTGGCATACAAACGGCCGTTTACGGGCGATAGCGAAGCCGAGTTGATGTTCCACATCATTTATGAGAAGCCCGAGGAGCTTTTGGGGCTGTCGCCAGAGTGCACCGAAGAGCTGGTGCCAATCGTCAACAGAATGCTGGAGAAGAAAAGCGAGGATCGCTACCAGTCGATGGAGGACTTGCTCCACGCGATCGAGCCAATCTGGAAAGCCGCACAGCAGGCTACGGTGTCGGGATTGCTTGCCGACTGCCAGCAGTTGTTGGTGGCGAAAGACCTGCAGCGCGCGCAGGCGCTGCTCCGCAAGGCCTTGCACATAGATGTAGGGAACACCCAGGCTAAGAGCATGTTGGAAAAGGTCTCGGTGGAGCTTCGCAGGACGGAGATTCTGCCGAGGCTGGAAGAGCACGTGAGCCGGGCCCAGGGATTTTTGAAGGCCGGGCAATTGCGCGAAGCCAAGAAGGAAGCGCAGGCGGCGCTGGGGCTTGATTCGAAACATGAGCCTGCCCACAAGCTGCTTGCGGAAGTGGAAATTGCCGTAGCCAAAGCGCAGCAGTTGGAGCAGAAGTTGAAATTGACCAAACAGCGGCTGGCCGAAGGGGCGCTTACCGAGGCGGCGGCCGCGTTGGGACAGGCTCTGGAACTCGACGATGCCAACTTGCAGGCGCACGAATTAAAGAAGCAAATCGAAGAAGAGCGGGCGCGCCGGGAAAAGCGGAAGAAGCTGGGCGAAATCCTGCATCGCGCGCGAACGCTGTGGACAGAACTGAACTATGACGAGTGCCTGACCGTACTTGCGGCGGCGCTGCTGGAATTTCCGAACGACCCGGAACTGAAAAAACTTCAGGATTCGGCGAAGACGGATCAGGCGGAACAGCAGAAACAGCGCCAGATGGCGGAAGTGCGGCGGTTGCTGGGCCAGCAGAATTTTGTCGAAGCGCGAAAAATATTGGACCTTTTGCTCAAGGACTATCCGCAAGACACGGCCGTAAAGAATCTGCAAAACCTGGCACTGCAGGAAGAACATGAGCAGAAGCGACAAAAGCGTCTGGAGTCGGAGATAACCGGGCTGCGCAGCTTGCTGGGAGCAGGGAAGTTCAAACAAGTTGTGGCAAAAGGCGAGCCTCTCTTGCAGGAGTATCCGCAAGAGTACGAACTAAAGGAACTGGTGAACTACGCGCGGGGAGAGGTAGCGCAGCAGGAGCAGAAGAGGAAAGAAGAGGAGCGCGAGAAGCAGATCCAGGGTTTTCTGATGTGCGAGCGTTACGCCGAAGCTTTGGATACGGCGCGGAAGGCGGTGGAGGAATTTCCAAAGCAAGATGCGTTCCGAAAGCTCGCCGCGGAAGCCGAGGCTTTGAAGAGAGAGCAGGACGACCGCGAGAGAGCTCGCAACGAAATGCAGCGCCGAGTGCGCGAAATCAACAGCAAGATCAATCAGGACAAGATTACGGACGCCATCGATTTGGCCCAGCAGACCATGGAGACGATGGGCGCCGATCCCAATGTGACGCAGTTGCTGCAAGGCGCGGAGGAAAAACGGAAAAAGAAGGAAGATGCAGAGCGGAAAGTCACTGCACTTCAGACGCTGGTGAACAAAGGGGACCATGCCGGAGCAACGCAACTGTTCAACGAAGTAATGGCCACGCAGATACTCCAGCCCTCCGATCCACGGTTACTGGAGCTTCGCGGAAAACTTTCATCGCTCGGCAGCGGGCCGCAAACCGGACGGACACAGATCTATCCGCCGAAGACGGGCGTGCCGAAGCCCTCCAGCCCTGGGAAAAAGGAGCAGCCCGCCGCCGCAAAGCCGGTGCTTCCACCGGGCGACCTGACCCAGGTCAGCGAATCCGCACAAAACATACCTGCAGCGGGGTTTTCTGCGACGCGCGTCATCGGTACGGGAGACAGGCCAGCCGAACGGAAAGACGGGGTTGTAGCTCCGCGGCCGGATTTGGAAGCTAGAGAGGCGGCCGCGAGGAAAACAGAAGGTACGGTCATTGCCGGCCCGTCTGTTCGGCAGTCCGGAACGTCGAGCGGGGCCGCAGCAGGACCGCGACAGAGCGGGACCGCAGCGGCATCCGGTGTGCCGGCGGTTTCCGAGGCCAAGAGCAAGCCGGCGGGACCTGATTTTATGACCCAAGTGATGCCCATCTTGCGCCGGCCGCCGGTGCTTGTTGGCATCAGCCTGGTTGTCGTTTTGATTCTGGCGCTGATGCTCTGGCCGCATAAAACAAGCGGCGGCGCACCGTCGGCCATGGACCTGAAACTGAAGCAGCAAGCCGAAGAGCTTTGGCAGAACCGCCAATTCGATCAGGCGGAACAAGTCTGGCAAGGGCTGGCAAAAGTAAAGAGCCCGCTGCAAAACGAGGCAGCCCAGCAAGTCAGTCAAATTGATCAGAAGCGCGCGGATGAACAAAAGAAGTTTGACGACGCCGAGGCCTTGCTGAAGGACAAGAAAGACTATGCGGGCGCGCAGCAGGCCTTCCAAGATGTGATGCAGTTGAACTTGTGGCACTTCGAAGATGCTACGCGGGAACTGGAGGTTGCAAAAGCCGGCTTGGCCGCAACCGACGTTCACAAACAGGAGCAGGATCATTTCGATGAAGGCGTGAAGCTCTTTCAAGCGAAAGATTACGAGAAAGCGCGCAAGGAATTTCGCGCGATGCTGGACTTGAGCATCCCTGACTCCGCGCTTAAGTCACAAGCGGAGAATTACATCACCAAAATACGCCAGATGGGGAACGACCAGAAGACCTACGAAGCTGCAATGCAGGATGTGAAAGACGAACAGTGGGCAGAGGCGCGCGACCAGTTCCAAGAGCTCATCAACAAGAAGGGAGCTCAGAGTAACGACGCCAAGAAGCAGTTGCCCGCGGTAGAGAAAGCGCTGCAAACCGTGAATAACGTGGAAGACGCCATCCGCACCGGTGCATTTCGAACAGCCAAGGCGCAGCTCGATGGCGCCCAACAATGGAGCAAAACCCGGGATAAACTGCAGAAAGAGATGCACGCAGCCGAACAGCAGCAGTTCGATTCGATTCGAAGCGACGCGCAGGCGGCCGAGGGCAAGAGCGACGCCACGGCCATCCAGCACGCGCAAGATGAAGTCCATGGATTTGAAGGGCGCGCCGAAGATAATGCTCTGCTTTCTGCAGCGCACGCATTGGAAGGACAACTTACAGAAGCCTATAACAAGGCGGTGGAGAAGAACGGAGATAAGGCGGCATTCGATACTGCCGTGCAGCATTTTGAGCAAGCCAAGCAGAAAAAGGACGCCGAAGCGTTGGCCCACGGCGTAATGCAGGAATTTCAAAAAATAGCCAGCGGCAACGGGATTTACCGCGAGAACGCGGCGCTTTACGTAAAAACAATCGTTCCCACTGCGATTCAATCGGCGACGCAGAATTCGGGAAAAGTTCCCCTGCCTTCGATTTCTTGCGGACCTGGGCGACCGGTGGCGCAAATCCCTTCGGCGGGTGGCAGCGCCAGTTGCGCTCAACTAGATGCCAATGTGCCGCTACAGTGGGTTGGCGTCCCGATGGTGGACTTCCCGGACAATGCCAACCAACCGGGCCGATTGCCGTATACCCTTACCGTCATCATCACTGTCGATTCCAATGGGAATGTGAAGGTGGACAAGGAAGGAAATGAAAATCCGGATAAGGACTTTTTCAAAAAGATAAAAGATGGTTCGAAGCACTGGAGGGCGACGGTACCCAAATCGGGAGGAAAGTCAGTGACGGTTCGTTTTCCTCTTACGATTACCTTTCAACACTGATATCCTGCGCGCCGGCCGGGATTTGCTAGGATTAACGGCGTAGGTCGCCTGCATTGCAGAAGCTGGGCAAATACGAAATTCTTGCGGAGCTTGGGCACGGCGCGATGGGCGTCGTCTATAAGGCGCGCGATCCCCTCATCGGGCGACTGGTCGCGCTGAAAACCATCAACAGCAATCTTGTCGATCGCCCCGATCTGCTCGACCGTTTCTATCAAGAAGCGCAATCCGCCGGAAAACTTCAGCACCCCAACATCGTCACGGTGTTTGAGCTGGGGCAGGAAAACGAAACACCGTTCATCGCCATGGAATACCTGGATGGCGACAGCCTGGAAAAAACCATTGTTCGGCAGAGCGATCTGCCCCTGGCCCTCAAAGTGGGCTACATCGTCCGCATATGTCAGGCGCTGGAATACGCGCACAAAAATCGCGTAGTTCACCGGGACATCAAGCCCGGGAACATTATGGTGAATTCCGAGGGGGTGGTGAAGGTCGTTGACTTCGGCATCGCGCGGCTGGTGGACTTCTCGCGCACGCACACCAACATGATGATTGGGACTCCGGCCTACATGGCCCCGGAACTTTTCCGCAAGAAGAAGGCGGATGAGCGAACGGACATCTGGGCGGTGGGTGTTACGTTTTATGAGTTGGTTTGCTACCAAAGGCCGTTCACCGGCGATGGGTACGACATTATTCGCACCATTATGGAGGACGAGTTTCCTTCGATTGCCTCGATCGTTCCGGAAAGCGCCGCCGAAATTGAACCTATTATTCAGCGAATGCTGCGAAAGCAGGCGGCGGACCGCTACCAAAGCATGGAAGACGTGCTGCTCGATCTGGAGCCGGTATGGAACCGCTTGCGGATGAGCGCGGCTAATTCGCTGGCGGCGCGGGCGGGGGAGCTTTTCGACCTTGGTGATCTTGCAACGGCGTACGACATGCTGTGCCGGGCACGTCAGATCGACAGTTCCAACGCACAGGTGAAAAGGCTACTGGAAAAGATAACCGCGGAGAAGCGCCGGAGAGAGATTCAACCAAAGGTCCAGGAGCATCTGAGCCGTGGCAGAAACTTCCTGCAGTCCGGCCAATACCGGGAAGCCCAGGCCGAAGTGGAAGCCGCACGGGGTCTGGATTCGCGTCATGAGTTAGTGCAAAAGCTGTTTGGAGAAGTCGAAGCTGCCGCGGCTCGCGCGCAACAGTTGGAGCAGAGGCTGCGGCTTACAAAGCAGCGCCTGGCAGAAGGCGCGCTTACCGAGGCCGAAACGGCTTTGCGGCAGGCGATGGATATAGACGCCGGCCATCCGCACGTGCTGGAGTTGAAGCGTCAGATCGAAGAGGAACAAGCCAGGAGGGAGAGACGCAAGCAGCTCAGTGAACTGCTGCAGCGCGCGCGAAGCTTGTGGACAGACTTGAAATATGACGAATGCCTTGTGCTTACATCGGCGGCACTAGAGCTGTTTCCCAATGAGCCGGAACTGAGGAATCTGCACGAAACGGCAAAGGCGGATCAAGCAGAGCAGAACAAGCAGGTGCACATATCGGAGATTCGCAGGCTGTTGGGACAACGAAAGCTCGCGGAAGCTCGCAAGGGGCTGGAGGTCCTCGCGAAAGAGCAGCCGCAGGACTCGACGGTACGGAATTTGCAGACTCTGCTCTCGCAGGAGGAGCAGGAGGAAAGGCGAAAGAAACGGCTGGGAGAAGAGCTGACGAACCTGCGAAGCCTGGTGAGCGCGGGAAAACTCCGGGAAGCGGTGGCCAAGGGCGAGGGCTTGCTCAAGGAGTTTCCGCAAGAGTATGAGGTCCACGATTTAGTGATCTATGCGAGGGGCGAGGTCGCTCAGCAGGAACGGAAGAAACACGAACAAGAACGCGAGAAACAGGTACGCGGCTTGCTCGAGGTCCATCGCTATCCGGAAGCCGAGGAGTTGGCGCGGCGCGCGCTCGAGGAGTTTCCGAAGCAGGACGTATTCCGAATTCTTGCCACCGAGGCCCAAGAAAGATGGAAGGAGCAAAAAGAAAAAGAAAGGGTGCAGCGGGAAGTGCAACAGCGAATTCAGGAGATTCGCGGCAAGATCAAGCGCCAGGAGCTGACGGACGCCATCGATATGGCGCGAAAGACGCTGGCAACGTTCGGGCCCGACACCGATGTGACGCAGTTGCTCCAGGCCGCCGAGGTAGAAGCCGAAGAGCGCGAGAAGAGGCTGAAGGAACAAAAGCACCAAGTGGAGGCCGCACGGACTCTTTTGGAGAAAGGAGACTTTATCGGGGCTACACAAGTGCTGAATCAAGCGATAGCCACGCGGATTCTTCAGCCATCCGACCCGCAAGCAAAGAAACTCCTCGCTCAGATCGAGGAAAGGGAAGAGGCTCGCCGGCAAGAGGAGGCGGGTAGAAAGAGAGAGGAGGAGCGCAAAAGGGAAGAAAAGAAGAAGGAGGACGAAGATAGGGAGCACAGAGAAGCACAAAAGAGAGCGAAACCGGAAGCGAAGAGGACTCCGCCGTCCGCCGGCGAAGAGAAACCTCCGGCGGGACGAGCAACCAGCGACCCGAGAAGAACTTCTCCACCGCCAGGCAGTGCGCCGACGCTCAAGGAGTCCGCGCCAAATCTCGCCAGCACAACGCCGCGGCCAGGTTCCTCTGTTCCGGTCATGACACCGCTCCCGACGATCGCTCCGGAACCGACTCTCATTCAAACGCAAATCCGGATAGAAGAGCACGCTCCCGCCGCCGCGACTGTCGCCCCGGCACCAAGCCTGTTACGGAAGCCCGCGGTGCTGGCAGCCCTTGGTCTTGTTCTCGTCGCGGTTGTATCGGTGACCGTCTATTTCCTAATCTCGCCAAGTCCGCAGCCACCGACGTCAGCGACGCCACAGGAGCTGGCGCTCCAAAAGGAATCTGAGGATTTGAGGAAACAAGGACGGCTGGACGAGGCACTTGCCAAGGATCAGGAACTTCAGCGTGTTCCCCGTGGCCATCTGACCAGCTGGGCGCAACAGGACGCTGAAAGCATCGAACAGCTTAGGCAACAGGAAAACTCACTGATGACGGAAGCCAAGGCCGCTGACGAGAAGAACGATTACAAGCATGCGGAAGAAATCTACACGCAAGTGATGCGTCTTCGGGGAGCTCGCGAAGCTGAAGCCAAGGAGGCGAATGATTTGGTGATACTCCGCGCGGCCGGAATCTCGCGCGAGACGATCGCGCAGAAGGCGTTTGACCGCGGCAAGTTGGCGTTCAATGCGCGAGACTATCGGGGCGCCGAGAGATCCTTCCAAGAGGCGCTCAAACAAGGTACGCAGAATTGGGCTTCCCGGGACGATGTACAAAAGTACGTTACAAGATCCGCGAAGCGACAGGCACAGCAGAGCGCTTTGCTGGAGGCGCAGAATGAGTTTAGTACCAAGCAGTATCCGGCGGCCCGCAACAAGGCGTCGCAAGTCGCCAATACCCCGGATGGAGACCCAGAATTCCAGCACGAGGCGCAAACTCTTCTTAAGCGGATTCAAATCCGTGAAGACCAGACGACGGCATATGAGGCAGGAAAGAATTTCGAGGGCAATGGCCAGAAAGGTCAATCCAGAGTCAGCTATGGCAAAGCTGCCGGATACGAGCCGCCGGATGGAGATCGGGATTTAGTGACCAAGGCAAAAGAGGGCATTGCCCGACTGGACGCCACTCCACCGCCTCCTCCTGTCCGGCCGAAGAATTATGATGCTCAGTTGCAGGAGGTCGATCGTTATGTAAGCGAAGGACAGTGGGAAAATGCGCAAAAGAGCTTGGATGGAGTCCCAGAGACGCTGCCGCGGTACCCGGAATTGCAACGCAGAATCTCCGACGGCCGCCAAGAAGACAAACAGTTCTCACAAAAAATCACAGAGGTAACCCAGGCCGAATTGAGCAACAACACGGATGAACTGCGACACCTCCAAGCCTTTTTCGCTACCTGGGCTAACAAACCAGGCAGGCACAGCGCGGAAGCTAACAATGAGCTTAAGCAGATTGAAGTGGATCTCAAACCGCCGGTTCGTGAGGATGTTGAAATCAAGAAAGCATTGGATGCGTACGCCAAGGCCTATGACGCCGGGGACCTCGCGGGGGTAAGAGCGCTGCGGCAGTGGACTTCTGCGGAGGAGAAAGGATTTCTAGACAGCCGTAAATACACTAAGGGAAAGGGTTTTACCCTGATTGACTGTAATAATCTAAAGATAAACGGAGATGACGCAAGTATATCTTGCGAAGAAACATTTGCAAAGGATCCGAGCATCGGAAGGCGACGTTACACGATCACCCTAAGCCACCGCCGCGGCGCTTGGATCATTATTTCGTTCCATTAGTTCTTCGATGTCACTGCGCCGATAGCCCATAAGAATAATGTGTTTAGGCCCAAGAGCGAAAGACAGCAGCATGAGCAGACGGGATGCCCAAAAAGAAGTTGGATGTAAAACTAGATCCTAGGCAAAAGCGTGCGTATTCCAAGCGCTATTTCCCGAACGTATACGAGACGGAGATCAAGGGAACGACTGTCGCGCGAAGGCCACCGTCGTCTAACTTGAAAAGCGCATTTCCGCTGATCAGCAAGTTTTTCCACGGGTTCAGGCGCAGACCCGCCGCGGCGCTGGTGATGGTGTAATTCCCGGCAGAAGAGCTGACTAAAGTCGGCCTAATGTTGTTTGGATCAGGCGCGGGAGTAACGCAACCGGTGGCCGAGTATGGCGTGTTGCATTTCCCCAGGAATGATTGGTTTTGGATGGTTGTTTGCGTCCCGTTCAAGACGATTTGGCCGATAAGATCGAAGGAAAGAGTGAGACGATGCGTGACGCCAGCGTCGATACCCGCCGAGTAGAGGAGCTGATTGGGCAGATGGCCCTTCGTGCCTAGGGTGAAATCGCCAGCCAGGATTGAATCACCGTTCCATTCGTATCCCGCGTTGATGTGTGGTGAAAAACGATGTGCGTAGGACCAAACCACAAAAGGCCTCACGGCCACTGCTCCTGCCCCTTGAAAATTGAGGGCGTCGCCGGTCGGAGTACGGACATCAAGGCCTGCGGCTATCCCGGAATGCTCGCCTTGCCAAATTGTGCCTTTAATGCGGAGAGTAACATCGCCTATGCCCGTTGAGGTCCGCTGGCCAGGGTTGAAAATCTGCTGAAGGCAACCACCATCCGCAGAAACGAACTGAGAGGGACAACTCGGGCTTCCGACAAACTCATGCGCGAAGCTGCCGGACTGATCAATCATGTTGGCGGTGGTCGTTGCATTCATCCGAACGTTGACAATGGGTATGGCAGCCGAGATATCGATTCTTTTCGTGAGACCGAATGCGACATACGCAGTGTACTGGTTGAGAGTAAGATCAATCTGATTCATCGTTTCTATGCGATCTCTTATAAAAGCGCAACCCTTCTGGTTGGGTCCGCTGAGGGAGCAATTAGCTGCAGCGTTGAATGCATTTCCCGTACTCGGGGAGAGATGCGTTTCCACAATTGGTATATGGTTCAGATCCACGCCATCTAGCCGATCGAAGTGAAAGTACTGATAACTGAATCCGAGGAATAAGCGATGGCGACCAAGTGTCTTCGCTCGCTCGCTGAGGATTGGACCAAAACTCTCGTTCGATGCTAGCGCCACTCCGCTCTTACCCAAGGTCAGTGCGATACCCGAGGCGGGCGCAGCCAGGGGGAGGAGGGCCAATTGGCTGGCAACTCCAGAATCCAAGGGCACGAGAGCTTGTTCGAAGTCTTGCTCAAAATGGGCTCCGCTATGGGGCGTAGCACTCGGGTACCCCGGGCCGGAGACAGTTTGAATTCCGCCGAGACCCGCTACTTGCGGAATCGTGCAAGCAACCTTGTTATTTGCGGCGTTGCAAGGTGCATTTGCTTGTCCCAGAAGCCGAACGGGAACGAATGCGCAGAAAAGTGACAGCGAGATGATAATTCGTCGGCACACTTTCATTCTCCATAGAAACCAAGAACGGGTTCTTCACCTGTTCAAGAATCTAGGTAGCTGGTTGCGAAGAAGAAATGCCTTTCACAGCACATCGCAATGCAGAGCAGGTGACGTGGACGGCAGTCTAGTAAGTTACTCGAAGAAGTCAAGTTTTTTCTGTGACGCGGGCGGCGGTCTTCGCTCAAACGTCGTGCCCTGGATATCGGTTTCCTGCACTTTCAACTAGACCGCGGTCTCCAAGCTGAACGATCGAGCCGGAGGAATCGGCCTGGAAGACGAACCAAGGGGCGCCGGTCACTTGCTCATCGAGGAGCAGGCGTAGCCGGACAGGAAGCCAGCCTGGAAAAGCGGCACACCTTTAAACTCAACATCGAAGCGCACTTCGACTCGCCTGCCGTTGCTGATAATGGGCTGGCCGGTTGGGCCGGTGAGCGGACCCTGAATGATGTAGCCGGTCGGAGAGGACTGCCAGTTGTATCCCGCAAAGAAGTGGGAGACGGCCCAGAGACCCTGGTAGGTGGCGACTTGAAGCTCGGAATCGCCGCTGCTCAAGCTGAGAGCTGCACCCTTAGTGACTGCTCCTGGCCAGATGAATCGCTGCGTTCCACCGCTGCCGGTGATCGTCTTTTCCTGGCCGTCGAAGGAGAGCTTCTCACTCTTAAAGCCGCCGACTTCTGGCAGGTGGGCTGTGACGGAGTATTCGAAGTGGGGATCTGCGCCGTTGGGATAAACGGCGATCTG
>Ga0210384_10007146_pt1 | contig 11800 bp, 9 predicted proteins | sample IncBWH2MmetaG_FD_160574 | JGI IMG/M metagenome (GOLD analysis project Ga0210384, IMG submission 160574) | Forest soil microbial communities from Barre Woods Harvard Forest LTER site, Petersham, Massachusetts, United States - Inc-BW-H-2-M | ecosystem: Environmental > Terrestrial > Soil >...
CGCCGTCGCCCCCGAAAAACTCGGCAGCTATCTGCGCGATCTGCGCAAGATGATGGGTGACTTCCAATACAAAGGCTCGCTTTACGGCCACTTCGGCCACGGATGCGTGCACACCCGCATCAACTTCGATCTGCAATCGAAAGAGGGCATCGCGAAGTTCCGCCGCTTCATGGAAGAGGCCGCCGATCTAGTGGTCGGCTACGGCGGATCGCTCTCCGGCGAGCACGGCGACGGACAAGCCCGCGCCGAGCTGCTCCCGAAAATGTTTGGCCCCGAGCTGATCGAAGCCTTTCGCAAATTCAAGTCCGCCTGGGATCCCGATTGGAAGATGAATCCCGGCAAGCTCATCAACCCAAATAAGCTCGACGAAAATCTTCGCCTAGGCGCCAACTACGCGCCCTGGGAGCCCAAGACTTTCTTCCAGTTTCCCGAAGATCACGGCAGCCTCGCGCAGGCCGCACTGCGCTGCGTGGGCGTAGGCAAATGCCGCCGCGACGAGGGCGGCGTCATGTGCCCCAGCTATCGCGCCACGCGCGAAGAAGAGCACTCCACCCGCGGCCGCGCTCACCTGCTTTGGGAGATGGCTCAAGGAGATGTGATCAAAGACGGCTGGCGCAGCGAAGAGGTCAAGCAATCGCTCGATCTCTGTCTCGCCTGCAAAGGATGCAAAAGCGACTGCCCGGTCAGCGTCGACGTCGCCACCTACAAGGCGGAATTCCTATCTCACTACTACGAAGGTCGCGTCCGTCCGCTGAGCGCCTACGCCTTCGGCAACATCGACATCTGGGCACGCCTAGCCTCAAACGCTCCCGGCCTGGTCAATCTCACCACGCAGCTACCGTTCCTCCGCGACATCGCCAAACTCGTCGCCGGCATTCCCAAGCAGCGCCGCATCCCCGCCTTCGCCCCCGAGACGTTCAAATCCTGGTTCTATCGAACCGGTTCGTGGAGGGGCGGACGCCCTCGTCCGCCCAGGCAGCGCCAAAGCTCAATGCCCGGGAGGGATTCACATGGCTCCTCCCCGGACGAGGGCGTCCGGGGCTCCACGGTTCTCCTCTGGCCCGACACTTTCAACAACTACTTCCTCCCCGCCACGGCCCGCGCCGCCGTCGAAGTTCTCGAAACCGCCGGATACCGCGTCGTCGTCCCGCGCGCCCACCTCTGCTGCGGACGCCCGCTCTACGACTTCGGCATGCTCGACCGCGCCAAGAGCTTGCTGCTCGAAATCCTCGACGAACTCGCGCCCGAAATCGAAGCCGGCATCCCCATCGTCGGACTCGAACCCAGCTGCGTCGCCGTCTTCCGTGACGAGCTCCTCAACCTCTTCCCGCACGACCATCGCGCGCAAAAACTCTCCCGCCAAACATTCCTGCTCAGCGAATTCCTCGAACGAGAATTGGGCCGCAATGCCTCTCCCCTCCCGCAGTCCTCTCGCAAAGCTCTGCTCCACGGCCACTGCCACCACAAATCCCTCATGAAGATGACCGCCGAAGAGTCGCTCCTGCGCCGCCTCGGCATCGACTTCACCGCTCCCGCCCCCGGATGCTGCGGCATGGCCGGATCCTTCGGCTTCGAGCACGACAAATACGCCGTCTCCACCGCCATCGGCGAACTCGAACTCCTCCCCGCGGTCCGCAACGCACCAAAAGATTGGCTCATCATCGCCGACGGCTTCAGCTGCCGCGAACAGATAGCCCAACTCACCGGCCGTCACGCGCTGCATCTCGCCGAAGTCCTGCAAATGGCGCTGAATCCATCCGCTGCCGACCTTGACCCGTACCCTGAATCCGCCTCCATCCGCCAGCGTGATGCCGAAGTCCAGGGCTCCATGCACCGCGCCGGATTAGGTCTAGGCATCGCAGCCGCCGGCGCCCTGGTGCTGTGGGCTCTATGTGGGGCGGACACTCCTGTCCGCTGCCGTTGACTTTGCTCTTGCCTTTGTTTTAAAGCAAAAACCAACCCCAACGTCAAAAGCGACGGACAGGAGTGTCCGCCCCACACAATCGGGTCATCGTTATTTATCAGCAGCTTAGCCCGCCTAGCCGATCCGCCCTGTTTCTGAAACAATAGACCTGTCTCCGGATGGCCACCCGCTGGCCACTGACCACTGGCTACTGCATGGAACCTGTCACAACCATCGCCGGCACCGACCTCTCCCGCGATCTTTCCGCGGCTGTGCGCCAGTCCGAGAGCGCCACCCCCGCCCCGCTCCGCGGCTCCGTCCTCGTCCTGATCCAGTTCGACGTCTGCGAAGAGATCCGCCTGGACGAGCTCCGCAAGATCTTCGGCGCCCGCACCGCCGAGGCCAGCTTCAAGAAAGCCCCTGCCTACGTCCAGTACCAGCGCCCTCCGGTCGAAGAAACGCTCGACCCGGTCGTCCTCGAAAACGGCGAACGCCTCGCCGGCGAAATCAAGTACTACGACTACGGCGTCGTCAGCCTCGAGTTCGAGCTGCCCTTTTCCGGCACCTGGGACGACCTCATCCAGCTCTCCTGCCGCTGGACCTCCGACACCAACTTCGAAGCCGTCGCCAGCCGCATCGCCCGCCAGAAGCTGGAGCGCGCCGCCCCCGCGCTGGTCAAGCCCTACGCGCTCGAAGCTCAGAACAGCCCCTGGCTGCAGGAGGACTACTTCATCTTCCACCTGCGCGAGATCAGTCTCGGCGATACCAACGCCGCGCCATCCGCCCAGCTTTCAGCAAATGACCTGCTCGCCACCCACGGCGACCAGATATCTCAAGTCGTCCGCGGCGAGACCGCCACGCTCAGCGAAGGCGAGCGCCAGGAGATTCTCGGCTCCCGCATTTCCTACTATCCCAACGATCTCGCCGTCATCGGATGGAACGCCGCCTTCATCTACGACACGCCCGCCGGCGCCGAGACCGCCATCCAGCTCCTGCAGTACGCTAACTCCCAGCTGCTCGAGTTCCGCCACTACGACGAGCTCATGACCCGCGAGCTCGAAAACGTCTACGACTTCCTCGACGCCGGAGGCACCGGCCTCTGGGGGCGCTGGCGCACCGCCCGCGCCGCCGCCAAACTGCACACCGTCCTGCTCGACGTCAACGAGCTCACCGAGCGCGCCGACAACGCCATCAAGTTCCTCAGCGACATGTTTTCCGCGCGCCTCTACAAGCTCTGCGCCCAGAAAGTCGGCGTCCCCGACTACAAAGACCTGGTCAAAGAAAAGCTGCAGACCGCCGAAGACCTCTACCGCTTCATGGTCGAGCAATTCAACCAGTCCCGAGCCTTCATCCTGGAACTCATGGTCGTGGTCATCCTGATCATCGAGCTGGTCTACTTCTTCCGCGGCAAACCCATCTAGAGTTCCTCACCTCACTTTGTAATCTCCACAACACCGGGTGCCCCATGTCTCGCCGCTTTTGCGAGACGTGGGGGTTTTGATCTTTCATCCGGACTCGATTTTTTATCCGGAAGAAGTGCGATGTTTGTGCGATTGAAGAACCTGTGAGCTTCGGTCAGACACCGGTGCTTTCGGGGTTGTCGGATCGACTGCGGCAATGTGCTTTGTGAATGCGGCAACCGGGCTGGATGCGACTGCACTGCGGACCGATACTTCTGGTCCGCTTGGACAGCCGGGGACGGCTGTCCCTACACGATCTCGGCTCGCGGATGCGGCTGTCGCTACGTGAGCTTGAGCGGCGGGCATGTTTGCGGATGGTTTGGAATCAACTGTGCTGCGGACCGGTACAGCCGGTCCGCCTGGACAGCCGGGGGCGGCTGTCGCTGCGTGGGCAGTCTCGGCACTCGGGTGTGGGTCGCTGTAGTCGGGGATCGTGGTGACCACTCGACCGACGTTTTCGAAGGTGGCGCCTCGGATATTGCGAACGGCGGTGTTGAGAGCGCGGAGCACGAGTTCGGCGCGCGGAAGATCGATGGTGCCGCGGATCAACGCGTTGACGACTTCCATGATGGAGGCCTGAATGGCTTCGCTGTTTTCAAGAAGAGCGACATGGTGGAGGCGCGAGTCCGGGCCTTTGACGGTGCGGAGCATGCGCTGGTGGAAGTAGCAGAACTGCTCTCCGCGAAGAGTTGGGGAGCCACAACGGACTCCGGTGACCTTGATGTGCGCGCAAACTTTGACTTTGTTTTGAGTTGTCATGTTGGTCCAATCGATATCACATATTTTTTTGTAGTTTTTGGCTAAGATATTGGCTTCATTGGAGTTAGGAGCGGAAGATATGACGACGTCCGCGTATAATCTTGGGAAATCAGGACTTGCAAGTAAAGTATTGCGGATTATGGACTTAGTGGTCGCGGCGAGTTCGTCGATGGTGGGTTTCTTTCCCGTTTTGGGAACCGGGGTGGTTTTGGGTTGGTTCGCCGACACTTGGTTGGTGGAGCGTTTGGGCATAGTTCCAAATTGGCTCATCTAGTTTTCTCAGTAAAGGTTGTGCGTCACAGGAAGTGATGGGAGGGCTGTGGAAAAAGATCAAAAATCAGGTTCTCCATCTCGGTTCCCGAAGAGGGACGGATTCGAAAACAAATCGACCGGGAAGGGTGCGACTTGCAGTCGCACCGCATTAGGCTTGGAACCGAGACCGGCTTTTAGCCGCTGAGGGCCGACACCGTGAAGCCTACGCGATTGATTTCCCCTCCCGGAACTTTCTTTGTGACTTTCTCTACGTTTCAACGAAGGAGATTCTTCGTGGCCGAGAGCTATGCGCGGCTTTTTCTGAAGACCCTTTACGGCTACCGACGGCAGGGAAAGTTCGAACTGCATGCTTTCGTCTTGATGCCCGATCACGTTCATCTGCTGCTCACGCCCGCTGCGGATGTGACGCTGGAACGCGTCATGCAGTTGATCAAGGGCGGCTATTCGCACGCGGTCGGCGTGGAAATCAGCCGGCAGGAAATTTGGCAGAAGGGATTTACGGATCATCGAATTCGTGATGCGCACGATTTCGCGGGCCATCGGTTGTATATCCATCAGAATCCGGTGATGGGGAAGTTGGTTGCGAGTGCTGCGGAGTATCGCTATGGCTCGGCGTTTCCGGGATTCAGGCTGGATGCGTGGCCCTCAGCGGCTAAAGCCGTGGTTGCGATGGGCGCTTAGCGGTACGACTAGAAGTCGTACCCTTCCCGGTCGTGGTGGTAGCGAGGAATTCAAAATCCACACCCTAGCGTCGCAAGAGGACGCGAATGTTAGAACGGCATCCGGTGAAAGAAAGGGGTCGGCGCTCAAGGTCGAAGGGGAACGCTAGAGGCCACGAGGACCTTTCGCGCTAGGAACTTTATCAGGTCTACGTCGTCCAGGAGCAGATCGGCCTCTTTACTGAACGGGAGGATCATTTCGTCGCCCTCGCCGCCGTCAAGGTTCTTAGTGTGTACAACCTTGCATCTGATGTCGTAGATCCGCTCGGATGTCTGTTCCACTACTACGCCGTCGCTATCCGACAGGGTGATTCTCCTGTCGCTTATTTTCTTATAGTGCGTTCCGTAGTATGCCCTCCTTTGCTCGGTTTCGTTCAGGAAGTCAAGGAGGGCGACTGCGTCTACGCATTGCTCAAGGGTTGCTCGGAGTTGCTTTCGTTCTTCGAGAAGTGTGCCTCTTCGACCCTCGAGGGTAGCGTTCAGAATGACATTGATGTCTGAGTCCTTACTTCCGTCAAAGGCCGGGTCCTTTAGCACATTCTTGATCTTTGCTATCGTCTGAATTCGTGAAAACTGTGGAAAGAAGAACTCGATGCATTGGTAGAACGCCAGAAACTGGAGTAGAGGCATGGATGTTGCGCTGCGTGCGTACCAGTACAGCGCCGACGGTGTTTTTTCGTACGAATGGCGCGGATACGTAGGTTGATTATCCTGGTCGAGTCGCCCGCGGGACCTTGTTAGCCGCCGCGTCAGCGAGCGATCTCTCGCGACGGTTAGTGGAACGTCAAATCGGAAATCCATTTGCATGAACAATGAATTAGAAAGGTCTTCAAGTAGGTTGAGCGCCTTGTCGTGCTCTGTGATGCCGATGCCTTCGATTCTCAGGTACAACGGGGTCGAATACTCTAAAGCTGAGAGAATCCCCTTTCTTTCCGTCAGCCTTATAGTCAGCCCGCTGGACGCTGGGATCTCACGAATCTCAATTTCTGCTGGCTCGCCGTCACGTGAGGGGCCCTTGCCGAATATGCGTCTTGCTAGAAGGCCGCGCCCCACAGGGCCGTGCGGGCGCACCGCTGCCTCGATCCATCGTCCTCCATAGGAGCAGACTGCGGAAAACTCACCAAGGAAGACAATCTCCGCTAGCGGATAACGTAGGAGCGCCTCGGCGCTTTCCTCTGCCAGAATTGTGACCGTGCGCGTCTCACGGCCGTTCTTGAATTCGATGCTGATGACAGGAAAATCCGCTTCTATCGTGTTGATTGTGCATTTCAGTTTGTTCGTGTCGCAGTATGCCTTTAGTCGAACGAATGGAGCCGGCGGCTCTGGAATGGGTGTCGCCGGAGAAGCTACGGTTGGCCCGATAAGGCTGCTTGGCGTGCTGCTTGTGGCCGGCGATGTCACCGCTTCGGGTGTAGAGGGTGCAGATTCGGGTCCCTGTCCCTGTGCGGTTAATTGTTCCGACGCGTCGGTCGTTTCCCGAGCAACGGGGACGGCAGTCGTCGACGGCGCGTCGTTGTCGACTTTCGCGCTTGTGATCGGGGCCGGAACTTCGGCCGAATTGGGGGCTCTGCCTTCGTCAGGTCGGGGCTGGGCGGCTGTTTGGGACGTTGCTTGAGCGGTTGCGGCGTCACGCGGCTCGCCGCGCGCTGATCCGTCGGTTGAGGCGCCTTCGTTCTGTGGTTCTTTTGGGGGCTGAGACGTGCTCGACATCGTGTACTCCCCTTTTCCTCGCGGACGCGGCCTAGAATTGCTGCTGCTTCAGCCAGTTGACCCTTTCAGCCGTTAGGTTGAAGCTTCCCCAATTGCCGGACAGCCGGGCGACGAACAGAATGTCGGTCGGGTACAAAAACCTTTTGATCGAATCCCTAACCTGCGCGGCGTCCTCCGTTGTCGCGACGATCCAGACGGATTTTTCCAATTGGCACCACGTGCTATAGGCGGACTTCAGACCGCTTATGACTCTGTTGTAGTCCTCAGGCGTATCGTGGGGCGATTCGAGGTCGTATGTAACGATGTGGACCAAGCGAGCCTCCTGCGGTTTCGCCCCAGCATAGCAGCGGGTCCGACGGACAGCAAAAAAGGGTCCTGCGGCATTGGCCGTGGGACCCCCCTCACGTATGGCGTCTTTTGTACATGTGGGGGCGGGGGGAATGCAAGGTGGGAGGGGTGGTGAGGAAGTCAAAGTCCCCACCCTAATCTGGCAAAGACCGCGAGATTAGGATGGGGCACTTGGACGCGGGAAAAGGGAAGGGGATTCGGAGGTCAAAGTCCCCACTTCTCGCGCAAAGAACGCGCGAGAAATGGGGCACCCGGCTTCTCGACAGTGCGCGCGGGATCCCCGTTCGACTCACCCTTCGTTCCTCGGGTTCGCTCAGGGCAGGCTCTCGGGCTCGCTGGTGCAAGCGCGGGCCTTCGGGATGATGCCGCATCCCGCATCACTCGGAATCAGGACTCAGGGAAATGAAAATGAAGCGCGCGCTACTTTCGTCCGGGGCGGACTTCGCGATTGTCCTCGGCCAGGTTGTAGGGCCAGGACTTCTTGTTGACCTTGAGCGTGGGAACGATCGCCGGTGCGGTCTGCGTGGGACTTGCGCCCTGGGTCTCGGCCATCCAGTCTTCTGGAGGATCGGCGATTCCCCACACGTTGCCGTGGGTGTACAGTGCGGCGCCGATCAGGAAATACTCGCCGTCGCTGCCCAGTGGCAGACAGTTGGCCACGCGCGCGGTCACGCTGCCTCCGCCGGGGAGATCGCTCAGCATGATCGGGGTCTCCAGCTGGAGGGCCTGCGAACTGCGGAAGCCGCATCCCTGCGCGCTTACGACGAGCACAGTGCACTGCTCGGCAAACGGACGCCGGCGGTCGAGGCTGGTGACGTTGACCGGAATCTCCACGCGGACCCGCGTGCTGCGTCGAGCCGCTTTGCTGGTCAGGACTTCCATTTCACGACTTTCATGGCAGAGGCCGCGGCGGGCGAGTCTTGCCAGATCTCCGCATGCGCCGCACTCATTATTGTGACAGCAGGGCGAAGCGGGCGCATGGTGACGCTGGTAACCGGCAGACGAAACCGCGGTGGGATACTAATGAGAATCGCGGCAGTTCATGAGAGATTGTGCGGGTTACAGCGACGCGAGTGTCTTCACCGGCGCGCGTTCTTGCGCGCCTGCCGGACGCCGGCGCGGATTCCGTTCGTGACCGCGCGGCCATATCCGGAGCGCTCCATCGCTGCCATGGTCGCCGCCGCGATGCCTCCGGGCGTCGCGGCCTCGGCGAGAAGCTCGTCGAGGCTTTGCCCGCTCTGGCGCCAATACTCGATTCCGTCGGCAAGCCCGTGCGCTGCGGCGATCAGCGCCGTCTTGTGATCGAGGCCCGCACCTCGCGCAGCTTTCGCAAGCGCTGCCAGCACATGATAGCCGTGGGTCGGCGAATGCGTGGCGGTGATCGCGTCCATCTGCCGCGCCGGCAGATCGAGCACCGGGCCGACAAGTTCAAAGAGCTGGCGCACCCGCGCGCGCTCGGCCTTGGTGACGCTGCGGTCGAATGTGACTGGTGTCAGCCCGCGCCCAATGCGACAAACCGGACTCGGCATCGCCCGCACCCAATGCACCGGACGCCCAAGCCACGCTCGCAAGTTGCGCAACGGAATCCCCGCTGCCAGGCTGATGCAAAGCCGCGGCAGTCTGGCGCCGCAAGCGGCAACTTCGGCAAGCATGCCGTTTACGGACATGGGGCGGACGGCCACAATCAGCAGTTCTGCCTGCTCGATCGCGGACTTCAAATCGCGGGCAAGTTCCACTCGCGACTCTCGGCGCAGCGCCCGCAGCTTTTCCGGATGGCGATCGTAAACGATGATTCGCCGCCGATCTCCTGCCAGGCGCAACCCCGCGGCCAGCGCGCCCGTGATGCGCCCTCCGCCGAGAAAGACAGTCGCGTTAGTCAGCGGTCCCTCCACCATCGACGACCAGCGCCGCGCCGGTCATGAACGACGAGTCGTCGGATGCAAGGAACAGCACGGCTTTCGCGATCTCATCCACGGTTCCCACGCGGCTCAGCGGACGGCTGGCGCATCCGGCGATGTAGTCTTTCCAATTTAGCCCGCGCATCTTTGCGTCGGCGGGGAGCATAGGCGTTTCCACGTCACCGGGGCAAATGCAATTCACGCGAATTCCCTGGGGACCGTGATCGCCGCCGACAATTCCCCAGCCCGAACTGTTGTTGATGATGACGCCGCTTTTCTGCGCGGTCATCGCGGGCAGTGCAAACTTCGACATGAGAAATGTACCCTTCAAGTTGACAGTCGATCTGCTCGTCCCACTCTTTTTCGGAGCACTCGACCGCGGTTTGCGGATAGAACACGCCGGCATTATTGAAGAGGATGTCGAGCCGCCCGAAGCTTTGCGCACAGCAAAGAATCGGTCTCGGGGCTAAGAACTTTGCTCCGAAAAGTTTTGTAAAGGAACGAACCCGATCAGCTGCAAAAACCGCACAAATCCGGCCAAAATCGAAGGCCGGGGAACACCTAAAATGTGCAAATCTCAAAGTTGCAGGCGGGTTGCCCGCGCTGCAACAAATCCTGTGTTAATGCGCAATGAATTACATAACTGGTTACTACTCATGGATTTAAAGGCTGGGAACACGCCGTTCGACAACCCTGTCGGGACCGATCTCTCGAATTGTGGCAGCACGCAGCTTTTCATTCCACAAGCTTTTCCACAGGCAATTTTGCCGCTCTCGCGCTCGGTTGCAAGCTCAACGGTCTAAGGTGTTTACCGGCGTACTCTACAGTGATTTCTGTAGGCGACGCAGCTCATTCTTGAGCACCAAACTCGCCCTCTACCATGGTCTCGAACCGGGTGCAATGCTTCAGGAAAGCCATCCTCACCTTGCCGATGGGACCGTTGCGCTGTTTGGCGATGATGAGCTCAGCCTTGCCTTGCAACTCCGGATCATCCTGGCGATAAACCTCTTCGCGGAAGATGAACATAACCAGATCGGCATCCTGCTCGATCGACCCGGACTCACGCAGGTCGGCGAGCTGCGGACGATGATCTCCGCCGCGGCTCTCTGGCGCGCGGCTCAACTGCGAGAGCGCAATCACCGGCACGCTGAGTTCTTTCGCCAGCGCTTTCAGCCCGCGCGAAATCGCCGACACTTCCTGCGTGCGATTCTCGAAACGCTTCCCGCCGCCCGACATCAGTTGCAGATAGTCGACGATGATCAGATCGAGTTTTCCCTGAGCCTGCTTCAGCCGCCGCGCCTTGGCGCGCATCTCGCTCACCGAAATTCCGGGAGTGTCGTCGATGTAAATAGGAGCGTGCGCCAGTTGCTCCATGGCTCGCACGACCTTTTTCGTGTCGTCCTGCCACAACGAACCGGTCCGCATCTTGTGGGCGTCGACCCGCGCCTGGGAACACAACAGGCGCATCAGCAGCGCCTCGCGCGACATTTCGAGAGAAAAAACACCGACCACTTTCTGATCTTCAATCGCGGCGTTCTCCGCGATATTCATAGCAAACGCGGTTTTGCCCATCGACGGCCGCGCCGCAATGATCGCCAGGTCGGCGCGCTGCAATCCGCTGGTCATTTCATCGAGATCGCTGTAGTGCGTGGCCAGACCCGTGATCCGCTGGCCGCGCTGCAGCAGCGCGTCGACCGAGCCGAACGATTCGCGGACGATTTCCTGCACGCCCATGAATCCGCGCCCGATGCGTTTTTCCGAAAGCTGGAAGATTGCAGCCTCGGCGTCGCTCAACACATCTTCCGCCAGGTCTGACTGATCGCTGGCTCGCGCAATCGCGGTGTTCGCCGCCGAAATGAGCCCGCGCAGCAGCGCCTTATCGCGGACGATCTTGACGTAGTGCTCGATGCTGGGCCGGTCAGGCACGCCCTCGACCAGGCTCGACACGTAAGCCACATCGCCGATCGCCTGCAGATCCTTGTGCCGATCGAGTTCCTCAATCAGCGTGATCATGTCGATCGGCCGCGACGACTCCTGCAGGTCGACCATGCGCGAATAAATGCGCCGGTGCGAGTCGAGCGAGAAGTCTTCGATTCGCAGGTGTTCGGCGGCCTGGTTGTAGGCAAAGTTGTCGAGCAGGATTGCGCCCAGAATGGAGCGCTCGGCCTCTACGTTCGCGGGAAGAGTGCTGATCGTGTATTCGGAAGTTGCCATGAATCCTGATTACCAGCTGCCCTAGAGAGCGAATATAAAGCGAACTCGCACTCTCGCACAAGCCACGATTCAGATTCGTGGATTATCGTTTGCACTCGGAGCAGTGTCAGGCCAGGAGTGTAAGGCGAATGTGGGAGCACCCTTCACTAAACCAACAGCGAAACCGTGAACAACCTGTGAATCCCTCGCCATTCTTGTGGACACGTTCGGAAAACCCGTCAGCATCAGTCAGCAGTTTCGTTCTGGCTGCCTCCGCTTGCGAACGTCTATAATCAGGAATTCGGCGCACTGCCGCACTCCTACTGTAAGGATTCCGCTTGCTCGACTTTTTAGGCGATCTGCAACGCACCCACATGTGCGGCGTCCTGCGCCCCTCCGACGCCGGCAAAAAGGCCGTGCTCATGGGATGGGTGAACCGCCGCCGTGACCTGGGCAGCATCATCTTCATCGATCTGCGCGACCGCAGCGGCGTGGCGCAGGTCGTCATCAACCGAGAGCGCAACCCAGCCGCCCACG